>Ga0190283_1001524_pt1 | contig 10164 bp, 10 predicted proteins | sample 48691801_MG_FD_161669 | JGI IMG/M metagenome (GOLD analysis project Ga0190283, IMG submission 161669) | Hydrothermal vent microbial mat bacterial communities from Southern Trench, Guaymas Basin, Mexico - 4869-18-0-1_MG | ecosystem: Environmental > Aquatic > Marine > Hydrothermal vents >...
TGAAATAGTAAAACCCATTATTGAGATACTGGCTTCCATTCCTTCAGTAGTTATAGGTTTTATAGGAATAACTCTGCTTTCCGGCTTTATCAAAGACACATTTCAATTAAACACCGGGCTTACTGCGCTTACTGGTTCTATAATGCTTGCTTTTATGAGCCTTCCGACCATAATCTCTATTTCAGAAGATGCGATCAATGCTGTTCCTTCAAGTTACCGTTTTGCTTCGACCGCACTTGGTGCGACAAAGTGGCAGACTGCATACAGGACAGTTCTTCCGGCAGCTTCCTCGGGCATCATGGCAGCTACCATGCTGGGTCTCGGGAGGATTATAGGAGAAACCATGACAGTGCTTATGGTTACCGGAAATTCACCAAGATTGGTATTCTCACTTCTTCAGCCTGTAAGGACAATAACCGGAACAATAGCAGCTGAGATGGGTGAGACTGTGCAGGGAGGATTGCATTATTCTGCTCTATTTGCTATTGGTTTGATACTTTTCTTAATAACATTTTTTATTAATTATATGGCAGACAGGTTTGTAAACAGGACAAAATAAAGAACTAAAAATAAATGAGTCTTATAAAAACAATTAATAAAAAAAAATTTACGCAGAATGTTTTCTATGCACTTCTTTTGCTGACGTCCCTGATAGTTGTTTTGTTTGTAATCGGTATAATAATCTACCTTATTGTAAAGGGCGGAAGTGCACTCACCTGGGAATTCCTGACCCAGAAACCTTCCGGAGGCATGAAAGAGGGTGGAATATCCACAGTAATAATAGGAACCCTCTACCTGGTTATGGGAACACTTATCTTCTCGCTTCCAATAGGGATCCTGTCAGCAGTATATTTACATGAATATGCCAGGAAGAACCGGTTAACAAGGATAATAAGATTATCAATAGTCAATATGGCAGGAGTCCCTTCTGTTGTCTTTGGTCTGTTTGGATTGGGTTTTTTTGTTATCTTTCTTAATTTTGGCCGGTCCATACTTGCAGGGTCATTGACATTGGCGTTTCTAATTTTACCAACGATAATAACTTCGACTGAAGAGGCCTTAAAGAGTGTTCCCGATACATACAGGCACGCATCTCTTGCTCTTGGTGCGACTAAATGGCAGACAATAATAAAGATAGTGCTCCCACAGGCAATGCCTGGTATAATCACCGGTGCGGTTCTGGGTCTTGGCAGGGCTGCTGGAGAGACAGCGCCAATACTTTTTACAGCGGCGGCATTCTATCAGCCCAATCTTCCAAAATCAGCGTTCAGCCAGGTAATGGCTCTTCCTTATCATCTGTATGTAATGGTTACCCAGGTAGCAGATGCTCCGGATGAAAAGAAATGGGGGACTGCATTGGTGCTCCTTCTGATAGTATTGTTTTTTGCCTCGATTGCAACAGCGATAAGAACCAGGGCGAGACTAAGAAGGAAGAATTAGATCCAGAAGATCTCACGGATCATGATCCCCGGAAAAGGATCACGGGATAGAAAGACAAATAAAAGGTATAATAAGAACTTAAAATAGTATAAGGGCGGATAAGATGAGAAAGACATTTCACCAGAGACTTGAAGAAATAACTGATGAGGTTTTAGTGATGGGCAGCCTTGTCCAGGACGCGGTTCATAATTCTATCAAAGCTTTGATGAGGATGGATTCTGAGCTTGCAGAAAAAATAATAAAAGAGGATGAAAAAATAAATGAATATGATATATCCATAGAGGAAAAATGCATAGTGCTCCAGGCAGAGCATCAGCCTGTCGCAGTTGATCTGAGGTTTATCCATTCTATCAGCATTATCATAAAACATCTTGAAAGAATAGGTGATCTTGCAGTAAATATTGGCAAGATCGTAAAGAGGCTGTCTGCAAAGGAAGAAAAAAGCAATATCGATAAAAAAGTAATGGACCTCCTTGTCGAAATGGGAAATCTTGTAAAACCCGAGCTCGGCAGGGCGCTTGAAGCTTTTAAGAACAGGGATGCCAGACTTGCTTCAAAACTCGGCAAGTCAGATGATGCAGTAGATGAGATCCAGAAGATGATATTTAAGAAATTATTTACCACAAACAAGGGTGAAGAAGACATAAAATTTGTAACAAATATTGCCCTTGCAAGCCGTTATCTTGAAAGGATCGGGGACCAGTCAGTCAATATTGGAGACAGGGTCCTGTATTTCCTTACAGGAGACTATAGTGTATTCCATGATGACACCTAGAAGCCTGAGTCCAGTTCCAGGACAGGCTCCTACCTAGCCTGAGGCCAGTTTTTTAAGCTGTGTGATCTGGTCCCTGGTGCCGATCGCTATAAGTTTTTGCCCGGCCTCCATAAGGGTGCCTCCGCTTGCTTTAGTGACCGAGATATTTTCTCCCTTTTCAAGAACAGATACTATCAGGGCTTCTATATCAAATTTTCCACCAGCATCCCTTATGGTCATACCGCCTATCCTGCTCTTTGGCTTGATCTCGATCTCGGCCAGCTGTATCTCGACATCTTCTGTCTTCATAAGCGTATCCATAAAATCACAGACCGAAGGCTGGAGCGCCATTGCGGCCATCCTTCTCCCCCCTATTATTTGTGGGGAGACGACCCTATCAGCACCGGCTTTTTCCAGTTTTCCCATAGTCTCATGAATTGTTGCCCTTGCCACGACAAATATTTCTGGATTAAGCGATTTTGCAGAAAGAGTGACATATACATTCTCCGAATCGGTATCAAGTGCGGCAAATAGCCCCCTTGCTCTTTTAATACCAGCTTCAAGAAGGGTCTCGTCATTTGACGCATCCCCTTTCAGGCATAGCCAGTTATTTTCCTGGCAGACCTCCATCGGTTCATCGGCATTGTCTACGATTATGAAATTAATTTTACTGCTGACAAGCTCAAGTGCGATCTCCATACCGACCCTGCCGAGACCGCATATGATATAGTGGTCCTTTAGTTTTTGGATCATTTTAGCATTCCTTCTCTTTTCAACTCTTCCTAATAAAAATTCAGATAATACAAAGTCCCCAATATTGATGAGGATATAAGCTGCTATCCCTGTACCGCCTATTATAAGCAGTATAGTATATATGGTACCTGCAATAGAGAGGTCCTTGACCAGGCCATAGCCTACAGTGGTTATAGTTATAGTTGTCATAAAAAGTGCATCCAGAAAAACCATGTCCTCTATTAGCATATACCCGATAGAACCAAGAAAATAGATCAATATCAGTGCTCCCACGGATATGGCGATCCTTCTTGCTAATTGTGACATGTTTCTAGATCTCATAATTAAATTTTTACCCAATACTGTGATTTTTTCAAGACATATATTCTGTTGAGAATCTATTAAGATATATAGGTTTTACACTTATTATTTTTATCCGGGTAAAAAATTCCCAAAAAAATAATATTTTTTTGGATATAAAACAAGAATCTTAATATAATATTTATTATAGTAAAATTTTTTATGCCAATATTTATTTTAGTATCCGGTTATGGAAGGAGAAGAGATGTCGCACCATAAGACAGAAAAAAACCTGGCAGAGGCTTTTGCAGGTGAATCACAGGCAAACAGGAAATATCTTGCTTTTGCAAAAAAAGCAGACGAGGAAGGATATCCCCAGGCAGCGAAGCTTTTCAGGGCTGCAGCTGATGCAGAGACTATACATGCCCACAATCATCTTAGAGCTATGAAGGGTGTCAATTCAACAAAGGAAAACCTGGAGGCTGCTGTCAGCGGAGAGACTTTTGAATTTAAGGACATGTATCCGAAAATGATCGAGGAAGCCGGCGCAGAGGGCCAAAATGAGGCAAAACTCAGTTTTAATTTTGCAAATAAAGTAGAAGAAGTGCATGCGGAGCTGTACCAGGACTATCTGGACAATCTTGGAAATAATGCGGACACTCCCATTTTTGTCTGCCAGGTATGCGGAAATACAGTAGAGGGTGCTGCCCCGGACAAATGTCCGATATGCGGCAATCCAAAAGAGATGTTCAATGAGATCAAATAAGAAATATGCCTGCTGATATGGATAGGGTCCGGAGCAAAAAGCTGGCGGGCCCTATTTTTTATATTCCACAGGTATTTTATATCTGGAATATATTAAATTTCTGTCTTATCCGTAATTCTTTAGAAATTCTTCGATCTTTTCATCAATAAGATCCCTGGTCTTCCTGAAGCTGTCTAATCTTTTTTCATAACTTCCGGCAGCAGCTGAAGGATCTTCAAGACTCCAGTGAATATATCTGGTCATAGCATCTCCCAGAAAAACGGGACAGGATTCGCGGGCATTGTCACATACTGTTATCACAAAGTCAAAACTGCTTGAAATAAACCGTGCTACGTTTTTTGATGAATTTTTTGAGATATCTATACCCGATTCCGCCATCACCGTGATTGTGAGGGGATTAAGTCCTACAGGGAATGTGCCTGCACTTTCTATGTGCCAGCTCTTGCGGTACTTCTTTAAAAAACCCTCGGCCATCTGGCTGCGGATAGAATTACCCGTACAGAGTACCAGCACTTTTATTTTAGTATTTTTCCGGTTCAATATGCTACCTCAAATTATTATTTTAAGAGAATATTTTTACTATTAAACTGGTCTATTTTACCCTAAAAATAATATTTTTTAATCATAAAAATACATGGAATATATGTAAAGATAAAGTAATTTAACAGTATGTATGTTTGGGAATATTGTTCAAATAGTTCTTATGGTGTATATTTACAAATAATTTTTAAAACTCCTTCATAATATACTCTATATTATTGTCCTTATATACTGGACAATAACTATGAGTATATGATAATACTATTATGGCATAGGAATTATAGAATATTTATCAATGATCTTAAAAATGGACCAGCAGTGGAAAATAAATCAATGCATGAAGAAGATAAAGGGACCCTCTTTGTATGCGGGACACCGATTGGAAATCTGGGCGATGTCAGCTTCCGGCTCCTGGATACCCTGAAACAGGCGGATATCGTCCTTGCAGAAGATACAAGGACCATAAGGAAGCTCCTATCAAGATATGATGTCAGGAAAAAAGAGATCATAAGCTATCATCAGCACAGCAGCGAAAAGAGACTTGATTCAATAATAGGAGAACTCAAAAATGGGAAAACAGCTGCCCTTGTATCGGAGTCAGGCATGCCGTCCATACAGGACCCGGGACACGAGATCATAGGGCAATGCATAAAAGACAATATTGCCATTACGGTAGTACCGGGGCCAAGCGCTGCCATAAGCGCTCTTGTATTGTCAGGTCTTCCTTCTGATAGTTTTCTATTTATAGGGTTTCTTCCAAGGTCAGGTGAGAAACGGAGCTCAAAGATCTCTGAGATATCCGGTCTTCCCCATACGCTTATCTTCTATGAGTCGCCAAAAAGGATAGAGAAACTCCTTGGGGAGCTTATAAAAAAACTTGGGGACCGGCGCTCAGCCCTTATAAGGGAGATGACAAAAATATATGAAGAGGCCATCCGGGGGAGATTAAGTGAAATACTTGAAGACATAGGTGCAAGAGCCTCTATAAAAGGGGAGATAGTGCTGGTAGTTGAAGGAAACCGGGGGGAACTGATATCTGGATATACTGAGGATGAGATAAAAAATAAGCTTATGGACCTTATAAGCCAGGGGATCAGCAAAAAGAATGCTCAAAAGATAATCAGGTCCAGGTATGACATAGACAGGCAAAAATTGTATAATATTTCAACGAAAATTTGAGAATATAGGAAAAAACTAAAAAGGATCATATGGAAAATAAAAAGTTCTACATAACTACCGCTATCCCTTATATGAATGCAAAGCTTCATCTGGGGCAGATCTATGAATTTATTGTCACAGATGTTATAGCAAGGTTTAACCGGCTGCTTGGAAAGGATACCTACTTCCTTACCGGTTCAGATGAACACGGGCAAAAGATCGAGAAAAGTGCAAAAGATAAGGGTGTAAGCTCCCAGGGCTATGTGGATGCAATGGTAGCCGACATGAAGAGGCTTCTCAAAGTCTATAATATAAGTAATGACAGCTATATAAGGACAACGGATGAGAAGCATGAGAAAGTAGTGCAGAATATCCTTACAAAGTTAAATGAGAACGGGGACCTTTATAAAAGTACATATGAAGGCGATTATTGTGTTCCATGCGAGACTTTTCTTACAGAGGGGCAGCTGGTGGACGGAAAGTGTCCTGAATGCGGAAGGGACGTCGAACATGTAAAGGAGGAAAACTATTTTTTCAAATTATCTGAATACGGACAGAAATTAATAGATCATATTGAAAAAAATCCTGACTTTATTATTCCGGAGACCAGGAAAAATGAGGTTCTGGGGCTGCTCAAACAGGGACTTAATGACATAAGTGTCTCAAGGACAGCTGTGGAATGGGGAGTTCCGATCCCCTTTGATTCAAAGCACTACTGCTATGTATGGGTAGATGCCCTGATAAACTATATTTCGGCCCTTGGTTACTCCAGTGAAGATCCTTCACTTTTTAAAAAATACTGGCCCGCTGACCAGCAGCATATAGGAAAAGACATCCTGAAGTTCCATGCTGTTATATGGCCCGCTATCCTGATGTCGCTGGGCGTAGATCTTCCAAGACACATAGTGGTCCATGGATGGCTGCTGATGGGAAAGGAAAAACTGTCAAAATCCAAGGGGATCACGCTGGACCCGGACGAGATAGCGGATAAGTACGGAGTTGACGGAGTAAGGTATTTTCTCACAAGGGAACTTTCATTCGGGCAGGATGGCTCGTTTACTGATCCTGCTTTTATAAAAAGATATAATGCGGACCTGTCAAATGATATCGGAAACCTTGCATCAAGAACGCTTGCGATGATAGAAAAATACAGGGATGGCTTGATACCTGCAAAGGTAAAAAGTCCGGACTTTGAAAAAGCGTGGGAAGAGACAAAGAACAGCACTCTTGAGTTGATCGGACAGTTTAAAATATCGGAAGCTCTGATAAAAGTCTGGGAATTTATAAACAAGGCCAATAAGCACATAGAAGACAGCCAGCCCTGGACGCTTGCAAAAAGCAGTGAACAAAAAGACATAGATAAGCTTGATGCGGTCCTTTATGAGGTCTCTGAGTCTATAAGGCTCTCCGCCCTCATCCTTATCCCGTTTATGCCATCCAGCTGCCAGAAGATACTTAACCAGCTTGGAATAGAAAAGAAAACCGGGGACATAAGGCTCGAAGCAGACGGTGGCTGGGGAAGTTTTGAAGGAAATACAAAAACCGGGGAAAGAGAGATCCTTTTTCCAAGGATAGAAGATAAATAGATGTATTTTATAGATACACATGCCCATCTTGACATGATCAAGAGCATGACGCCTGAAGGATCCCTGAAAAGATCTTTAAGTGATGGTGTCAGGTGTTTGATCAATATAGGTTCAAGCATAGAAGGCAGCAGGAAGTCAGTAAGATATGCCAGGCAGTTCCCTGATGTCTTTGCAAGTGTCGGCATACATCCCCATGATGCAAAAGATTTTGGCGAGAGCGAGATCAAGATCCTCAGGTCCCTGATCGCCGGCAGTGAAGAAGCGCCCCCGGGTGAAGCGCCTCTGGAAAGCGGCAGCGGAAAGAGGTTTGAAAAAGTGGTAGCGGTGGGAGAGACGGGTTTTGATTTTTTCCGGAACTTGAGCCCCCGCCCGAGCCAGGAGAAAGCTTTCAGGGCCCATATCGAGCTTGCCGCCGAATATGATCTCCCCCTTATAATACATGACAGGGATGCCCATGAAGAAACACTTGATATATTAAAGGAATATTCTACCAGCAAAAGCCTGAAGGGAGTCATACACTGTTTTTCAGGGGACCTGGATTTTGCATCGAGGTGCATAGATGCTGGACTCCACATATCATATACCGGGGTCATCACTTATCCGAATGCAAAAGGCCTTCAGGATGTAGTAAGAGAGATCCCGATAGAGAAAATATTTATTGAGACGGATTCCCCCTTCCTTGCTCCCCAGGATAGAAGGGGGAAAGAAAATTATCCTGGAAATGTAAAGTATATTGCTCAAAAGATCGCTGAACTAAAAAACCTGACTATTGAAGAAGTGGCTGCAGCGACCTCAAAAAATGCCGAAGAATTCTTTAAACTCACTCCTTTTATAAAATAATAAGTCTCTATTATGAATAACTATATAAGTTCCCCCGGAAAAACTGCAAAAATACTTTCAGATAATAATATACGGCTGCGGAAAAGCCTGGGACAGAATTATATCATAGATACTAATAGCGTTAAGAAAATGGTCTCCACCGCCAGGGTCACAGGGGAGGATGTAATACTTGAGATAGGCTGCGGAATAGGGAGCCTTACAGAGATCCTGCTTGAAAACGGACCGGCAAGAATAATATGCATTGAAGTGGATAGGAAAATAGCAGGGGTATTTAAGGATATTTTCCTGGGTAAGATAGAAGATGGACAAATAGAGCTGATAATAGAAGACGCTATGGATATTGACTATGGCAGACTTAGCGCTGCCTATGATATAAATAAGATGGTATCAAATCTTCCATACAAGATCGCGGCTCCGCTGATCCTTAAGATCCTGAAAGAGTCGGAAAAGATACCGCAGTCCTGGATGACGATACAAAAAGATATTGCAGACAGGCTGACTGCCGAACCGGGAGACAAGAACTATAGTTCCTATACTGTAAAATCCAATACTCTTGCTTGCTACAGGTCCTGTTTTAAGATCTCCAGGAATTGCTTCCTTCCAAAACCATTTGTGGATTCTTCTGTAATCGAGGTTACCCGTAAAAAGATACCGGATGAATTAAGATCATCGGATGGCATCGAAAGTTTTTTTGATCTTGTCAATGCAAGTTTTGCCCACCGGAGGAAAATGCTTCTTAACTCACTTTCCAGAAGTGATGATTTCAGCCAGAAGCTGGACAGTATAGAAGAGCTTCTGCCTGAAATCGGAAAAAATAAAGAGGTGCGCGCTGAGGAGCTTTCACTTGAGGATTATATATTCTTATATGAGAATCTCAAGATATAATATTTAATACTGCTGTGCTATTATATAGCAAAATGAAAACACAAAAAGAATTAAAAGTAAGGGCATCGGGAAAGATAAACCTGTATCTCAATGTCTCAAAGAATCCAAGAAGTGACGGCTATCACGAGATAAAGTCTATCATGCAGAGCATAGGCCTTTCGGACGAGCTTACTTTTAAAGTATCGGATAATGAAAATACTAAAGATGCGGCAAATCCTAATGGGATATATATTACCTCAAACGATATAAATATTCCCCTTGATGAAAGAAATCTTGTTCACAAGGCAGCAGCCATAATACTTGATGAATTCAGGCTGAGGGGCAAATACAAGATAGAGATAAATATTAAAAAACATATCCCCGTCTGTGCTGGACTGGCTGGCGGCAGCACCAATGCGGCCGCAGCCCTTGTAGCGCTCAATGAGATCTTTGCCCTGAACCTGAAGTACCCAAAACTTTTAAAACTGGCGGCACTTGTCGGCTCGGATGTTCCTTTTTGCATAAAAGGCGGTACGGTACTTGCCGAAGGAAGGGGAGACAAGCTGAGCCAGCTTCCGGACCTGCCTTTTTACTGGGTGGTCCTGGCTACAGATGGAAGAAAGCTTCATACAAAAGATATTTATGAGATGTTTGATCTTGTGGGTGTCCCGGTCAGACCAAGGCACAGGGAACTCGTAAGGGATATAAAAGAAAAACAATATGACAGATTCTTCGAAAAGCTTGAAAATGATCTTGAAAAGGTTGCTGCCATAGAAGATGGAAAAGTGGATTCATTAAAAGAAAAAGTAAGGGATCTGGGAGCAGATATTACCCAGATGACCGGCAGCGGGCCAACAATATTTGCATTTTGCAGCGATCTGACTGCTGCGCGGAAGGTATATAATGGCCTTATAGCTCAATCAGAAAAGGCCATCCTGACCCACACTACACCCTACAGTCTGCTTATTATATAGAGGTTATCAATAAGCAGAATACTAAGGATGATAAGGGATTAATAGCATTTTTGGCCCCGGGGCAGCGCTCCTTATTTTGATTGAATTTTCATCCGATCTGATATAAAATTTATTAGTTTTTGCTGGGGAGTGGCCAAGTGGTTAAGGCAACGGGTTTTGATCCCGTGATTCAGAGGTTCGAATCCTCTCTCCCCAGCCAAGTTTCATTTT
>Ga0190283_1001527_pt1 | contig 10158 bp, 2 predicted proteins | sample 48691801_MG_FD_161669 | JGI IMG/M metagenome (GOLD analysis project Ga0190283, IMG submission 161669) | Hydrothermal vent microbial mat bacterial communities from Southern Trench, Guaymas Basin, Mexico - 4869-18-0-1_MG | ecosystem: Environmental > Aquatic > Marine > Hydrothermal vents > Microbial...
TATCGGCGTTTGAAGAGGCGTGTGGAAAAAGACGGCCCCCATCCGACAGATGAAATGTTGCATGATTATGTTCTGGGCTGGCTGGATGAACAGGACGCTAAGATGGTAAGAGACCACATTCTGATATGCGGGATATGCAGTGATGAGGTGTTGAGACTGATACGAATGGAAAGAGAATTGGACGAGGAGGCCACAGAAGATAAACCGCCAACTTTTATGAGAAAGATGAAAAAAAAACTTTCCAATCGTTTTCTGTCGCCAAGTAACAGATACAGGCCGACCAAAGAACCGGACCTGATTATCAGCACCCGGGACACAGAATATGAAGAAATATTGCAGCAGGGATCGAAAGATGGAAACGGAGTCTGCTCAGGCATTGCAGTGGCAATCCTCATTTTTGTCAGGCAGCAGAAAATGTATTTTATCCCCGGATTTGCGGTGGCTGTCACCGCCTGTCTTGTCCTTTTTCTGTCCCGGACGCCTGAAATGTCAGATATGATAACAGAATCATATCAGGCTGCTTTTCTGAAAGAAATGGCAGTCAGGCAGGATGATCTGAAACTCCCCTGGGAGGGTCATGCTCAGTATGGATTCAATCTTGCAGAGCAGGATGCCCATATTTATCGGGCATTCGGAGCCGGATTGTGGTCAGGCAGACAGGATCTGACAGACCGAATTTCTGGGGCTACTGAAACTTCCATGCCGGATTTCTTATCCCCGAAATGGCAGGGCAACACTGCAAACGCTGGTAAATGGTCAGAAACGCCGTGGAATGCCTGTTTCAGGATGGGGCGGTGGTCTTTTCTTATCTGGGCGGTCTCCCAGTCAGATGCGGAAGTTCCAAAGGCGTTTTGGGAAAAACAGGAATCCATTTTGGAGGGAATACAGAAAGGCTTTGCAGATGTCCCGGTAAAAAGCGTGGAAGATGACAGGGTTGTGAATTCCATGCTTGGGAGCGTCAAATCTGCCCTGGAAAGTTCAGAAGGGGTTTCTTTTGGCAAAAGGCGGCAAATTGCCCGTGATCTTGGGCTTCTTATCAAACATCTGAGCCCGGTACGGATTCCCTGAAAATATCTCACACAAAGCCGCAAAGAACAGGCTCAGGTGATAAAAGTTAGATGCATAGTCATTTTATCATCTTTGTGTTCTCTGTGCCTTTGTGTGAGCTTATTCTGTCACATGCAGAGACACTGAAAATATCTCACACAAAGCCGCAAAGAACACAAAGAACAGGCCCAGGTGATAAAAGCAGGCGCATAGTCAAATTTTATCACCTTTGTGCCTTTGTGTGACATTTTCTGTCTCACACAGAGACACTGAGAACAGCGGGATATTTTCGCCTTGAAATTTGATTCAGGAGAATGAACATGACAAAAAGAATAATAATTTTCACAGGCATAATCATCCTTGTTTCCATGTCCGCGTCACCTGACATTTTCTCTGCCTCACTACAAGGACAAACCGCAGACGAACTGGTCAGAACTTACGGGGCTTTGTATCAAAAAGACCATCCCCTTGTTTCAACGGCCCAGACTATTTTCAGGCAAGTTCGGGCCGCAGCCGACAAGAAAGGGGAACGATATCCTGACAGACTGCTGATTCTTCGCAAATCAGGCGGCCCCTTGGCATGGGTATCGAAAGACGGGAAGATTGTTCTGACCCGAAAAGGCATGGAATTCTGTTTTAAAGATGTTGACAAAGAAACCGGTTCAGCCCGCCTCGCCTTCATTCTCGGGCATGAGCTGGCGCATCTGGCAAAAGATGATGACTGGCACGGGACAGTTCGGACCATCCAAAATTTTGAGACAAATCCGAAAGTGGCTCAGGATATCGTTGCCCTGTTTTCTGAAGCCGAAGATACAGGCCGGGACAGAAAGATGAGAAGGAGAAAAGAACTTGAGGCAGATGCTTACGGGCTTCTGTATGCGTGCATGGCCGGCTATGATTACCATGCCATTGTTGACAACAACGGAATAAATTTCTTCCAGGAAGTGCTGAATCATACTCCGCGTCCCGATTCTGAGGCATCCCCTTATCCGGAACCGGAGGAACGGGCAGAAATTCTGTTTTTCCGCATAAAGGATATAAGGAATGATCTGGACCTCTTCCACTGGGGTGTCCGGCTTTATCAAATGGAAATGTATGAGGACGCTCTGAATTTTCTGACTGCTTTCAGAAAAAAATTTCCATGCCGCGAAGTTTTCAGCAACATCGGCCTGGTTTATTATCAGATGGCAATGAAAAATCTGACTCGGTGTGACCCGGACAAAACATATCGTTTCAAACTGGCAACCCGGGCCGATACCCGGACAAGAGCGGAAATGTTCACACGGAGTGAGGAATGCGTCCGGAAGATGATCCTGTTCACAGAAAAGCTGAATGAGGCCATCCGGTATTTCAGGGCCGCGTGTGAAAAAGACGCGTCTTATGCACCTGCCCGTATCAATCTCTCATCTGCCTTCATCATGGCTGAAAAATATTCCGATGCAATGGCCGCGTCGGATGAGGCACTGAGGCTCAGGCCGGATGACCCGGAGGCTTTGAGCAATAAAGCCGTTGCCATGTATCTGCTCGGCCCCCTGATCAAAGTGGATATGTATCATCAGGCCAGTGATGCATTGAGAAGTATTGCAGAAAAACATACCGGGCATTCTGATGCGCTTTATAATCTGGCACGCATGCGGTCGGAACGGGGAAGAAATGCGGGTGCCAGAGAGACTTGGGAAAAATATCTGGCTGCCCGGCCAGCCGGACTCCGGGCTGAACACATCAGGAAATCCCTGGGAATAAAAAAGGCCCCGGAAGCAGGCAGAAAGAATCGGCTCCCGGACTTTATCGGGCCTTCCCCTGTCAGACTCGGCGAAGTGGACAGCGAAACCATGAAACAACTCAAAAGTCTGACGAAACATCCGCTGGAGAATATTTGGGGGGCGTATTATAGAGGAAAAGACATTCGAGTGCTGGAACTGGAGGGAGCGGTGGAACTGGTCGAAGTTCCGGTCAGACAAAAGGTGCGTTTTTCAGAGATAAATGATGAACCCGGTCGTATTCTGAAAAGTTCTTCCGGTATGATGACTCTTATTTATGATAATGCTGCTTTGGATGTCAGGGACGGAATGGCTGCAAAAGTGGTACATTTTCAAAAACATAACAGCCTTTTTTGACCGGTTCGTAATTACCTGAGCATAAATTTTTCTTCTGTATCCGAACTTATCTTTTTATGCATGCAATTGCTGGCTTCAGCCTGCTTTGTTTTTCAACCTCGGAATTAAGCCGAGGGATAAATCCCCCGGCTGATAGCGAAAGTACGCTAAAGCGCACTGCAGCTGGCTTCAGCCTGCTTGAAGCTCTCAGCCCTGAAATTTATTTCGGGGCTTTCTGGAAATTTTAAACAATAAGGATAATTAATTATTATGCAGACAAAAATTTACAAAACTGTTGTGACGGTGTTTTTGATTCTGTTCATTGCTTTCGGGGGACAGAATTGCGCTTATGCAGAAGATGTTTTTGAAAATTTTGAAACCGGCCCCGGGGGGTTTTCAGAAGCTGACGGTTTCGCTGTGTCAGACGGGCGTTATCTTTTTAAGGGAGATGGAAGCGATGATTCCAAAGTAAAGGTCTGGGCAGGCGGGACTGCTCCCGGAGGAACAACTCCTGAATCTGATAATTCAAATTATTTCCAGGACTTTTTTGTGTCGGTTGACACTACCTGGGAAAGTGGTGCTAAGGATGTTGTTTACGGAATCATCCTATGCTCCCATGAGAATACAGGCGGAACCCCCAGTTATGTGCGTTTCCTCATGGAAACCGAGACAGCGGGTGGTTACAAGATAGACAAAAGAGAGGGGGATTCGTATGAAACCATAGTTGATCCACATCAATCTTCTCTTGTCAACAGGATAAATGGGGCAAAAAACCGTCTGTCGGTTATGAAAAGAGGGAATGAATTCAGTTTCTATATCAACGACGCAAAGGTCAGCCATCACACCATAGAGGGATTTGACGGCGGTGGCATCGGTTTGTCTGTGAACCATCAGCTTGATGTCAGTTTTGACAATTTCCTGATCACCTCAACAGATGATCCGTGGATCAAGAAAGGAGGATTATTCTCAATGAATGTCCGGGGACAGCTCTCTGTTGATGGTGTGAAAATAGAAACTCCGGGTTATGTGATCGCAGCCTTCGGTCCGGAAGGAGATTATGACTGTCGGGGCGTGGCGGATATTGTGGAGTCATCCGGGGAATGGAGATACAATCTCCCTGTCTCCTCAGATAAAAGACTGGGGGAAGATATCACCTTCAAAACCTGGAACAGGGACAGCGGACAGTTTTATAATACAAAAAGCAAAGTCTCTTTCAAGGCTGATACGGTGTTTGATATGCTTACTGTGGATATGCGCCTCTGCGGTCATCCGGAAGAGATTTTCGAGGATTTTGAGATTGACGCTGGCGGTTTTTGGGAAACTGGAGGTTTTTCAGTATCAGACGGGCGTTATCTTTTCAAGGGAAACGAAACCAATACGTTTTGGATAGATGCCTGGGCAGGCGGGTCTGATCCCGGGGGAATAGCTCCTAGACCTGATAATTCGAATTATTTCAAAGATTTTTTTGTCTCGGTTGACACTTTATGGGAAGATGGCCCTGAGAATATTGGTTACGGATTTACTGTATGTACATACGAGAATACAGCTAAAACGGTCAGTTATGTCCGTTTTCTCGTAGCAGCGGCAACAGGCATTTTCAAAATAGATAAAAACAAAGCGGATGATTCTCTTGGAACCATTGTTGATTGGACTGGATCATCTCTGATTAACAGGACAAACGGTTCAAAAAACCGTCTGTCAATTATGAAAAAAGGGAATGCGTTCACCTTCTATATCAACGATGCAAAGGTCAGTCATCAGACCATAGAAGGATTTGACGGCGGTGGCATCGGTCTGTATATGAACAATCAGCTTGATGTCAGCTTTGACAATTTCAGGATCACTTCGACAGATGATCCCTGGGTCCCGAAAGAGGGATTGTTCACAATGGATGTCCGGGGTCAGATCTGTGTTGACGGTCTGAGCGTGGAAACTCCCGGTTATGTGGTTGCAGCCTTCGGCCCGGATGGGGATTATGACTGTCGGGGCATCGCGGATGTCGTGGAATTATCCGGAGAATGGGGATATGATCTCCCTGTTTCCTCAGGTAAAAGTCAGGATGAGGATATCATTTTCAAAATCTGGAACAGGAACAGCGGAGAATTTTATAATACAAAAAACAAGATTTCTTTCAAGGCTAACACAGCGATTGACATGCTTACCGGAAATATGCTCCCCTGCGGTCAGCCGGAAGAGATTTTTGAGAATTTTGAGACTGGCCTCGGCGGTTTTCCGGAAGATGAAAATTTTTCTGTATCAGACGGGCGTTATCTTTTCGATGGAGACGGAAGCAGCATTTCTTTTGTGGAGGTTTGGACAGGAGGAGCTTATCCCGGGGGGACAACTCCTGAGCCTGACAATTCAAATTATTTCCAGAATTTTTTTGTGTCGGCTGACACTACCTGGGAAGGTGGGGCTAAGGATATCGGTTACGGAATTACCTTATGCACATACGAGAATGCAGGCGGAACCCCCAGTTATGTCCGTCTTCTGATAGCAGCGGAAACAGGTGCTTACAAGATAGATAAGAGAGAGGGGGATTCTACTGAAACCATCGCTGATTCGAGTACACCTCTTATCAACAGTGGCAGTGGGGCAAAAAACCGTCTCTCAGTTATGAAAAGAGGGAATGCGTTCACCTTCTCTATCAACGACATAACTGTCGGACAACAGAGCATAAACGGATTTGACGGGGGTGGCATTGGTTTTTCTGTGAACCATCAGCTTGATGTCTCTTTTGACAATTTCAGGATCACTCCAATAAATGACAGCCCTCTGCCTGACACTGGGCAGACCAAATGCTACGACAATGAAAAAGAGATTTCCTGCCCCCAGCCCGGGGAGGATTTTTACGGTCAGGATGCACATTACCCCATCAATCCGCAATCATACACCAAGCTGGATGCTCAGGGAAATGACCTTCCTGATGACGCGGCCGAATGGATGATGGTGCGGGACAATGTGGCAGGACTGATTTGGGAAATAAAAACAGATGACGGCTCAGTTCATGATAAAAATAATATGTACACCTGGTACGACAGCAACCCCGGAACAAACGGCGGAGATCCCGGAACCCCGGGTGACGGAACAGACACAGGAGACTTCATCAATGCTCTGAATACTGAAAAATTCGGAGGCTTTTCCGACTGGCGACTTCCCACAATCAGGGAGTTGTCTTCCATTGTAAATATTGGGCGATATAATCCTGCAATAGACACTGAATATTTTGCAAACATTCCTGATTATAGTCTTATTAACACTTATTCCACACTGATTTGCTACTGGTCATCCACCACAAATGCCAATAGCCCTGGTCAGGCATGGTTCACGATGTTTGCCGGAGGGTCAAATGACTACTACTACTACAGGGACACTGATAAATCAAAATCGCTTTATGTCCGGGCTGTCCGGGGAGGACAGGATTGGAAATCAGATCATTTTGCTGATAACGGCAATGGCACAATAACCGATACCCATACCGGCCTGATGTGGCAAAAGCAGGCTTATGACTTAAAGATGAATTGGAAAGATGCCCTTGGTGCGTGTGAGAATCTCTCTCTTGCCGGTTATGAGGACTGGCGACTGCCGAGTATCGGGGAACTCCGTTCCATTCTGAATTACGCCAAACATGCCCCCATCTCAGACCTGGAATACTTTCCAGATGTAAAAAAGGACAACTATTGGGCATCCACTTCGGATACTTATGGGCCGGAGCGTGCATGGTACGTCAATTTCAACAATGGCATAGACGGCAGTGAGGATAAATCAGATATTTATTATGTGCGGGCCGTCCGTGGCGCTTTTCCCAAAGCAGGCATTACAGGCACGCCGGACAGTCCGACTGAGCAAAGAGATGCAACGCTCAGAATCAATGGGGATGGGGTTGTCTCCTATCGCTACAAAGTGAATGAGGGGAATTACAGCGAAGAAATTCCTGCGTCAGAGCCAATAAACCTGACGAATCTGATCAATAAAACGCATACTGTCCATGTTTTGGGAAAGAATCTTTATGGAACCTGGCAGCCTGAAGATCATCCCACAACGGTCTCCTGGATTGTGACGAGCTTATTTATTGACATAACCAGCCCGGAGGATGGCATGTCCGTGGATGATCTGAAGAATATTATTGAAATAAGGGGAACCGCATCGGCTAAAGAAGGGAGCGTAATAGAGATACAGATAACAGACGGAGAATATTACTTAGATTCCCAAGGCCGTTTTTCCTCAGACGAAGCATGGCTGCTTGCAGGCGGAACTGAATCATGGTCTTTCAATGTCAGCGCTGTCAGTTGGAAGGATAAAGACTATACAGTTACAGCCCGAAACACAGACTCAACCGGTGATGTGCTTACAGATTCCGTTACAATACTGGCTTGCCGGCCCTCAACGATCACCTGCGAACTGACTTCAGATGCGATTAATATTGGAGATAATATCACCCTATCCGGTTATATTGACGCTCCACCGAGCAAAACAGGAATGGGAGTCAGTATTGAGTTTACTTCTCCGTCAGGTGAAAAAATCAAGAAGTCAGCCAACGCAAATATTGACGGAGCGTTTGACTATTCTCTGGGGTGCGGCGAAATTCAGGCCGCCGGCATATGGACGGTCAGGGTAAGCTGGGGTGGAGATGATGACTTATGCGGTGCTGTCAGTGAGACATACAGTTTCACTGTATCCAAAGCCTTTGGGAGTGTATCGTTTGATACGGATTCCTCTGTCATTAAATTGGGCGAATCTGTGGCGATCAGCGGCAGGTTGACTCCTGAAACCGAGTGTGAAATGGATTTGTCAGATATTCCAATTGTCTTAAATATCTCCGATCCGAATGATGGGATGGATATTCAGACCGTTCATACGGATGAAGGGGGGCATCTCCTGATACAAGATTATGCCGGTCTCGGCAGACTTGGTGAGTGGACGATTACAGCGGCTTTGGGAAAAAATGATTTGTTTGAGACAGATGCGGATCAGCCAGATTCCGTCGTTGAAATAAATGTGAAGGAGACCGCAGGATATGCCATTATCATCCAAGGATATGATATAAACGAAGAAGAGCTTGAAACCTACAACAAAACAACCCAACTCGTTTATACCGCACTGGCAGAAAGAGAACTTCTTGATGATGATATTAACTATCTGAATTATGACACTGCCCTGACGGGAGTTGATGACATATCCTCAAAAATAAACATTGAAGATGCAGTTACTCAATGGGCCGCCAATAAGATGAATGGGAAGCCAGCAAATCTTTATATTGTAATGGTGAATCATGGGCGTAGCGACGGGAACTTTCTTCTCCATAATTCCGAGAGCATTACGCCTGGGGAACTTGGCGGCTGGCTTGATACACTTCGAGAGAATCTGGAAGATGATGCCAAAGACCAGGAAATTGTTGTCATCATGGGCTTTTGTTATTCGGGATTGTTCATACAAGAACTCTCGGGCGAGAACAGAGTGATCATCGCCAGCTCTGATCTGAACAAACGTTCGATGAAGGAACCGGAGGGGGATGGCGAGATACGTCAGGGAGAGTATTTTACAGCGGAGTTCTTTAAAGCGGTTTCCGATGGCAAGTCGATAGAAAGCTGTTTTGAAGTTGCAAAAAATATCGGCACCATCTTCAACCAGAATCCCCTTTTAGATGACAACGGAGATGGAGAAGGCAGCAATGCTCTCTCTCTCGATGCTGACGCTGACGGCTCAGAGAGTTCCGATATTTATATCGGAACTGGCATATCGGATTTCAATGCGATTGACGAGGTCTCCATTACTGAGGTCGCTCCCACCATTTTTTTGGGCGTTGATGAAACTTCAACAGATCAGATATGGGCGCGTGTTGTGAACAGAGACAGGCTTAAAAGCAAAAGCATCTGGGTTAATATAAAAAGGCCCAATTCCGAAATCATCGACACAGGCGGCACAGGCCAAGTGGAAATAGACCTTGAAGGGCCATTCTTCTCTGATGCAAATGATGCAGGGGGACGGTATGAATGGCATAATCTTGGTAACCCGTTTTCAGAACCGGGGATTTATCAGATTTTCTATTATGCCAGAGACAAAATCACCGGAGAGGTGTCCCCCTTCACGGAAAGCAGATTATATAAAGCTAAAGCGGGAAATCATCCGCCTTCGCCACTCGCCCTTATTTCTCCCCAAAATGACGAGAACATAATGACAGATACTTACCTTCAGGTCAAGCTGGACTGGACAGATGCAACAGACTCTGAAGGCGATAATTTCAGCTATACGCTTCTTCTTTCCCGGGACAGTGATTTTAGTAATCCGATTTGCATAGAAGACCTGATATGCAGCATCCGCCTCATAAGCAAGTTTGACGGCATTGATACAGGACGTTATTATTGGAAAGTTCAGGCCATTGACAAATACGGGGCTTTTGAAGAATCAGAGACAGGTGAATTTACTATTTTTGACGCCAATCCCCAAGAGATGTGGGTCGGAGGGCATATTACCGATATATTTACCCACCTTTCCATACCCAATGTCTTCATAAACATACTGGGAGCCTCATCTTCCTTTCAGACAGATATGACAGGGTGTTATCTTGAAAAGGTGGATGAAGGCAGCACCCTTTCCGTAGAGGTTCCCGGATATGATTCAGCGAGTTGGACGGTGAGTTCCGCCCTTAATCAGAGGAGAAATAGCACCGATGATCTGATGTCGAGAAAAAATTTTAAGCTGACTCCCTCATGCGGCGATACGGTCACAGGTGATATTCTGAGGGATTGTGCCGTTGATCTGAAAGACGCTGTTCTGACGCTGAAAATCCTGTCTGGCCAGACAGGAACGCCCTATAAGGAAGCTGCTCTGGACGGTAAAAAAATCACATTGGGAGATGCGGTTTCTATTCTCCGAACAATCTCAAAAAAATAATATATCCGGTTCCACCCGTTTCAAAAATAAAAACTGTAGGGTGGGTGGAGCGAAGCGAAACCCACCTTGTGCTGTAGGGTGGGTGGAGCGAAGCGAAACCCACCTTGTGCTGTAGGGTGGG
>Ga0190283_1001528_pt1 | contig 10155 bp, 10 predicted proteins | sample 48691801_MG_FD_161669 | JGI IMG/M metagenome (GOLD analysis project Ga0190283, IMG submission 161669) | Hydrothermal vent microbial mat bacterial communities from Southern Trench, Guaymas Basin, Mexico - 4869-18-0-1_MG | ecosystem: Environmental > Aquatic > Marine > Hydrothermal vents >...
TCGACCTTTACGCTAACCTGGCCGGTGATAAGCCTGTTACATCCTTTTATATTGGTGGAGGAACCCCTACAACAATGTTGCATAGCGGTATGGAAGAGATGCTGGATCATATCTTTGATATCTTTAATATGCAATGTAAGATCCACATGGAAAGCCATATTAATCATTTAACACCCGAAAATCTCAATGCCATTTTTCTTGCAAGAGAAGGCACTTCTGCCCCTCCTGCCACGCGAAGATGTGTTGTTATGCCGTGCACGGCATAACTATTAAACATTATTTCTGGTTCGAATCCTCTCTCCCCACTAAATATTATTAACCTTTTTATATAAATCGGGTATTTCGTCGAGCGACCAAATACCCTCAATTTCCTGTAAAGCTTCTGCACCCTTGAATTTTACAAGAGCCTCTTCCATGAGCTCGTTTCGCCTCTTAGCGTAGCGATATTTATCTTTGATGCTTGTATTTGGATCGTTCCACATCTCTAAAAATTCTATGCCAAATTCATCATCTAATATTCCGTCAACTCCATCTGGACGTGCTACAAGTTCAGCTATCTGATCAGGTATTTCATCCTCACGCATTTTATAATATATAACCCACCATCTACTTAACTCCCTATCAACATTTGCTTGAGTTATTTTCTGACAACCTGTAAAAACAAGTACTATAGACAAAATAACAAATATTCCTAATAAAAAATTCTTTTTCATTTCTTACTCCTTAATCTCTATATTAGAATTTATAAAATTTGCTGATTCTCATTAATAGAAGTGCGCTGATCCTTTTCATCAGGAAAAAGCTTTTTTCTCAAAATTGGGTCGAACTTCGTCCAGAAAACACAGCCAGTCTTATTTATGACTATTATTTACCTCCTTCCAGATAATAACATCAGCTGTAATTCTTCCCTGCATTACATACCAAAACGCTTTTTAAGCGCCCTGAGAGACACATAATAAAAAAGAAAAATAGCTATGACTGAAATAATCGGTAATAAAATATTTAAGGATAAAGAAATTGTTATCATCTGATTAATCTTATATAGCCCAATTACAAATAGGAAAGCAACCACTGACGAGAACTGGACATATGATACTCCAAACCGAAAGTACAAATATATATAAATACTGAAGTAGAACATAGCTATGCTCAAAGGCAGCGACACATTGCTGAATGAAAAAGTGATTACATTTAAACTAAATAAATTCAAGAGTATATTGACTACAAACATCATTATGAAACTACCCACTATTGTGACTAATATTAAAATATATTTTGAAAGTACAATTCTCCATCTTTCTATAGGCATTACCATCAAAAACTGTAAAGAATTACTCTTATCTTCAGTTTGAAAATTTCTGGTTAGCACAACTGTACCTATAACAAAGGGTATATAATAAAGTAGTAACGAAGTTTCTGGATTTTCAATACCGGAGAATCCAATAATTATCTGACTAGCTAATGCTACTGCTAGCCCTATAAGGATTTGGTTTTTTATTACTAATAGATCCTTTATTAAAAATTTAAATAGTATGTTCATCTTTGTAGTATTTCTCCAGTATTCTATTTAATTTCTTAGAGCTATTTTTCTTGTATATATCCTCTAGTTTATTGTTAAAGATAATTTTTCCATCATTTATAAAAACAACTGAGATTTATAAGAATTTGCTTGTGGATCACAATTCTATAATCCCCCAAAAATTAACGTAACCAAAGGTTATCGGATTCAATAATCACCACAGATCATGATATTGGAGCAGAAAATACGCGCTGTGGAAGAATAAAGCAGAAAAATACCCCATTAAGGTCAGTTTTTTGGCAGCCAGATATCTTGTGCCCCTATTATTATAACTCAACAAACATGGTCACTGTCTATATAGTCGTCTATGATATAATCATCAAACTCTTGGGGATCCTCTGCTATTTTTGGAGGAGCTCTCTTGTTGTCAAACTCATATATTCTAAGATGATCAAGTATCTTCTTAACGATCTTATAGTCTTCAATAAAGGCAATAATTCTCATCTGACCTCCGCAGCAGGAACAGACAAGCGGATCGACTTCATATATTTTCTGTATAAGCCGCGCCCAGGACCTATTTTGGCCACCGGGACATTCGTCTTCTATAATATGAAACTCGGGCTCACCATCCTCTTTTTTCAGCCTGCCTCTTGTAACGTTGCTATAGTAGCCAAGGTACCTCACCGTCTGCCCGCCTTTGTCCGGAATATGACAGACAAGGGCTGCCATCCATTCAAGACAGCTAAACTCTTTTACTTGTCTTCCATATTTGGACTTATATGTTACCTTCCCCTGATCAGGAAGATATTTCATCCGCTTCTGTGAAAATGACGCCCTTATAATATATCTTGCCAGATTTTCTGTAGATCTAGAATCTATTGGATTTATCCTTTCCCCGCAGTAGGCTCCAAAACCTGTGTGTTTCCAGGTGCCTATTAATTCTATTAATCTTTCTGTGATAAGACCTTTGGAAAGAAGCATCTTAAATATCTTATGTATAAAAAGTTTTTCAAGCGATGCAGTGTCAATACTTTTGGAAGGAGCGTAGAAAAATCCGTCACGGCAAAAACATCCATCAGCTGCCAGTATATGCATGTGGGGATTAAATGATAGATAGTCCCCAAAGGTCTGGATAACTGCTACAGCTGCGGGCTTGCCCTCATCTTTCCTGCAGGTACATTCTTGGAAACGGGGACAGCTACAGAAGACTTTTGGATATGGGTTGCGTAAAGGGTACAGAAATAAAAGTGATAAAAGTAGCTCCCCTGGGAGATCCTATTGATATCACGGTCAAGGGATACCACCTGTCTTTAAGGAAAGAGGAAGCAAAAAATATAGAGGTTGAAATAATTTAGCATTTGAAAGGTATTTTATAATGATAATAAAAAAAGAGGGAGGTATAGTGAAGAAAAAAGAGATTACTATAGCCCTGGCCGGCAATCCCAATTCTGGAAAAACCACCATATTTAATAACCTTACCGGGGCCCGTCAACATGTAGGGAATTATCCCGGAGTGACTGTAGATAAGAAGTACGGGGATATTACATATAAGGGATATAAAATCAATGTAGTGGATCTACCCGGAACCTATAGCTTGACTGCCTATTCACAGGATGAGGTGGTGGCCAGAGATTATATAATCAATGAAAAACCTGACATAGTAGTGGATATAATCGATTCATCTAACCTGGAAAGAAATCTGTATCTTGCCACTCAATTGATAGAGCTTGGGGTTACTCTGGTTTTAGTTTTCAATATGGCTGATATTGCCGAAAGCAGTGGGAAAAAAATTGATATAAGCCTTTTATCAAAACTATTGGGCGCTCCTATTGTTGAGACTATAGGACATAAGAATAAGGGAACAGAAGAGCTTCTTGAAGCAGTGATCAAGTCGGCGGCTAAAAAAAGCGAGCATAAAATCGAGATAAGATACGGAGAAGAGATAGAAAATGAAATAGAAAAAATATCTAAGCTGATTGATGATAGAAATGTATTATCAGATAAGCTTAACTCCAGATGGATTGCCCTGAAGTTATTAGAACGGGACAGGGAAGTAGTAAATCGAATAAAAGAGGAGGCTGGACCGGATTATCCGGAAATAGAGAAAGTTGTCAAAAGTTCCATAAAACACATAAAAAACATACTTAGAGACAATCCGGAAACCGCCATAGCCGATGCCAGATACGGCTTTATAGGCGGAGCTCTGGCTGAATCGTATGAGGAAACTGATGCAGGAAAGATAACCGTAAGTGAAAGAATCGATCTTGTCTTGACCAACCGGATACTGGGACTGCCTATTTTTGCCCTGCTGATGTGGCTCATGTTTCAATTTGTATTTAAAATTGGCACCTATCCCATGGACTGGATAGATATAGGCTTTTCCAAACTGGGAGAGCTTCTCTCCAATATAATACCTGAAGGACTGCTTCAGTCTCTAATTGTGGACGGGATAATAGGCGGGGTTGGCGGAGTAATAATATTTACCCCCAATATTATCCTCCTCTTTCTATGTATTGCAGTTTTAGAAGATAGTGGCTATATGGCAAGAGTTGCTTTTGTCATGGACAGGGTCATGCACAAAATTGGACTTCATGGCAAATCCTTTATACCTCTGCTTATTGGTTTTGGATGCACTATACCTTCTTATATGGGATCAAGAATACTTGAGAACAGAAAAGACAGACTGGTAACCATGCATGTAAATACCTTCATGAGCTGCGGGGCAAGACTTCCGGTATATATTCTTTTAGCCGGAGCTTTCTTTCCGCAGATAGCAGGCAATATTATCTTTTCTATCTATGTAATAGGAATAGTAGTGGCCATACTTATGGCCAAGTTTCTCAGGGCTACCAGATTTAAAGGTGAATCCGCTCCCTTTGTAATGGAACTGCCCCCTTATAGGGTTCCTACCTTAAAAGGGATCTTAATACATACCTGGGAAAGAACCTTGTTGTATCTAAAGAAAGCTGGGACTATCATACTGGCTGTATCTATAATAATGTGGATACTTTTTACCTTTCCCATGATCGGAGAGAACTTTTCTGAGGATTATGATGCCGGGATCACCTCCCTTGAAGAGTCTTTTAAATCAAATGAGATAACAGAAGAAGAATATGAGGAAGGTATAACTGAAGTAGAAGCAAGGAAGGGTGCAGAGCAGCTTGCCTATTCTGCGGCAGGAAGAATTGGGCGTTTTATTGAGCCTGTTTTTAAACCCCTGGGATTTGACTGGAAATTGGCAGTAGCGTCTATTTCTGGAATTGCTGCAAAAGAGATAGTGGTCTCTACTATGGGAACGCTTTATAGCATCCAGGAAGCAGATGAAGAGTCGGAATCCCTGAGGGAAAATATATCCAGAGAATATAATCCTCTGATCGGCTACAACTTTATGCTTTTTACCCTGCTATATTTTCCATGCATGGCAGGAATGGCTGTATTTAGAAGGGAAGCGGGCTGGAAGGAGATGTTTTTCCAGATCGGCTATACCATGCTACTTGCCTGGGTTGTATCATTTATAGTATTTCAGATAGGTAGAATCTTTATATAAGGTGGCTTAAGTGTCTTCCTATATTATATATTCAGGAGATAATCTACAGAATATCATGCCGTCCACAGTAACTTATGTTTTTTATTTTGTTTACAAATCTGTAAAATAAATTTTTCAATCCCCACCCAAACCGCTTTTCAAATTCGCTAACGCTGGTAAGAACTTTCATTCTTCAAGACCTTATTCTCATGTCTGCGGCATAAGAACGCTTCATTTTTTCAAAATGATAGCTCATTTCAAAAGCCTTATTATTAGGATTGATTTGCTTCCAGGAAAAGATCATGCGCAGAACCTTGCTTCCGTAAAGGTAGTGTTTTCCTTTGTGAGCATAAACCACTATGCTATTTATCCCTCCCAATTCCCCGTGAGTAACCGCAAAATCTCCACCTTGACTACATTAAGAACCTTCTTTTTTTATTCTGCTCGTGCGGAAGCAAATTATTTTAGAGGAGAAGCAATGAAATTATTAGCACAAGAAATCAAGAATGTAGTTCCAAAACTATATTCACAAGAAGAAAAGGGAGATGAAGCCATTGCTTATGTAAAGTTCTTTGCCCCTTGGCCTAACTGGACTTGGTACGCTACTGAATTTGACGGAGAGGATACCTTTTTTGGTCTGGTTGCAGGACTTGAAACAGAGCTTGGTTATTTCAGTTTAAAGGAGCTTTTAGAAGTAAAAGGGCCCGGAGGCTTAAGGATTGAAAGTGATTTATATTTTACCCCTAAGCCTTTAAGGGAATTAAGAAAAATCCATAGTTGATTTAGTTTAGGCCTGACTTGTTCAGGCCCTAACTAAGTTAATTAAGACGAAAGGAGCAGAAATGCTAAAAGTAAAAACAAGCCAGACGATGAAGTGCGAGAGGTGCGGGAGTATGAATTTTTATATCAGGGGAGTAGACATCACCCATGATTATGACTTCGGAAATTGTACCCGGGAAGATATCGAGGAGAACCTGATGAAAGGAAACTATGATAACTACGACTACTTCAAAGGCTACAGTCAGGTTAAGTGTTCAAACTGTGAAGATGTAATAATCGATCTCGGTTAAGAAACAAGGAGTCGGTTGGTCAGAAATATAAAATCAGCCGACTCTGTTTAAAAAAGTCTTAGACAGATTCCAACTTATTTAATAAATTTCTTAAATGAATTTGCCTAAACATTATTTCTGGTTCGAATCCTCTCTCCCCAGCCACTTAAAACAATTGTGTCATAGATATCTTAATGATTGAAATTCTAAAATCTTTAGATTTTTAAACCAAATTTTCAATTTTCTTCCTGAATAAACTTTTTTAAAAACTCCACAACTTTAGGTTTGACTTCATTACTATGACCTAAAAGTAGATGTCCTCCATCTTTCACCGTGATTAACTCTGCACCTGGAATCTCTTTTGCCATTGCAGCTGCATTTTTATAAAGTGTAAGCGGGTCGTCTAAGGCATTTACAATTAATACTGGTACAGCGATTTCCTGAATTGGATAACCAGAGTTTATATCCGAGTTTGAAATAAACATATCATATATGGCTCCCTCGGAGCGAGGGTTAACAGGTAGCACAGTTCCCATCATTTCAGTCACACGGATTTCGTACTCAGGAGTCATCTCAAAGTCCTTTGGTACACCCATGATCCCCTTAAGACTGGAACTAAAATAAGTAGACAGCAGCCAGAATATATAATTAGAACGGAAAAATACTTTTGCTATTGGTTTTGGTGGTAGACCAGCTTCTGTCTCACCTGGAGCATTAGAAGAGATAAGAACCATAGCTGAGACTCTTTCGGGATGGCGCAAGGCAAATTGAATTGCAGATGTCCCTCCTGCTGAAGTTGCCATTACCGCAGTTTTTTCAATGTCAAAAGAGTCCAAAAGTGATGCAAAGGCATCAGCTTGATCAGAGGGCATTGCATCTTCAGGCATAGATGTATTCAAGTATCCAAAGCGTGAGGGGACAATAGTTCGGAATCCTTCCATATAATAATCTCTTGCTGTTATCAGTCCCTGATCAAATCCACCAAATATTCCGTGAACAATTAAAAGAGGATAACCGTCTCCCAATTCCGCATATTGGGTAGGGCCGTAGTCAGTTTCGATTATTTTACTGTCTAATTCTTCTAACTTATTATAGTAGGAACGGATATCGGGCCTATAACGGACATATGTAAAAGTAAAAAGTGCCAAAATTATTACGATAATTGGTATCGCTATATAGTACACAATCATTTTCTTACCTTTTTTCTTTCTTTTCATTTGTTTAATCTCCTATATATTTAAAAATTATTTAATAGCAGGCAAAATATATGGCCCTCAAAATACTCTTCAAATACAAGCATATCATCTTTAAAGATAAGTATTGAATGCACTTCACCATATATACCACGGCTGATATCACATGCAGCTCTTTCAATAAGTGCTTGATCAATATTTACTTCATCTAAGGAACCTACATCAAGTCCATCACCAGTATTCTCAGGGGGCTGGTATGTATATAGACTGGAAGGATTTTGTTTGCAGCTAATAAATAACAGTGAAAGGATTGTGATTAAAAGAATTACTATTATCATATAAAAACTTATATGTTTTTTCATACCAGTAATCCTTTAATTATTGTCACCCAATAAAAATATAGTAGCTTATAAATCATTATAATAAAATGAATAAAACAGTTTAAGAAAAGATATCTCATTGCAAACTTTATTTTAGTGAACTACACTTAAAATCACCAGATCAAAGCAATATAGGGGGGAATACTTATGAAAGCTACTGTAACTAAAATAACCAAAAGACAATTAATACTTGGATGGTTTGCGGTTGGTATTGTGGTGGTTATTGCATCAATATGGGCTTATTGGGGAGGAATGGAAAACTTCCACGAAGGATGGTATAGCAAAAGTATCTGGGAAAATATTTTTATGATGCTTATTCAGTACTTCTCACTTGCTCTAGCATTTATAATAATCGGACTGGTAGGAATTCGATTCCCTATTGCCTCGCTTCCCTTATGTATTGTTATTGGGATTGGAGCAGCAATATTTTTATCCGGGGCTAGTTTCAGCTTACTATGGATAATGATTATTATACCCCTTACTGGGTTAGGTCTTCTTTTTTTCTTTGGAAGAGCAAAGCCTAAAAAACTAGCCTATATTCTGGTTTTTGCACTGCCTATAATCATTTTAATTGTTACCAGCACCATTGGTTTGGTGAAAGTATCCAATAGAGTAGACGATGGTGATTATGGACAACGGACAGTTGAGACTGACAGTACTTGCCTCATATGGGCTCCCAGGGGACCAGGATGGCCAGATGACGGAGTAAGCTATAATGAAGCAAAAGAAATAGTTGCCCACTTAAACGAAGATGGTACTGATATACTTAATGAAAAAGTAAATATCTGGCGCCTGCCCACAGTTGAAGAAGCAGTAACCTCCCAGATGCTTCACGGACAAGATGCCAGTGGTAAATGGGATCGGCAAAATGAGAAAGCTATATATAGATTTACTCCGGATAAAGAAACTCCTTTGTGGGATCCTCATTCTAAAGTAATATATTATTGGACAGATACCATTGTCTCAGAAGGGAGGGCCTATATAATAGTTTATAATGGAGGGGTCTTCTCCAGGAATATGGAAATCCACCCGGATTATCTGTCTTTTAGGGCAGTTAAAGATTGTCCTGATTGAGAGTCACTTTTAAAATTGATTGTATAAAGCATCAGTTAGTACATAATGAAACTTAGATAATTAATTCTGGTATAAAAATATCGTTCCCTGAATTCATTATTGTGGTTCTATCTTTGTCCACTGTCCCCAACCACATATAACTTTTTAAATACTAAAAATAACCTTTATATTAATCAATTCCTTTAAAAATTGGTTCGAAATTTCGCAACCTGGGCCAGCCATTACAGACAACTACCTCATAGATATCTTAATTGTAAATAGTTTAATATTGCAAACTATATATTACTAATTATAATATATATTTGACATTATGATTTATATATGTTACTTTATAATAAAAATTAAGTAGAGATGGACAATGGAAGAGATAATTATTAAAAATAAGCTAAAGCTGGCCAGAGTAGAGAAGGACTTAACCCAGGAGCAATTAGCAGATTTGGTCAAAGTGACCAGACAAACCATAGGGCTTATAGAAGCAGGCAGATATAATCCTTCCTTAAAACTCTGCCTTGCTATGTCAAAAGTACTGGACAAGGGGCTTGATAAATTATTTTGGATCGGAGAAGAGAATAATGAGAAAGAGACTGTTTAAAACAGATGAAAGAATTAGTGAAGCTTATAACCGCATAGGCGCTATAAGTTTTCATATTCTAAGTGTCTTAGTATGGCTGAATTTAATATACAGGATTGTGGTGCTTGAGCAAGAAGGGAGAGAGTTTGTAGACATAGCAGTGGTTCTGGTATTTATTGTAATCCTCTATATTGTAATTATTTCATATTTTATCAGGGAAGCAGCTATAAGTTCGAAAAAAGAAAGTCCCAGCAGGCTATCCATTGCAGCTCTGGTCACAGGCATACTGGCAGGCGCCCTGGGAATGCTTCAGATAACTATGCAGCCCGGTGTATATTTAATTTTGTATCCTATTCTTGGCAGGATACGTAGTCTTATCATACCATTAGTTTTTCTGTTAGTAATTGCAGCATTTGTGTGTGGAATTATCGATTTAATAATAATAAAAGTGGGCCGCCATAGTAAAAAAGGCAGGGGATTTGATATAGCAGGGATAGTCCTGGCGGCAATTCCTGTATTGGTTGTTGTAGGCTTTGTTATTCATTCTGTTTATTTTTCTGAATCATCATCCGATGTTCATACTGGGTCACCCCGCTGGTCCCCTGATGGTAAAAAGATCACCTTTGTATTCGCCGAACAAGACAGTAATTCTGATATCCATGTTATGAATGCCGATGGTTCAGGCCTGGTCAATCTTACAAATAGTCCGGAAAATGAGTATAATCCCCGCTGGTCCCCTGATGGTAAAAAGATCATTTTTGTATTCGCCGGACAAGACAGAAACTATGAGATATATGTTATGAATGCCGATGGTTCAGGCCTGGTCAATCTTACAAATAGTCC
>Ga0190283_1001529_pt1 | contig 10148 bp, 8 predicted proteins | sample 48691801_MG_FD_161669 | JGI IMG/M metagenome (GOLD analysis project Ga0190283, IMG submission 161669) | Hydrothermal vent microbial mat bacterial communities from Southern Trench, Guaymas Basin, Mexico - 4869-18-0-1_MG | ecosystem: Environmental > Aquatic > Marine > Hydrothermal vents > Microbial...
CCCGATATCTTTGAATCTGCAACGTTGTGCAGATGCACTCCCTCTTAGGATCACCTAAAAAACCGCAGGGGCAAGGGTTCATGGCAGCCACTAACATGAATTCGGCAGGATAGGAAACCGTTGAATTGGCACGGGAAATAGTCACATGGCCATCTTCCATCGGTTGTCTCAATACCTCCAGAACATTCCTCCTGAATTCCGGGAGTTCATCTAAGAAGAGGACGCCGTTATGTGCCATGCTCACTTCACCAGGCTTGGGATTTTGACCGCCCCCGATAAGGCCGGCGTCAGAAATAGTGTGGTGCGGCGAGCGAAACGGGCGGACGGTGATTAGTCCGTAACCCTCAGGCATCAGCCCCATGACGCTGTAGATTTTGGACGTGTCAAGAGACTCTTCAAAGCCGAGAACCGGGAGAACCGTGGGAAGGCGCTTTGCCAACATGGTCTTGCCAGAGCCAGGAGGGCCTATCATTATAAGATTATGCCCGCCGGCAGCCGATATTTCAACGGCCCTTTTTGCGTTCTCCTGGCCACGGACATCCTTGAAATCCACATCGGAAACAGGCGGCTGAAAGAGTTTGTCAAGGTCCACCTTGAAAGGACTTAATTTGGCAATGCCCCTGATGGCGCCAATAACCTGGGCCAGGGCATTAACGGGAAAGATATCGATCCCCTCCAATACTGCTGCTTCAGAAGCATTTTCCTCGGGTAGAAAGATACCTTTGAGCCCCATTTTTTTTGCGGTAATGGCCATGGGCAGAACGCCCCTGACAGGCCTTATGAGACCATCTAAGGCCAATTCGCCCAAGAAAACATAGCCTGAGTAGGAGGATCTGTTGACCAGTCCCGTAGCCGCAAGAATACCAAGGGCCATAGGGAGGTCAAATGCCGAGCCCTCTTTCTTAATGTCTGCGGGAGCTAAGTTGACCGTGATTCGATCGGATGGGAAATGATACCCCGAATTCTTGATGGCGGCCTTGACCCTCTCCTTGCTCTCCCTGACAGCCCCTTCCGGCAAACCCACTGTGGAAAAGGCAGGGAGCCCCTGAGAGATGTCCACCTCAACCTCTACTACATAGGCATCAATTCCAATGACGGCGCTACTGAGGACTTTGGCTAACATGAATAGGGGTCTCCTGGGTCACACTTTTCCTGTTAGAACATTCTTGGCTAATTTGTTCTTTACATTTAGCACAGGAAGCCTTATATTACAAAGTTTATTTTTAGTAAGTGATTTTGATAAACATATAATCAAAAGCTGCAACTAATCGAATAGTGTCTGAACGAAAACTGTCTTTTTCTTGATCTCAACAAAGAATCTTAGTTTTCCTTCGGGCACCAAATAGGAGAGTGAGGGATGGCACGAATCACGGTAGAAGACTGCTTGGAAAGGGCGGATAATCGGTTTGGTTTGATTCACGTCGCAGCGAGACGGGTTCGTCAGTTGCAAAAAGGCGCAGAACCACTAATTGTTTGCAAAAACAGGGATATTGTGGTGGCACTCAGGGAAATAGCTGCTGGAGAGGTCTTTAAAGCCATAAAGGATAACGTGGATTATTTAGAAGAGAACCCATCTGAAAATGAACAGAATTCGCCCATCGAAGGATCTTCGCTCGAAAACGAAACCGAACCTCCGGATCTGGAGGCGGGTAAAGATGAAGAGGCGTCTGAAGAAAAGTGACCACCTATAGAAGAGATTATTACGAGATCCTGAGCATTTCCAGAGATTGCCAAGATGAGGAGATTAAGAGGGCCTATCGAAAGATGGCCTTGAAATATCATCCTGACAAGAATCCCGGTGACAAAGAATCTGAGGAGAGTTTTAAAGAAGCTGCCGAAGCCTATGAGGTCTTGAGAGACCCGGAAAAAAGACAGATCTATGACCAGTATGGTCATGAAGGTTTACAAGGCACTGGGTTTAGAGGTTTCAATGGCTTTGAGGATATATTCTCGAGTTTTGGAGACATCTTTGAAGGCTTTTTCGGTTTTGGCAGCAGGGGAGGAAGGACCCGAGCCAGACAGGGAAAAAGCCTGCGGTACGACCTGGAACTGACTTTGGAACAGGCCTTCCACGGGGCAGAAGAAGAGATCAGCTTTCATAGGCTGGAAGCCTGTATGACCTGCAACGGTTCCGGTGCGAGTCCCGGCAATGAACCCCAGACCTGCCCCACGTGCCAGGGCAGGGGCCAGGTGATTCGATCTCAGGGCTTTTTTCAGGTTAGCACAACCTGTCCGGCCTGCCACGGCCAGGGGGAAATAATCACCGATCCATGTCCGGATTGCAGGGGAGGTGGAAAAATTCGGGTTGAGAGAGGTATCAGTGTGAAGATTCCCTCAGGCGTAGACACAGGATCCCAATTGAGATTGAGAGGAGAGGGTGAAACCGGAGAGTATGGAGGACCGCCCGGAGATCTCTTTGTCGTTATTCATGTCAAAGAACACGAATTTTTCAGGCGGGAGGAAGAAAACCTTATATGCCAGATCCCCATCTCATTTGTGCAGGCTGCCTTGGGCGACACTTTGATGATCCCCATGTTGGATAATGAGGAAGGCCACGAGCTCGTCATTCCCCGTGGCACTCAACCAGACGAGGTGATCAGGATACCTGGAAAAGGGATGGCCAGTCTGAGAGGGTATCGTAAAAGGGGAGATCTTTATGTCAAGATTGTGGTAAAGATACCAAAAAAAACAAACCAGCGCCAGAGGGAACTGTTAGAGGCTTTTGCAGAGACAGAGGATTTGGCCTTATCTAATAAAAAGAAGAAGTCCGGCGGCTTCTGGAAAAAAATAACGCAATAAAATTCCCCGGATTTATCCCGTTACACGCGGGATTGATTTTATATTTTGGCATGGAGATTTGATCCCGCGATGCGCGGGATTGAAATTTGACATTGGGAAAAGCAGAAGAATGTAGAACCCTTCTATAATTTCAAATTTCGAATTTCCAGGTTCGGCATCCGGTTTTCAATTCGATAATACACTACATTGCGAAAAAAGTGTAAAGTTGTGAATGAAGGATGCCATATATTTCATCTTTTCTGGAACGGAGAGATCTATGTTAAGCAAAAAAAATCAGAAGTATTTTGAAGTCCTGCTCAACGAGAGGCTGGACGCCCTCTTGGATGAAGCCACAAAGACTGTCAGCGGTATGACCGACCACGGACAAACCTTCCCCGACCCCACGGACAGGGCAACTTTAGAATCGGAAAGAAATTTTACCCTCCGGATTCGGGACAGGGAGAGACGACTGATTTCAAAAATCAAAGAGGCCTTGAACAGGCTTGATCAGGGTACTTTTGGAATCTGTGAAGAATGTGGTGAGGATATTTCGGATAAAAGATTGAAGGCCCGTCCAGTGACAACCCTCTGTATTAAGTGTAAGAAAGAGCAGGAGAATGAGGAAAAACTTAAAGGGCTATAGAATTGTTGATTGGTGACCTCTGTAGTGACCGGACTTGTCTATTATGATATAGTTGCCCCATGGCAGAGCCCGCAAGAAAAAGAAATAAGAAAAAGCAGCCCCAGAAAATCCACGAGGAGGTCATAACTACCCACATCAACGCCGATTTTGACGCGCTCTCTTCCATGTTAGCTGCCAGCAAACTCTACCCTGATGCTACTCTTGTTTTCCCGGGTTCTCAGGAAAAAAACCTCCGCAATTTCTTTCTCAATTCCGTATCATACCTGTTCAACTTCGCCAAGGTAAGACAGGTTGACCTTGACCACATTAAAAGGCTCATCCTTGTGGATACCAGGCAGAAAAACCGTATAGGAAAATTTGCGCAATTAGCGGGAAAAAATGGGGTTGAAATCCATATATACGATCACCATCCAGATTCCTCGGATGACATACATGGTGACATAGAGGTTGTTCGCAAAACCGGCTCAGCCACGGCGATTCTCACTCGTCTTCTCATAGAAAAAAAGATCTCTGTATCTCCTGAGGAGGCCACCATTATGTGCACCGGGATCCACGAAGATACCGGTTCTTTCACCTTTGCTTCCACCACCAGTGAAGATTATGAGGCTGCTGCATGGCTCGCTAAGCAGGGGGCCGACCATAATATCATCTCGGATATGCTGACCCGGGAATTAACTACGGAAAATCTGTGGTTACTGAACGACCTCACAAGATCTGCCACCACTCGCGTTATCAATGGCGTGGAGGTTGTTATTACCAAGGTGATAACAGATGAATACATCGCGGATTTTGCGGTTCTTGTACACAGATTTATTGAGATGGAGAGCCTGAACGTTGTCTTCGCTCTGGCACAGATGGCAGACCGGATCTATCTCGTGGCCCGTAGTCGGATAGATGAGGTAAACAGCGCTGAGATAGCACAGGCCTTTGGAGGAGGAGGCCATCCCCAGGCGGCCTCTGCGACCATAAAGAACCAGACGCTCATCCAGGTTGAGAGGTCTTTGAACGCCCTGTTGGACACCCAGATAAAGCCTGACAAAAAGGCGCAGGACATGATGTCTTCTCCTATAATAGAGATTTCTTCCACCGACACGCTCAAGCGGGCCGCAAATTTGATGACCCGGTATAATATTAACGTCCTTCTCGTAGTGGATGATGATATACTTCAAGGCTATATAACAAGGCAAATTGTTGAAAAAGCGATCTTTCTTGGGCTGGGCAACATAGAAGTAAGTGAATACATGCATATTGAATTTTCCACCGTCCACCCTGATGCACCGTTAAGGGAGGTCCAGGAGCTTATTATAAGAGGCAAATTGAGAATTCTCCCGGTGGTAGAGAATGAAAAGGCGTTAGGAGTGATTACAAGAACGGATCTCCTCAACATCTTAGTAGGAAGCCCCGTGATTCAGGAGTTTCTCCATGACCCCCAGAAGGGGGACCACGTTGTCAGGAAGAGAAACATGGCAGGGATTATGAAGGAACGACTCCCTGAAAAACTCATCAAACTCCTTAAGGAATTTGGGCATATTGCTGATATGCTTGGTTATAACGCATATCTTGTGGGGGGGTTGGTCAGGGATGTTTTCTTGAAACATAAGAACTTAGACGTGGATATTGTCATTGAAGGCGATGGGATTAAATTCGCTCAGGAATTCGCCCGTAACCATGAAGCCCGCGTCAGGAGTCACCGGAAATTCGGGACAGCCGTGCTTATTTTCCCGGACGGCTTCAAAGTTGATGTGGCTACTGCGAGAATAGAATACTACGAATCCCCTGGCGCGCCTCCCATCGTTGAAACAAGTTCCCTGAAACTGGATCTCTACCGTCGTGATTTCACCATCAACACCCTCGCCATAAAACTGAACAAGAGGCATTACGGCACTCTCATCGACTATTTTGGGGCGCAGAAGGACATCAAGGAAAAGGTGCTGCGGGTCCTCCATAACCTGAGTTTTGTGGAAGATCCCACGCGTATGCTCCGCGCGGTGCGATTTGAACAGCGATTCGGTTTCAAAATCGGAAAACTGACCCTTGCCCTCCTGAAAAATGCGGCCAAGATGAACTGGGCTGAAACCCTTGCCACACACCGGATCTTTTTAGAACTAAAACTTATCCTCAAGGAGCAAGACCCCTCGAGTACGATAAGAAGGATGGATAAATTAAAACTGCTAAAGTTTATTTCTCCGCATATCAAACTGACTGAGAGCATCCAAGATCTGTTAGAAGAAATCAATAAGGTCATCGCCTGGTACAATCTCCTCTATCTCGAAGAACCGTTTGCGCCATGGAAATTATACTGGTACGGGCTTACGAGCCAACTTGATCCCAAGGTATTCAAAAAACTGACCACGGATATGGAAATCAATCGCAAGATGGCGCTTCAACGGAAATCCGGGGACAGGCTTCTGAATTCGCTGTTCAAATTCGATGGAACCAATTATCAGCTCTATACATTGCTTCTTCCATATGATACAGAGACCTTGCTATATTTGATGGCAAGAGCCAAAACTGAAAAAGTGAAGAGGCTCATCTCCTTTTTCTTTACGAAGTTAAAAGGGGAAAAGGTCGTAATAGATGGAAAAGAGCTGTTGCGGATAGGTATGAAATCGGGTCCGGTTTTTAGAGAAGTGTTTGATAATCTATTAGAAGCCAGGTTAAATAATCTGACAAAGACGAAGGACGATGAAATCCGCTTTGTAAAAAACAAATTTGGGGATTTGTTGGATGCAAGTGACCTAAAATAGAAAGGGAAATAAGACCAAATGAAAAAAAATGTAATCGTCAGCGGAATGAGGCCCACCGGAAAAATGCATCTCGGACATATGCACGGAGCTCTTCTGAACTGGAAAAAGCTCCAGGAAGAATATAACTGTTTTTACTTTATTGCAGACTGGCATGCCCTGACCAGCGAATACGCGCACCCTGACATCATTCGAAAAAGCGCCTATGATATTATTATCGACTGGATTTCGGTGGGGCTCGATCCTGAGGTTTCCACCTTTTTTATTCAATCCGAAATCAAAGAGCACGCAGAGCTCTATCTGATCTTTTCCATGATCACACCCCTACCCTGGTTGGAGAGGAATCCCACCTATAAGGAGCAGCTTAACGAGCTGAGCCAAAAAAATGTCTATACCTATGGATTCTTGGGTTATCCCGTGCTCCAGGCCGCCGACATTTTGATGTATAAGGCAAATGGTGTCCCTGTGGGCGAAGACCAGGCCCCTCATGTTGAGTTGACCAGGGAAATAGCCCGTCGTTTCAATCATCTCTACGAAGAGGTGTTTCCTGTCCCCAAGGTCCTCCTTACCCCCACATCAAAACTTCTCGGCATTGACAGACGCAAGATGAGCAAAAGCTATGGGAATGCAATATTCCTGACAGACACTGATGAAAAGATCGACGCAAAAGTGGCGCAGATGATAACCGATCCCCAACGTGCCAGAAAAACCGACCCTGGCGACCCAACTATCTGTAATGTTTTTTCTTTTCATGAGATCTATTCAGATAATGAAACAACCGAAACTATTCGCAGCGAATGTCCTTCAGCCCGAATCGGATGTGTGGACTGCAAAAGGAAGATGGCTTCAGCACTCAAAATCGGTCTTGAACCGATAAGGGCCAAAAGAAGGGAGTTGGAGTCTGATACGGATGGGGTTAAAGAGATCGTGGCAGAGGGGAATAAAAAATCCCGAATCATAGCCCGGGAAACCATGGAAGAGGTAAGAGAGGCGGTGAAGATATAGGGCTGGGTACCTTTTAAATTGACTATTGAATATTTGTTGTATCGCTTCGCGATGTCATTTTTTGTACAGGGTTACCCTCTTCATTGAATATTTTAAACGCGATGCATGAAACGTGAGGCGTGAGGGTTCTTAATTCCGCAATCAGCAATCCGAATTCCGCAATCGAATGATACTGGATGCTGGATGGTATATTCAACGGGGTAAACTTTAGTCACTTTAGGCACTCCAAACTTTAGGCACTTATATTGGAATACGAAGTTAAATTAGAGATATTTGAAGGGCCTTTGGACCTGTTGCTTCACCTCATTCATAAGAATGAGCTGGACATCTTCGACATCCCAATTACAACGATTGCGGACCAGTACTTAGCGTATTTGGATATGATGAAGGCCCTCAATATAAGCGTTGCCGGCGATTTCCTGGTCATGGCCTCCACGCTAATCCATATAAAATCAAAAATGCTCCTTCCAGGTATAAATGACGGAGATGAAGGTGAGGATCCCCGCGATGAGATCATGCGACCTTTATTGGAATACATGCGCCTGAAGGAGATGGCAGAAGAACTATCAGAGAGGGAGATTTTAGGTAAAGACGTTTTTGCCAGACAGGATTTCTCTTTGGATCAGGATCAGATTGATGCGGAAGCGCCCCGGTTGGATGTCAACCTGTTTCAGTTGATAGATGCGTTCAAGCGAATCATGGAAAAGATTGAGCCTGGGGCAGACCTGACTCTTAAATACGAGAAGTGGTCCATAAAGGAGAAGTCCCAGCTCATAGTTTCTTTCCTGAAAGAAAAGGGTGAGATGTTTTTTGACGAGATATTTACTGAGGATCGAACCGTCTCGGAGCTTATTGTTACGTTCTTAGCGCTTTTAGAACTTGTTCACTCCGGTCTTGTCAGGGTATTTCAGCCTTATCACAGCAGTGGTATCCGGCTCGTAGCCCATTTTGATCAAAATGAAGGGACTGATAACGACGAAAAACATGGAGAAGCAACTTAAACTGATTATCGAGGCCCTTTTGTTTGCCTCGAGCAAACCCCTGAGCGCACAGGACATTCATGGGTGCCTTCCGGATACGACTCTGCCCGATATCAGAGCCGCCCTGTCAGGGCTCCAGACAGAATATGAATCCATGGAGAGGAGCTTTGTCCTCAAAGAGGTAGCACAGGGGTACCAGATAAGGACAAGATCCGGGTATGCCCCCTATGTCCTCAGGATGCTGAGGAGTTCACCCTCCAGATTATCCCGCGCCGCATTGGAAACCGTGGCCATCATTGCCTACAAACAACCGATTATCCGTCAGGAGATTGAGAGATTCAGGGGGGTCGACGTCGGGGGGATTTTAAGAACGCTTCTCGAAAAGGACCTGATTCGAATCATGGGACGAAAGGCTCTTCCCGGAAGGCCTCTTATCTATGGAACCACTAAGAGGTTCCTTGAAGTGTTTGATCTAAAGGATCTGGAATCACTTCCTAAACTGAAAGAGATAAAGGATTTCGGGTCTGGCGATGAGGAATCCGTGCAGATCCCGGAGGAGAATACGCAGATTGACGCATCCGAAGAAAAAGAAACCCCTCCAATGTTCTACGAGCCGGAAACCCCTCCCACAGGAGAGCGGGAAAGCCCAGAGGCTTAACCGGATATTATCTTCTGCCGGGGTGACGTCGCGACGGAACGCGGACCAGTTGATTAAATCGGGTAAAATTACGATCAATGGAAAAGTGGTAAAGGAGTTAGGGGCTGCTGCGGTATGGGGTTTAGACATCATTCTTGTGGATGGCCAGGAAATCTCTGCCCCATCTGAGAGGCTTTACCTGATCCTCAATAAACCGTTTGGTTACATCTGCTCTCTAAAAGATCCCGAGGGGAGGCCCCTGATAACCGACCTCCTTAAAGATATTCACCACAGAATTTATCCTGTTGGGCGTCTTGACTTTGATACCCTCGGCCTGTTGCTTCTCACCAATGACGGAGAATGGGCACACCGTCTTACCCATCCACGTTACCACGTTCCCCGCACCTACAAAGTGACCGTTGATGGGAGAATAACTGACCAGGCAATAACCCGTTTGGGAAAAGGTTTCTTGTTGAAGGATGGCCCAAGTGGACCGTCAAAAACCGGGCTGGTAACGCGCAATGACAGGCAGAGTATAATCAGGATGACGATTAAACAGGGAAAAACCCGCCAGGTGAGACGTATGATAGAGGCGGCAGGGTTCAGGGTGGTTCATCTGATACGAATCTCATTCGGCAATATCGAGTTAGGGGATTTGAAGGTAGGTAAATACAGGCATTTGGACAGGGAAGAGGTAATGGGTTCAAAAAAATTAGTGGGTATGGTTTAATTTTTTGTTTGCAGATCGTTTGTTTATGTTGTATGTGTAACTTCACAGTTTTTTGGCCACTCAACAAAACAAATCGGGCGGTTAACTCAGCGGGAGAGTGCCATCCTCACACGGTGGAAGCCGGGGGTTCAAATCCCCCACCGCCCACCATATCAAAGGGGCAAAAATCGCCATAGACATATGGTTTGCATCCTGAAACCTCTCCTAACAGGGGGTTTTCTTTCAATCGGCTCCGACCCTCTTTAAAATATAAATTCTGGCCCAGAGGTCCTGAACCAGCCTCCGTCCACGGGGCTTACTGCCCGAAAGAAAGCCCAGGTTTTTCATATTGTTATAAAGTGCATAAAAGAAAAGGAGTTTAAGATGGCGAATATCGGATGGGTTGGTACTGGCGTAATGGGCGCCTCCATGTCAGGACATCTTCAGAAGGCGGGTCATAATCTCTCGGTTTTTAACCGATCCAGAGAGAAAGCAGAGACACTGCTGAGTAATGGGGCCAAATGGTGCAATTCATCGGCGGAGGTGGCAAAAAACTCCGAAATAGTCTTCACAATTGTAGGACATCCCTCGGATGTCCGGGAAGTCTACTTAGGAGAGAACGGCATCCTCAAGGCAGAAGCTCCTTGCAGTA
>Ga0190283_1001530_pt1 | contig 10143 bp, 6 predicted proteins | sample 48691801_MG_FD_161669 | JGI IMG/M metagenome (GOLD analysis project Ga0190283, IMG submission 161669) | Hydrothermal vent microbial mat bacterial communities from Southern Trench, Guaymas Basin, Mexico - 4869-18-0-1_MG | ecosystem: Environmental > Aquatic > Marine > Hydrothermal vents > Microbial...
CTCTTCGCTTCGACAGGCTCAGCGACCGGTGCTGTTCCCTGAGCCTGTCGAAGGGCCGTTCCCTGAGCTTGTCGAAGGGCTATCTGATAACAATCCTCACTTTTTTCCGCTCTTTCCCCGCAGTCTTCTTATTGATAAACTCCTTAAAAGCCCTGATCGCATCATCCGGCGAAAGCGGGGTTTTAAAAACCGATTGAATATCAGATAATCCTATCCTTCAAAACCGCCACCTGCTTTATGCTTGGATCAGTGGCCGCAAGTAGCCATGGGTCATCCCTGCTCAGTGCCGTGGCAGCATGAATCGCATCGGCCCATTCTAACGGTTTTATATTGCCGTTAGGAAGTGAAATCTCTCTCGGCAGACGGTTTAAGTGTGGAAAAAGGCTGGCATCAACATCAGCGATAAAAAACCATTCCGGAGGCTGTTCGATGAAAGCGGCAAATTGCTCAGTCGTAAAGCGTCCGCCAGCTATTTCATCAAATTTTCTGGCGATTTCCACAAAAGCAAAAGATGAGGCCATCAGAAGTCCCGGATAGGAACTCCCGTCATTTTCCGCATGCCTTCTGACAGTTCTGTTCATTTCCCTGACCAAATCTTTGTTCAGAAATCCCTTACTCTCAAAACAGCCTTTCTCCCGGACATTGTCTCCGTAGTATTGCACCAGCAGTTCTGCCAACACGTTTGTATCAAACACAATATCAGTCATCACTCATCACCCATCCTGAGACGCATGGTATGCTTCCATCTCCAGATAAACATCCTCACCCCACCAGGCAGAGTCATCATTGGTTCGCAAGGTCAGATATCTGAGAGACCGTTTCGGTGAAATGTGCCGGGTAGCCGCCTGGTCCCATAATCCGACAACATTTCCGTCATCTCTTTCAAAAAGTGCGGATGACAACTTATCCTGATCCAGGTTCACAATAAAGACAAGTCCTTTTTCAACAGGGCCTTCAGGAAGTTTGTCAAACGCATCAAACCGTTCATTCAATTCTTTGTGAGAGGAAATTCTGAGTTTTCCTTTTTTGTAAGCCTCGCATATATCCAGAAAATCAGCAACGGAACATATCCCCATGATTTCGTCATTAAGCAGATCCGCTTTTAATTCACCTCGCTCAAAATAATCAGCGATTTCCGACGGAGTAAAAAATCTGGTTATCATTCTGGTCTGTCCTTTCCTCTGAGGTCTGTCATAGCCGATGGCAGCGATTCTATAGTATCAGCCGATTCCTTCGGAGCCCTGATCTGAGCAACTTGTCTCATCCGGTCAGTTCCGATTTTCTGCCAACCCGAATGAATCGCCTTCTCAACAGCATTGTAAAGCAAAGTGAGAAATATCCCGGGGACCTGCCCTGACAGCATCAATGCCTCTGTCAGCGCTTCAACGTCAAAGGGTTCAAGACACCCCATCTGGTCTTCTGACATGCGGGAGGCATCCAAATAGGCTGTTGTCAGAGGTATGGCCGATTCCTGATTTAACGGTTCAAAATAAATGGCATATTCTGAGTCAAGATCACCGCTCAGCACTGCAAACCGGTCCAGACCGGCCGCGTTCCAATGGGGACTGAGCAGTTCCTGAACATAAGGATGAATTGTCAGAAGAAGACTGTAAAAAGAGAGCCTGGTGTTTTCGCACAGACCGTCTATGAAAAAATAGCGTAAGGAATCGGTAAATATACGACGTTCCTGGGTATTCTGAGGCATAATTATTTTTTCGACATCGTCCGCAAGAATCAGCCCTTTTGTAAATCCCGCGGCCATAAGCACTTTTAGCAGGTCATCGAAAAAAAGCCGGTCGTTGTCATTCTTCCAGACATAATCCGAGAGAGTATTCAGGTAAGACTGTCTGAAATTATCTGCGGAATGACCAAAGCGTGCCAGGCTCTCCGCAAGGTCGTGCCTGATTCCGAGTTCCTGAAGTTGTCTCTGAATAGCAGGTTCGAGTTCCCATACGACTTTAATCTTTTCTTTTTCCAGCCAGTCATTGTTACCGATTGTTTCCTGAGGTTCCGGTCCGATTTTTTCCAGAACCTCATCAGGTATGACTCCGGAGAAGGCCCTTAGTCTCCATATTGCAGCGGAAAGAATCTCCTGCCTGACCATCTCCTGAGTGAGAAGTTTGTGAAACTGCCAGAATTTTCTGGATTTTCCAGACGGAGAAGGTAAAACATGAATCGCGAACATGACTTCGGTGCCCCCGCTCAGCTCGTTACCGAAATCTGCCATTATCCGTTTTTTCTGATGATTGAGAAATGACGTTTTTCCGATCCCCCGGCCTCTGCGAGTTGCATAATCCATTAAAAAAGAGATTGGACGAGCCTGGGTCCTGTCAGGATGAGGAATGAGCAACTCCTCAAACCTTGACTGCTGTTTTTCGCGCAGTTCCGGCAAGTAAATAGAACCGTTTTCCCTGTAGTCACGGCTTCCGAAGGTTACACTCGGCTTGGCAGGAAAAGGGTTCCGGGCAAGCCCGAATCTTTCATATTTGTTGGGCCTGGGCTTTGCGGGCTTCGCAGCCCGGCGTAGCAGATCATGGGTCATGGGACTATCCTTTCAATTACGAAGTTCGGTTACGGCAATCAGAGAATAAGGGATTCCCCGTATCCATACGGGCCTCCGGATCAATCGGTGAGCGGCTGTCTGATCCTCCCGGATATCTGTTTCCACCGAGACAGACCACCTGCATTCAGGATACAGGGACTCCCGCAACGCCTTCTCCATAAAATCGTCAAAACAGGCGGCGCTCAGGCGCAGTTGTCGGCACACCTCATCCCGGACATCTAGCAAGGGAACGTAAAGTGAGCCGATGCGGTTATAAATCCGCTGATGTTCCTGAACAAGAGTGCTGAAAAAAGAGGAATTCTTTGATTCCCACATAGGACGATGGATCCATAGATATTCCTGTCGGGGATTTCTCACCTCCTCCAGCATTTCAAATTCATCTGCGGGTGCCGCGTGCCGGAATACAGATGTGGGGAAGATCAGTCTGCCCGGTATCAGCGGATGCGAATCAGTGTAAAATATGAGTTCGAGTCCCTCCATACGAGTGACCCATATCTCATAAATACGCAGATACAAAGGCTCTTTTTTATGACTCAGAAAATCTGTTTCATCACTGTTTGGCGGCTTTTTTGAAAATAGATGCCTGATAGCGGCTTCTTTCATAGCCATGTAAAGTCTTCGCCGAGGCGCGTATTTTTTTACCTTCTTTTTTCGTTTCATAAGACTTAGCCTGTTCCAGGCCGCTTCCACTTTTTCAATCCAGACTTTCTCCTGAATCGGGAATGCCCCCGGGCGCACCCTGCGGATCATTTCCAAAGCTCTGCCTGTCTGTGTTGCCAACTCCCGGGTCCAGATGCTGTCTTCCCATTTTCTGGAGGTCGTATGCCAGTCACGGCACGGGCTGGGAATAACGACCTCTCCCTGTCCTTCCGGATTTATGGCCCACAGTCTGTGGACAAACCATCCGGGTATGATGTAAAGATCATGCATCCGGGTGGTCAGAAGGTCAAGGAATTTTTTTCTGCTCTGTCTGAATAAGTGAAAAGCGTCTCTTCCCTCATCTGTCAGGCGATATTCTGCGTTATCCGATAATTTGGCCGAAGCGTCAACAGGTGACAGCCATTTATGATTATGCAATTCCTTTATCAGATCCTCCATCCCCCTCGGACTCTGACTTTCAACAAATAATAAGCCTTTAAGCCGCTGAGGCATCTCTTCCATGAGAGATCGCCTGGTGACAATATTATCCTGTTTATATGCCAAATTCAGGGCCTCGGAGAAGAGCCTCAGGTCTGTGAAACGTCCCACATGACGTCTTTTGGGAGCGGGCCAGGTTCTGATCTCTGTGGTTTCACTAACCGGATTAAAATTTTCCATCTGCAACTCGTCATTTTGGGAATGCATCCTCTCGGGATGAGCAGATCAGATCATACATACGGTCATCTGATAACAATCCTCACCTTTTTCCGCTCTTTCCCCGCAGTCTTCTTATTGATAAACTCCTTAAAAGCCCTGATCGCATCATCCGGCGAAAGCGGGGTTTTAAAAACCGACTGAATATCATCCAAGGTCAGTTCCACCTTGTCAATCCCCCTGGCCAACTGCCCCATAATATCCCTTAACTTATGGGCATTATCCGGGGTTAATTCAATCTCACCGTTTTTAAACGCCAAAGCCAGATTCCTGTCATCCGGGGTCAGCAGTTCCATATTCTTTTTCACCCCGGGATCATTGAACAGATCGAGCAGGTTCCCGGTCCAGTCTTCAAAAATATCATTCAGCTGCTTTTCCAGATCGTTCAGCTTATACCCGGGTATATTCTGATATTCTCTGGGATTGAAATCATGGAACGGCGTCTTTTTCACCGCAGCCTTGGTGATCTCCTCAGACGCGACCTTTAAGCCGGTAATATTGCGAATCCACTCCTCGTAAGCAACAGTATTGCTGATATAATCCGCATCCCTGATCACATCACAAATCTTCTTGACCTGGGAATTCAGCAACGCCTCTTTTTTAACCCTGTCAGCTTTTGACAGACGGTGCGCCAGATACTGGCTGAGATAATCATCCGCATACCGGTCAATCAGGGCATTCAGGCGGGTTTCATACTGCTTGATCTCCGCATCGGAACCGCCGCATAATTTGTCAGGCAGATCCCTGATGGCCTTGTCCATATCATCTGCCAAAACCTCACTGACCACATAATTTCTGGCTTCTGACAGATACAGCACCAGGTCATTGAACCTCCGGGCCAGCGCGTCCAATTTTTCAAACACATCGCATTTTCCATAAACTTCAAAGGTTTCCTGAATCTCATGGCAGGAAAATTCAATATGTTTCAGCTTTCCATAAGTCTGATAATTGGCTGTCCTGTCCAGAACATCCCGCAGACGGTCCAGTTTTTGCCTGTATTCAGTTGTCTCCTCATCTGTCAGCAGGCTGATATTTCTGCATGAAATACCGTCCGACACCAGTTCTTTTGTTCTGACCACCCGTTCAGCCATCTCCCTCGCCCTGGTCTGCAATTGGACAAGCGTTTCCGGGTTTTCAAGAAACGAAGTCAGATCAGGAAGTTCCATGCTTTTAAACAGGGATTTCAGAACATCGGAGGGAATCCCCTTGGGCATGCGGATGCTGCGAAAGGAAAAAAAATCGTCTGTTTTCAGAGATTTGATCTCTTTGATATTGACGGCATTGATCGTCTTTTCCGGCCTGACCATCTCAATATCCCCATGCTGAACCAGCGCGGCCAATACCAGGAACTCCAGACGATAATCCATTTCAAAATCTCTGGAATACCAGATATTCAACGGCTCATAGTAACAATCCAATATTTCATCCCGGTTGAGGACTTTTCCGGGACCTCTTTCTTTCAGCATGTTCAGAAGACTCAGGGCATATTTTGAATTCCTGGCCTCAATGCCCTCGGGAGACCACAGCCCCAGCCCTGATAACATCGCCTCGCCATCCCTGTTCGGTTTTGAAGGGCTGACAATCTTTGCAATGGCTGATTTCACCCTAATATCAAAATTGTCTTTGGACAAAGGCTGCAAAAGTGACTTGAACGCGGGATAATGGGGGAAGCGCTCATTAAAATAATCGTTTAACAGCACAGACGCAGCCTCGCTGAAAAGCTGTTCCTTTGAACTTCCGGCCCCGGGCAGGGAAAAACTTTGCAGCACGGTTTCCCGGGCTTTGCAACTCACCCTGATTTTGGACAGATATTCCCTGTCAAAAATGCCCCTGGCCTTGTCCAGCAGTTTGTCAATCTTATCTCTGAAAACAGATTTCTGATCCGAACCGGAACGTATCTCCAGGTTTTTTGCCGCACCAAGCTGGCGAATCGTCTCCTTGAAACTCTCGGATAAATCCTGAAAGAGAAACGACACCTCATCTTTTGCATCATCCATGCAGATTTCTGAAAACAGGGGCATGAAATACAGATAAAAATGCTGAACCGGCTGGGTGGTGGAGCGTTCATTTGGATTGCCGAAAAAGATGTAGCCGGAGCGAAATGATTTTTTGTCCTTCCACTCCAGAGAATGCTCCCATATCTTAAACCCGCTACGGTAGGTGTCATGTGTCAGCATCAGGACATGCTGCAAAAAGTCGAAAAAAGCCTGATCGCAGTCGTCCCCGGACATGGTTTTGCCCATCTCCTCAATTTCTTTGTCGTAATTCCTGCCGCCCTCCACCCGGATATAGTATTCCTCGCTTTCCTGTTTGTAATCCACAAACGCGCCGTCGGTCGCGCTGATGATGTGTTTTACCGTTGCTCTGATATTTTCAAGCAGAAAATCGGCATCATCAGCCATGGGCAGGGTGATACACAGATCATCTTTCAGGCTGTTCGCGGTCGCGCCGTTTTTCTGCCCCAGTTCCCCACAGAGAAGGTTGATTGCCAACGCATCGGCTATTTTATGTGCGACCGGTTTTTTTGCGGCCCGGCCTTTCCTAAAAAAGGCATTGATTTTTTCCCGGATAATCTCGGAAATTTCCCTGACTTTGCGAATATCCGGTATGGTCATCATCGACGGGTTGCCGGACAGGTTTTTCCAATACATGTCGTATGTGATCAGTCCCGGGTTATCCTTTGGAACTTCTGAATCCGTCATGGATTCAAAATGGGCGCTCAGGGTTTTCAGAATTTCCCGCTGGCTTTTTCCGTGTCTGATGTTTTCAAAATGACGGATATAAGAGGGATGAACCGGGAACAGGTCAACATAATGATTGAAATTCGCCTGCAAATCATTGTAAAGATGGGCAAATTTTTCCAGGTGGGACCGGATCAGGGCTTTCTGATGCTCGTCTTTTTTCAGCAGTCTCTCTTTGACCACAAAAGAAACATCCTCACGGGTGATAATGAAATCGTCATACCGGTCTTCGACTTTGTTCAGGGTTTCTGCCTGAAAATGGAACTCCGGCGAGCTGTACAGCAGCTCCTGAACCCCGAACATGATTTTGAACCGGGACGCGTCACAGGCTTCCCCGATACTGCGTAAAAACATCAGGTCATGATTGATCTGCTGATTGTTCCGGCTTCGGAGATATTCCAATAATTCGTCAATGACCACAAGAACGCCTTTGCCCGGGTATATCTTTTTAAAAGCGGCCATCATCTGCAAGAGCTGATCCTTATAGCTCTCTGTTGAATCCGGGTCAAACCGGAAATCCACGCCCAGGGATTTGTTCATCCACCGTTCCATTCGGTCAAACACAATATCTTTAAGTACCTTGTCACTCCCGATATCAAAACGGATCACCTTGTATTTGCCGGCAATCTTCAGAAAGTCCGCTTTTAACAGATCATTGCTGAGTTCATCCGCAAAAGCCTTATTTTCGGCAATGGCAGAAACCAGCGCCATCAGGTGGGATTTGCCGGTTCCGTAATTCCCGACGATCTGAATGCCTTTTTTTTCATAAGTTCCGGCAGGATCAAGATTTTTGATAATAATTGTCCTGACTGTGTCACAGAGTACTTCAGAGAATATGTATGATCTGACAAGACCGCGCTCTATCTCTTCACTGATAATCGTATCAAATTTAACCACAGAGGTTATGGGTTGGAAATGAAGGATTTCATTGTATTTCATAACGGATCTCCCGCTCCTGATGACAAAAATTTTTGAATCTTTAAAAATCAGATTAACTTTTCAGTTTGCTTGAACATCATAATTTGTATTTTGTTTTTAAAATATTGTCAATAAATTTTGATCTGAGTATAACTGAAATGAAACATTATGGATACGGGGCGGACAGTTTTAACTATTTATTTAATATTAAAGAATTGCCTGCATATTCTGGCTTCAGATTGGGCTTCACACTGCCTTCCAGAATGACAATTTTAGCCGCACCGTCATTTTTTTCTTTCCCGACTTTCCCGACCTTGACATCCGTTTTCATGCATATTAGTATGTCAGACGAGTCCGGGGAGACAAAGCCCTTTTTTTCAAATGACAATTTTTCTGATTATAACGGATTAAGGGGAGCCTCAGACCTGAACCACTGACGTGACCGTAAAAACCACAGAGGGCCGCAGAGAAGCCGCAGAGAAGCCGCAGAGAAAACAGCCTCGGCATAACTGATGAACTGGAAACAGATTTCCGTTTCTCTCATCAGACCGGAGAAAAGAAATTTTTCTTCCCATCCTGTCGCATCTTCTTGAAGTCGCAATTGCAGACGAACTGGGCGGATCAGTCACAAATCCGTCTGCCGGTGGAAAAACGGGCGAAAGCTGACATCCCGGCAGCCTGTAAGCCTGCGGTCTTTTTTTATTTTAAAGAGGCCGTGAAAATTATTCACGGCATTTTTTGCGCAAAAAAACTAAAGTGCCACCCTGTAATTCCCGCGAAGCAGGAATCTGTTTTCAATCTGTGGGCCTTGATCTTCATTTCAGCCATTCCGAGCAGATGCAATTTGCCGGATACAAGTGTCAATCCGAGCCGATGCACGGCAAATTTGCAATTTGTCCGGATGCAATTGGCAACCGAGCCGAGCTTTGACAGATCATAACCTCACCAATGATAAATGGATTCCCGTCTTTGAAGGAATATCAGAGGGCGGAAAGAAAGGAAAAATCATGCTGATCAATCAATTTCCGGACAAAGATCATTTTTGCCAACTGGCCGGACAGAAAAATGTGATTCCCGTGTGTGCCGAAGTTCTGGCAGATACAGAAACCCCGGTTTCACTCCTGAAAAAAATTTATCAGGATCAGGGCCCTGTTTTTCTCTTTGAAAGTGTGGAAGGGGGGGAACGATGGGGACGATACAGCTTTCTGAGCGCATCTGCCCGCTGTCACATCCGGGTTTATCCCAAGTTTGTGGAAATCGTCAGAAACGGCTCACAGGAGCATATCCCGCATAAAGGGAATCCGTTTGCTGTTCTGAGGGATTTTATGAGCCAGTATCACCCGGCCCAGTTGCCGGAGCTTCCGCGTTTCTGGGGAGGAATGGTGGGGTACCTGACTTATGAGTCCGTGTCTTTTTTTGAAGCGATCCCGAACCGGCTGCCTGAACACAAGCCAATTGCCCATTTCATCATACCGGATGAACTGCTTATTTTTGACAATATCCGGCATACCTTAATCTGCGTTGCCATTTCCTTTTTGGAAGAGGAAGCAGATGCCGCACAAGCTTACGAGGCAGCAGAGGCCAGTGTCAGGGACATGCTGACAAAGATTGAACAGAATATGCCTGAAACGGACAAGCATCCGGAGCATGCTGAGTTTGACTTGAAACCGCTCCGGGAACCCGAAGATTACTGCAAGCTTGTCCGGAAAACCAAAAAATATATCCGGGAAGGCGATATCATCCAGTCCGTCATATCTCAGCCCTTTGTCTGCACCCCTGCGCCTGACCTGTGGACCCTTTACCGCGCCCAGCGTTTTGTCAATCCCTCGCCTTACCTGTATTTTCTTCATCTGGATGATGTGGCGCTTGTGGGGTCTTCGCCGGAAACAATGGTCAGATTGGAAAACCAGGTGGCTTCCCTCCGTCCCATTGCCGGAACTCGTCCCAGGGGAAAGACCGAACAGGAAGACCGGTCCCTTGCCAACGAGCTGCTTCAGGATGAAAAAGAGCGGGCAGAACATCTGATGCTGGTGGATCTGGGGCGGAATGACCTGGGCCGGGTGGCAGAAACCGGGTCTGTTCAGGTGACAGACCTGATGACCGTGGAACGCTATTCCCATGTCATGCACCTGGTTTCAAATATCTGCTGTGACCTGAAACCGGAATATGATGCATGGGATCTGCTCCAGGCCACCTTTCCTGCCGGAACATTGTCCGGTGCGCCCAAAGTAAGGGCCATGGAAATCATTGCAGAACTGGAAAGCGAACCCAGAGGGCCTTACGGGGGCGCGGTGGGCTATGTTTCTTTCCATGGAAATATGGACATGGCAATCACCATCCGCACCGCGTGTATTGAAGACAATCAGCTCACAGTCCGGGCAGGTGCCGGCATTGTCGCTGACTCCGACCCGGAAAGTGAACACAAAGAAACAGTCAACAAAGCAAAAGCCATTCAGCGGGCGCTTGAGCTTGTTTGATGTTTGATGTTTGATGTTTGATGTTTGATGTTTGATGTTTGATGTTTGATGTTTGATGTTTGATGTTTGATGTTTGATGTTTGATGTTTGA
>Ga0190283_1001531_pt1 | contig 10138 bp, 11 predicted proteins | sample 48691801_MG_FD_161669 | JGI IMG/M metagenome (GOLD analysis project Ga0190283, IMG submission 161669) | Hydrothermal vent microbial mat bacterial communities from Southern Trench, Guaymas Basin, Mexico - 4869-18-0-1_MG | ecosystem: Environmental > Aquatic > Marine > Hydrothermal vents >...
AAATTTACGGAGCGTAAAATGAACGACAGGGAACAGTTTTCAGAAACATTTTTACATCGTTATGTTGATGGCGAACTTTCACAAGAAGAAACTGATCTTTTGCTCGCTGAACTACAGAACAATGAAACTCTTCGTACCCACATCTGCCAGTTGCAGCATATAAAAAGCATGGTAAATAACGCCTACCCACTGGAGCAGGACAACCAATTATCGGAAAATACGCTATTCGCAAAACCAAAATTTCGGGCAGTTGCCGGCATCAGTCTGATCTTAATTTCTGGAATTATTGGCGGCTGGATTAACCAGAAATTAGTCAATTCTGGAGCCACTCACAGCGCAAACAGCAATCCAACGCTTAATGATGCTGTAAAACTGCAACCAGCAATAGCTGAAACTCAAAAAGTTATCCTGCACATCGACAGTGCAGAAAAGGATAAACTGGAGCAGGTACTGGATTATGCTGAATACCTGCTGGACGACTACAAACAAAACAATATACAAGTTGAAGTTATCGCCAATGCAGGCGGTATCAATTTATTCCGCGCTGATATGTCACCCTATCAGCAGCGACTGCAACAGTTATCCACCCATTATGTCAACCTGAGGCTGATTGCCTGCAGTAACGCCATTGCCCGTCTCCGTGAGCGTGGAGAAAGTACAACCCTGATTCCAGAAGCCCATGTTGGACCTACGGCGATCGATCATATTATCACTCGTTTACAACAAGGCTGGACTTACAAAAAGATCTAAGCTCGTCTGCTTTCCTCCATTGACAATAAATATCTTAAAGTCGGAGTGAATTTCTTGCTAAAATTACTTTTCTGAATTTTACTGTCCCACACTGTGAAGAAAAATAATCGAAACCGTAGCCTGTCTCTTGCTGCGCTGTTACAAAGCTGTGCGCAGGTACAGCAAATCGCTGAGTCCGGTCAATCCGACTTGCAGCAAACAGGTATTCTCCTGAACAGTTTGCTCGATGTTGAAGCAGACTCTATCGAAGAAATATACGATGGACTTGCTAACCTCAAACCAGGTTTGATTCTTTTGAACGACTATCTGAATGCAGGGAGAGGAAGTGCTGCGCAAGATATGGAATTAACCCGATATGCCATTAACCTGCTGCATTTACAGGGCAAGCTCGATAAGGATCCTTCTCAGGGTAAAGCCATGCTACTGGAATTGCAGGAAGCCAGCAGACAGAAAACCTATTTTGAAAACATATTACATCCCAGCGTTGTTGGCCGTATTGCTGACTGCTACCAGAATTATATCAGCCCCCTGGGATCAAAAATCCTTATCAAAGGAGATCAGCGGCATCTGGAAAACCCTGATAATGCGGCGTTAATCCGTGCTTTACTGCTTGCTGGTATCCGTGCAGCCGTACTCTGGCATCAGGCGGGCGGCAGTCGATTAAAATTACTCTTCCAGCGCGCAGGTCTGCTGAAAGAAACGCATGCCATGCTCAATAATGATGTATAAGAATATTTATGAAGTTTATTCATAATCACCTTTTTCTACTACTGACCCTGCTGCTTTTTCCAGCGACTGTGATGGCATCCAGCGATGATGCACTCCAGTTTGATGACACATTGCTAGAAGAAGAACTGGTTTATCCCGACTGGTTTGAGCTTTCAAGCGGCGATCTTAGGGATGATCTGAAAGATGCCATTGCCGAGGGTAAACAGGGTATTATCATTTACTTCGGCCAGAAACGTTGCGCCTATTGCGAAAAGTTTCTAAAGCTTGACCTTGGCACAGCTGATATCAGCCAGTACGTCCAGGAAAACTTCAAAGTCATTCCTGTCGATATCTGGGGCATCGAAGATATTATCGATACAGACGGCGAAAGCTATTCTGAACGCGATCTTTCTATAAAATATGAAACCAATTTCACGCCTTCATTAATTTTCTATGACAAGGATGGGGAAAAGGTTTTTCGCTTGCGTGGTTTTTACCCGCCATACAAATTCAGAGCCGCAGTAAAGTTTGTGGTGGAGAAGTTTTATGCAAAAGAAAACTTTCGCAGCTACCTTGCACGCGCAGAACCTGGATTGTTTTTTTATGAAGAAGGTCTGAATGAGCGTGATTTTTTTACACCAGCGCCCTTTGAACTCAACAGAATAGATAAACCACAGAAAAAACCACTGGCTGTTTTTTTTGAACAGGGTAATTGTCATGCATGCGACCTGCTGCATAGCGGCCCTCTAAATGATGAACGAACAATTACAGAGATTGAAAAAATGCAGGTGGTGCAACTGAATATGGCGTCCGATACGCCTGTCACAACACCGGATGGCACTAATACCACGGCTAAAGACTGGGCGGAACAACTGGGATTATTTCAAACGCCCACTATCCTCTTTTTCAATGAAGTGGGTCTGGAAGTATTTCGTGTCGACTCAGTAGTGCAGTTTTATCGACTTTGGGGTGTACTGGATTACATCAACAAGCGAGGTTACAGAGAAACAACGGACTATCAAAGCTGGCGGATTAAACAGCGTGTAATAAGTGAATGATCTAACCCAGATGTTATATGAAGAAACTCAATTTGTTCAGAGCTTCCTTAAAACATTAATCGCCCGCAGCACACAACAACTCATAACTGATCGTCTCTGCCTTTTCTGCAACCCGATCAACTGGCAAACCCTTGCCCCATAACACACAATCATCACCAACTTTTGCATCAGAGCTGTTACGACAATCCACAGTTAGCATATCCATCGAAACCCGGCCTGCAAGCGGGCATTCGACAGCATTGATTAATACCGGCGTGCCTGATGGCGCATGGCGTGGATAGCCATCACCATAACCGATTGCAATCACAGCAATGAGCATGTCTTCCGGGCAGGTATAGTCGCCACCATAACCCACTGCCTCACCTTTTTTATAGGCGTTAATGGCAACCAGAGGTGCGGTCAATGTCATGACTGGTTTCAGGTTAAATTCTTCCGCAGAAACATTCAGTAGCGGCGACGCACCATAAAGCATGATGCCGGGACGAACCCAGTCGAAATGAGCCTCTGGCATTTTCAAAACTGCGGCTGAGTTGGCTGCCGATCGTGGTAAACCCAAGGTATCTGTTGCCTGGCGGAATGCGTCAAGTTGTTGCTGGTTAGTCGGGTTTTCCGGATCATCAGCATTGGCAAAATGCATCATCATGCCGGATACGCGATCACCCAGTTGATTGATTATTCCACCAGCTCTTTCTGACGGAAAGCCCAGTCGATGCATACCGGTATCGAGTTTCAACCATAACGGAGGCGGTTCGCTATTATATCGCTGAAGAATTTCAAGCTGGCTGCCATGGTGTACAGATAAAGTCAGTTGCTGTTCAGCCGCCTGCTGTAATTCCTGCGGATTACTAGCACCCTGTAAAATCAAAACTGTTTTACTTATTCCGGCTTCGCGCAAAGCCAGCCCTTCTGAAATCGTGGCAACCGCAAAACCATCCGCATCCGTTAATGCCTGCGCCACTTTGAGCATACCGTGACCATAGGCATCGGCCTTGATGACAGCCATAACTTTGCTTTTTGGAGCGGCTTTTTTTGCTTGCTGAAGGTTATGCCTTAGAGCGTCGAGATCGATACGCAGCTGCGCTCGTCTCAGTTGCCATTTATTACTCAAAGCGGGTTAAAGCCCTTCGCTTGAATACATATCCGGCACATAGTTCTCAAAGCGTGTGTATTGTCCGAGGAAAGTCAGGCGAGTTGTGCCGATAGGGCCGTTTCGTTGCTTGGAGATGATGATTTCGGCGATGCCTTTGTCGGGGGAGTCTTCGTTATAAACTTCATCACGGTAGATGAAAACAATCAGGTCGGCATCCTGTTCAATCGCACCAGACTCACGCAGGTCAGACATTACCGGCCGCTTGTTTGGGCGCTGCTCAAGGCTCCGGTTAAGTTGTGACAATGCCATAACCGGTACTTTAAGTTCTTTCGCTAAGGCTTTGAGCGACCGGGATATTTCTGAAATTTCTGTGGCACGATTTTCGCGTGTACCCGGAATCTGCATGAGCTGCATATAGTCAATTACGATCAGTCCAATTTCGTTATGTTCTCGCACCAGACGACGCGCTCGAGAACGCAGCTCTGTCGGCGTCAGCGCTGGCGTATCGTCGATATAAAGCGGCATCTGTGTCAGCAGTTCTGCTGCGCTGGTGAGTCGCGGCCAGTCTTCATCTTTCAGTCGGCCTGTGCGTAAATGCTGTTGATTGATGCGACCATGTGATGACAGTAAACGCAAGGCCAGTTGCTCTCCCGGCATTTCCATACTGAAGACGGCCACCGGTTTTTTCGCCTTGAATGCACCATATTCAGCAACGTTCATGGCGAAGCTGGTTTTTCCCATGGAGGGGCGTCCGGCGACGATAATCAGATCACCCGGCTGAAAACCGGAGGTCATCTGGTCAAAGTCATCGAAACCAGATGGCAGACCTGTGACACCATCGCCTTTTTCAAACATCGCGTCGATATAGGCGATAGCGCCCTTGACCAGACTGCGCATTTGCTGAAAACCCTGTTTGCCGCGCATGCCGCGCTCTGCAATTAAGAAGATTTCTCGCTCAGCTTCATCGAGTACTTCATTACTGCTGCGACCTTCGGTATTGTAAGCAGAATCAGCCACCCGCCCGGCAATCGAAATAAGTTCCCGCAGAATAGAACGCTCATGCACGATATTGGCATAGGCTTTTATGTTGGCCGCACTTGGAGTGTCTTTTGCCAGTGTGCCAAGATAACTCAGGCCACCTGCCTGTTCCAGCTCATGACGGCTATCCAGCCATTCGGACAATGTGACAACATCGAAGGGTTGATTTTTTTCGGCCAGATCAGCGATTGCACGAAACAGGGTGCGGTGATCCTGACGATAAAAATCCTCCTCTGTTACCCGGTCGGCTATCTGATCCCAGGTACTGTTATCCAGCATTAACCCACCGAGCACGGATTGTTCGGCTTCAATGGAATGAGGCGGAATTTTAAGACTGCCGACCTCGGCGAAGTCGGGGTCAAAATCCTGTCGTGTGGAATCAGAAGTCACAGGGCTTATTGTAATGCCTGCTTATCTGAATGACATCATCTGAATCACAACAAGCAAGTGAGAATAAATCTGAAAAAATGAACTTGTAGTCCTTCAATATGATAATGAAGGACTACTTAGCGGGTAGTGAAAGAATCACCACCCTGGCAAAATCAGGCTTCTTCAGGAACAACCTCAACCTTAATATCGACATTGACATCTGAGAGTAAATGCAGGGTGACGTCATACTCACCTACCATGCGCAGCGCACCTTCTGGCATCCGCACTTCGCGTTTTTCGATCTCAACACCGGCCTGTGTGACCGCATCTGCAATTTCAGCGGTCCCGATAGACCCAAACAGCTTGCCTTCAGCACCGACATTGGCAGGAATCGTCACTAGCATGCCTTCCAGTTTAGTCTTGCGAGACTCAGCCTCAGCCAGTGATTTCGCCGCGATCTTTTCCAGCTCGGCACGACTGGCCTCAAACTCGGCAATATTAGCTGCGGTCGCGTATTTGGCCTTACCACCTGGAATCAAATAGTTCCGCGCATAACCGGCACGCACTGCAACCTTGTCACCCAGATCACCCAGATTTTCAACTTTTTCCAGTAAAATAACTTCCATCACAGTTACCTTTATTTATCACACACTACTGCCCCGCAAAGCGACTACGAAAATCGGCGAAGGCATCGATTAATCCCATTACTGCCAGCATGGCAGCAATAGGGGTAAATAATAAAACCAGCATCACATACAGGACAAACAATATACTCGCAGGCCATTTTAACAACCTTGACAATCCATGTATTACAGCTAGCCCCTGAAAGAAAAACAGCCCAAACACAACAACGACTGCTTCAATCACTATCGCTTGTCTTAGCAGTGTCGCCATAAGGACTAATGCTAACGCTAATCCTGAAGGCCAAAGCCCCATACGCAAGCCTGCAAATTCCTCAGCAAACCCGCCTGGATTATACAAACTGGCCTGCATGGCCCGTCCTAGCATGAGCATTAAAAACGTTGATACCGTGATAGACGCAACCACCACGCCTGTCATCACTCTAGCCAATTCCGGCAAAACACGCTCAATCTCCATGCCAGACATACCCGCCTGCTCAAACATGGGCTGTACATGTTTTACCAGTACACCAGTCCAGTAACCTGGTAAATCTGGAACTACAGTATGCGCAATCAAAATTACCGCCAAAGCGGTAGCCAGTAACAACTGCGTGACGCTAGTCCAGCTACTGGTTATCCGTAACACTGTCGCTAACAACAGAACCGGAACCCACTGAACAAAGCCGGAAAGCAGTCCCAGTGAAGCTGGCTGTGCAATTAGCTTGGCCAGCAATGACATTGCCGCGATCAGTATAACCGTTACAAGGCTTGCCTTGTAATACCCTTCACGCAGGGCAATCAGCGCAATTACCGCACCACTTAATATTCCCAGCGGTGGGAAAAACAATGACAACAGCACAAAACCCAGTGCCGTAAAAATAGACTGCGGCGTGCCTGACATGACAAAGCCTGCAATCTTATTCACACCACCCTTCCCAGTAATCGGTCGATTATTTAATGGCCGTGACTGTCAGTGTAAGGCAACAGCGCCAGAAAACGAGCACGCTTCACTGCTGTTGCCAGTTGGCGTTGATATTTCGCCTTGGTACCAGTGATCCGGCTGGGTACAATTTTACCCGTTTCAGTAATATAGTTTTTCAAAGTGTCCAGATCCTTATAATCGATCTCTTTCACACCTTCTGCGGTAAAACGGCAATATCTTTTACGTCGAAAATAGCGAGACATGATATTTCCTCCAGGTAAACTGTTTAATTTTCAATATTATCCATTGCATCAAAGGCGTTTTTGTCTTCGATGTAACGGTAAAAATCTTCACGTAAATGCGGCTTGTAATCTTCATCTGCCCGAAAAGTATCCAGTAGTGCTTCAAACTTCTCCCGGTTGGGAACAGTCTGACGCTTGCCATATTTTTTCAGCACATAATTGAGTTCATGTGGCTGCTTTGAAATCATCTCAGCATCGCCTGGAAGACCGGTTGATTTTGCAGGCGCAGAATCTTTTGCAGCGTCAGAAACTGCTTTAGTTTCCGGCACAGCCGCTTCCACCGACGCGGTTGATTCAGCAGAGTCGGTAGTTGTCTCCGTAGCTGCGCTGGGTTTTGACGCAGCTGTAGGAACCTCTTTGCTTTCAAACAAAAACGAAGCCTCTGTGACTGCCTCTTTACGTTTGATAATCATCTTACGCAAAACTGCATCATTGAAACGGAACGCACTTTCAAGCTCATCCATCGCGGATTGACCACATTCGATGTTCATCAGAACATAATGGGCCTTGTGCAATTTCTGAATTGGATAAGCCAATTGGCGCCTGCCCCAGTCTTCTAAACGATGGATATTGCCTTTGTCACCCTCGACAATTGCACGATATCGCTCGACCATGGCGGGAACTTGTTCACTCTGATCAGGATGGACCAGAAACACTACTTCATAATGTCGCATGTATGCTCCTTACGGGTTAACAGCCTTCCGTAGTGTACGGTAAGGCAAGGAGGCCCTGTTGGGCTTGAGGGGCGGGATTCTAAGGCAAAAACATGGAATACGCAAACATAAACCCTCGACAAAAGAAAATCAGAAATTACTGGTACTCCATCAATGTGAGTGTAGGAGTTCAGTTAGTTTGTCAACGTTCAGGGCAATATGTCCATAGATGGACGGTATCAGGGGTAATGCGGAAGCTTTACCTTCGCACTGCGCCTTGTTGTGACACACCACAGGGATGCTGAATCCGTATTTATTATATAGGCAGAGCACAAGCTTGCAAACAACCGCAAATCCTTGAAGCTTGTAGCTTGCCAAGCCTCCGCCACTCTGATACAAATACGCTACAATAATATGTATAATTTTTTGAGTTCACAACGCAGGAATGAATTAATGAAACAAACCTTGATCGCACTATTTTTAGTTGTTTTCACACTATTTACGACTCAGGCGGTATTTGCTGCCAGTAATACTGATATCAGCAGCACTGGACTGAGTGATATTGTTCAAGCTGATGATGATGGTAAAAAGAAAGACAAGAAAGAGGATGAAGAAGAGCCTGACTGCGAATAAATCGCCACTAACATAATAATTACAAGCCCAACAGACCCGGGCCTATAAATACTAAACCGATACTTCACACTGCGATACATCTTGTATCATGGTGTGACAATACCTGCCATAAGGCAATTAATAATCCGAGGAGGACTAATACATGAATATGAGAACTATTTCTCTAGCGCTTGTAAGCTCAACACTGGCAGTAGCTTGTGCCACTGGCGTTGTTGCAAAAGAAGGTAAACCCGTAGGCATCACGCCTGATCTGATGAGCATTACCGTAAAACATAACGGTAAGGACACAAAAATCGAGCGTGACCAGAACAATGCAGCCACTGTTATTCCAGCTTTTGCAAAAACATCCCGTCCCTGCCCACCTTTCTGCATCCAGCCTATCGTACTGGCACCCGGTATAGAGACGCTGGGTGAAGTTGAAGTCATTCATTATTTGAAAAAAATGAATGACGGCGACAGCAGTATTCTGGTTGTCGATTCCCGTACACCTGACTGGGTGGCCAAAGGCACTATCCCAGGCGCAAAAAACCTGCCCTGGACGGGTCTGAACCCGAAAAAAGGCGCGACCACTGACGGCATTATGAAAATCATGAAAGACGAATTTAACGTCGGATTGAAAGGCGATGCTTTTGCAGTCGACGAAGCTATTGCAGCGGGTGATACCAGCAAGGTATTTGACTTCTCCAATGCCAAAACACTGGTGATGTTCTGTAATGGTATGTGGTGTGGTCAATCTCCCAATAACATCAAAAACCTGCTGAAATTTGGCTACCCGGCTGAAAAAATCAAGTGGTACCGTGGTGGCATGCAGGACTGGTCTGTTCTGGGCCTGAGTACTGCAAAGTAAGTTAAGTAGCTTTTTTTGATTCAAACGAACGGTTGACAGCTTGTCAGCCGTTTTTTTGCTCGTAGAAAAATTTCAGGTACACTCTGCGCCCTGATTTTTGCAAAACCCACATGAACGCACCGCAAGTTATCTCAAAAACACTGGCCTCGCTTGCAGAGAGCCACCCTCACTGGGGTCGACTCTATGGCGCCAGCCTTGCATTAGCCATTTCCAGCCTGGTCAAAGCACAGCAGAGATTTACCGTACTGGTAACACCCGATACACACACTGCCGAACTGCTGTCACAGGAGATAAAGTTTTTTCTCGATCAGCAGGCTGGCAAACTATGGCATTTGCCAGACTGGGAAACCCTGCCCTATGACTTGTTTTCTCCACATGAAGACATCATTTCGCAACGCCTGAAAACCTTACAAGCATTAACAAAAGCAAAAAAGGGGCTACTGGTCGTCCCGGTCAGTACATTAATGCAACGCCTGCTGCCAAAAAACTGGTTGCTGGGAAATTCATTTAACCTGAGTATCGGTCAGTCACTGGATTTTGCGTCATTTCGGAAGCAACTCAGCTCAGCAGGTTACCGTGCAGTCAGCCAGGTAATGATACATGGTGAATTCGCTGTTCGCGGCTCGATTATAGATTTGTACCCAATGGGTTCTGATCAGCCTTACCGGATTGATTTATTCGATGACGAAATCGAATCGATTCGTTTGTTCGACCCGGAAACACAATGTTCGAAGGAAAAAACCAGTCAGATTGCATTATTGCCAGCACATGAGTTTCCGCTAGATGAAGCAGGCATTAAAACTTTTCGCAATCAGTATCGTAGTAAATTCGAAGGCGACCCGCAAAAAAATCCCGTTTATAAAAGTATTTCCCAGGGCTCAGCAATCGGAGGAATTGAATACTATCTGCCATTGTTTTTTGAACAAACCGATACCCTTTTTGATTACCTGCCAAACGAAACACTTTTCTGTCAGCTAGATGAAATCAAAACTTACGCTGCGTCTTTTTTCGAAGGGGTCGAATCCCGTTACGAACAACGGCGACATGACGTTGAGCGGCGTATTCTAAAACCGGAGCAACTTTACCTGCAAACCGATGAGCTCATTTCACGCATTGATAACCACTCACAACTTCGGCTACAACGGCTT
>Ga0190283_1001532_pt1 | contig 10130 bp, 7 predicted proteins | sample 48691801_MG_FD_161669 | JGI IMG/M metagenome (GOLD analysis project Ga0190283, IMG submission 161669) | Hydrothermal vent microbial mat bacterial communities from Southern Trench, Guaymas Basin, Mexico - 4869-18-0-1_MG | ecosystem: Environmental > Aquatic > Marine > Hydrothermal vents > Microbial...
TGTTTTTCCTCCTCTCAACTGTTTCTCGAAAGCTCGTGACCGGACTCGTGATTCGTTTTGTTCGGCCGTAAATCGATGAGATTCCGGAAAATCTGTCCAGAATCTCTTTGTTTTTCAGATACCACGCATCTTCGCTCGTCTGCCCGTCGACGTCTTTGCTCTCGATTCCTCCCGGGGTGCCTCCTGCAACCAGCCTGCGCCGGTCCGGCCGGCCGCAGGCCGTCAACAGGCCCCGATCGATCGAGGTCGGCCGGCCTGTTCTGGAAGGGGCGACAGGACTCGTGGCTCTTCGATGCTCCGTCAGATCGGGAGTGGCGGGCGGATCGATCCCGACGCGGTCGAAGACCAGGTATTCGATTTGATTTGCCAATTCCCGAAGATCGGTGTGGGACCTGGGTGTCGAGAGACGTCTATCTTCGAGACCGGCTCTTTTATAATGGATCGGAGAGTTTCTGGCCAGAACGGATTGGCGGCCCGGCGGTCCGCCGGAACCGCCCTCGTGAGGAGGCTCTCAGGAGAGCGGCCGTAGGTGAAATTAAGCTTTACACCGCCCGCCGGTTTATCGTATGTATTATCGATTCAAGACGGTTAGGAGCGTCGCCCGGAATGAGGTCCTTTTTTGAATTCGCAGGGTGAGATCGAGATATCAACGGTGTGCACATTCAGGGATAAACGACGACTGACGAAGACCCGTCTTTTCTCGACGAACCATCTCGCTCTGCGAGGGAGCGTCTCATGGGGATCGATGAATGTATTGCTCTGCATCCTGATTCTCTGCATCGCAGGCGGCGTCTTGGATTCGAGGGCGCTGGCCTCGGAGGAGGCCACCTTGCCGGTGCTGGAGAGCGTTCTTCAGGAAGTTACTCCGAAAACGGATTCCGTGGAAGAACCTGCGCCGCAGGATCCGCCACCGACTGATCCTCTCGCCGAGAAGCGATCCCGCCTGCTCGCCGATGCCGCCGATCCGGCGCAGCGTGTCCAGATTGTCAACGAGCTCCTCCATGCCGGTGATTGGAGCTGGCTGGAGGACCAGATCCGGCACCGCGCTCCCGACCATCCGGTTCCGCTCGCCGTTCTTTGCGGTCTAATCTCCTTTGCAGAAAGCGCTGAATCGCCTGATGCCCGTGAGCGCGGTGCCGTTCTGCTGAACGGGTTGCTCCTGGACGGTGCTTCGCGCACGAAGATCGTGACCATGCTGTGCGCCCTTTGCAGCTCCGATCACGGAAACGATCCTCTGGTCATTACAGCAGCGATCGAGTCTCTCGGTGCCGCCCGTGACCTGCAAGCCATGGATACCCTGATCGGTTTTCTCGAGAGCGGGGAGCCGCAGATCAGGACCAAGGCGGCAAGGGCTCTCTACGAAATCACTTATCGCGGTTTCGGTGGCGATGCGGCGGCTTGGAAGGCCTGGTGGGACCAGAATCGTTCCTTCGGCCGTGATCGCATTCTCGAGGATGGCATCCTGCATGAGCAGCGCGCCACGATCGATCAGCTTAACAACGAGAACCTGCTTCTCGTAAAGTCTATGGTGGCTTGCGACCCGAAGAAAGCCTTCGAGTTCCTCAGCGGCGCCTCGAAGGTGAAACGCTTCGCCGCCGCCTTTCTCCTTGAGAACGTGACCAACCTGGAGGTGCTCAATCGCCTGCAAATGGTTGTGCAGCACCTCAAAGGCGGAGAGCCCGACAAGCCGACGCTGAACAATCTGCTCGCTCTGCTCGGGCATGCCACCGAGGCCTACAACGGTCTGGGAGCCATTCTCGTTCAGCATCTGCAAAACACCGATCCCGCTATCGTGGCAACCGTGGCCGGGAGTCTCGATGCACTGGACAAAAAGAAACTGCTCAAAATCGAGGAGTATCACATTGTCGCCCAGGCAACCCAGTCCCGCCTCGCAGGCCTGGTCAAGCCCGGATCCGGTCCTCCGAATATGGTCAATGCCTTGATCGATCTTCTCGACGAATGCGGTGTGGCAGGCGCCAAGATCGACTCGCTCCTGCTCAAGGAATTCGCCGATAGCGGGCGGGAGAAGAAGGTTCGCAAGAGTGCGATCAAGGCCTTGGGCGTGACCGGCGATCCCAACATCCTGGACTACCTGGCCGGCATCCTGAGAGCGGATCCCGACCTCGAGATCCGCTTCTCCGCAGCCAACTCGCTCAAGCTCCTGGGAGAGAAAGGCAATCTCGATGAGGGCCGCGTGATCGCCGCGCTCAGCGAGGGGCTCAAGGACCTGCAGTCGAACGTCCGTTCCATGTGTGTCGGCGGGCTGGGTGTCTTCAAGAACCAGGCGGTGATCCAGATCATCCTGGAGCACCTGAAAGCCGAGTCCGAGCCCAAGGTGTGCACCGACTGCATCGACATCCTCGGCGAGTTCGCCAGCGAGCAAGGCTTGAACGCCGCCATCGAAGCCTACGCGATCCTGAAAGGCCGCAGGGGAGTCAGCCAGGACCTCCTGACCGACTCCGCGACGGCCACCAAGAAAGCGGTGCGCAAGGTCTGCGAAAAGAAGTTCCAATGGTTCTTCGGGGCCGCGGAGAGCTTCTTCAAGAGCAAGTGTTTCGCCATGGCGGCCTGGAGCTACGACGAGTTTCTGACCAAGGCGAGGTCGGGCAACGGCGACGACAACCGTATCGCCCTCGCCAAGGGCAAGAAAGCCAGGGCCCACTTTGCCACGGGCAATCTGAAGATCGCTCTCGCGCTCCTCGAGGAGATCGAGGGTCAGAACGGTCCTGAACCGACCAAGAGGGAGCGCCTGCGCCTGCTCTCCGAGGGTTACCTTCGCGACGGCGATCACGGCCGGGCGGCCACGTGGTTCGACCAGTATCTCGCCGTGATTCCCGAGGCCGAGACCGACAAACGTCTCGCGGCGCTCGACGGCGCCTGGCAGGCTCACTTCGCCGCCGGGCATTTCGACCGCTCCGTGGAGCTGTCGAAGGCTTTGACGGAACGACAGGCCGGTAACAACCTCTACCTCTTCCGCAGGGCTCTCTCCCTGGCCAGGGGAGGCAAAACGGAGGAGGGACAGAAGGCGCTCCAAGAGCTCCTCAACGGCCGCCTGCAACCCGCCGAGATCGATCTCGAGTGGGAAACCAGATCTGAGCTGGCCCAGATCCATCTGACACGTCAAGACTTCCCCTCGGCGCAGAGCACGATCGGAAAGGTCGACACGCCGCTTCCCGAGGGGCTGGCCGAGCCGCTCCGCACGCGCGTGACCGACCTGAGGCAAAAGGTGCAAGCGGCGGTGCAGAAGGATTCGGGATCGTCGCCTCCCGATGTGAAGGGCCAGGACTCTACCGGTCAGAAAGCACAGAGCAGCTCCGCAACCCCTGCAGGCAGCGAGCCATCGTCGCAACCACCTACCGCCGGGCCTACCGAGATACCACCTCTCGGACTCCTCTCTGGACCGGTCGCCGAGCCTTCCTCCAGTTCCGGGCCCGCGCACTCCCAGGTCGATCGAGAAGAGTAGGAAAGAGGCATGAAGATCATCATAACCGGTGCCGGTTCGGTCGGTTTCAATCTTGCCAGCGAGCTCGCCAGGGAAGGCTACGACATCGCCGTCATCGATCACGATGCCGACCGCATTCGGAAAATACAAGATAAGCTGGATGTTCTGGCGGTTCAGGGCAACGCCACCGACGTGCGTGTTCTCGAAGCCTCCGGTATCCGGGGCGCCGACCTCTTGATCGCCGTCACCGACCGGGACGAGCTGAACCAGGTGGTGTGCATGATGGCCCACTCCTTCGGGGTGCTGCGCAAGATCGCGAGGGTGCGCAACCGGAGCTTTTCGGGAAAGAATCCGGTGGTCTCGCGCGCCGAGTTCCACATCAATCGTGTGATCAATCCCGACGATATCACCGTCAATCACATCCTCGATCTCGTCGAGATTCCCGGCGCCACCGAGACCGGTGATTTCGCGCAGGGCGACATTTTGCTGCGGGCCGTTCATCTCAAGGAAAAGGGGGGCATCCTCGGCAAGCCGCTGGTCCAGCTCAAGACGGAATACGCCAAGCTGGGTGCCTTGCTCGTGGCTGCCATCAAGCGCAACGGTAAGATCATCATCCCCTCAGGCGATGATTATCTCGACGTCGGCGACCTGGTCTATGTGATCATGACGCGAGACCTCTACCCCCGGTTCCGCAAGCTCATGGGCGCCGATGCGGCGCGAGCTCACAAGGTGATCATCTCCGGCGCGGGACGCATCGGGCTCGAGGTCGCCCGGCGCCTGGAGGGCGTGGTGGAGTCACTGGTGGTGCTCGACGAGGATGGCGAGGTCTGCAACACAGCCTCGGCGGAGTTGAAGAACGCGCTGGTCTTCAAGGGGCAGCCCACCGACGAGGAGATCGTAAGGGAGGTCCATTTCGAGAACGCCGATTTCTTCATTGCCGCGCTGGAGGACGATCGGCTCAACCTGGTCAACGCCCTGCTGGCCAAGAAGGAGGGCGCCAAGCGGACGGTGGTGCTCACCCAGGACCTCGACCTGGTGCCGATCCTGGAGAGCCTGGATATCGATGCCGTGATCAACTCGCGTTTGATCATGGTCGGCGAGATCGTGCGCTTCGTCCTGCCGGGCAAGATCCTCACGGTGCAGAAGCTGGGAGACGGCGAGGCCGAGATCATCGAAGTGGTCGTTGACAAGACTTCCCGCGCCGTGGGTGCGGCCTTGCGCGACATGCATCTGCCCAAGGGATCGATCGTGGGCGCCGTGCAGCGCCAGGGCAAGGCGTTCGTGCCCAACGGCAGCACCGTGGTGGAAGTGGGCGATCACATCGTGGCCTTCGTGCTTCCCGATGTGCGCGAAAAAATCCAGAAATACTTCGCCGGCAAGCAGCGGACAACGTCGCTCTCTCTGAAGGGAAAGTGAGCCGAAGCCTGTGAACCGAAGACCTGTTCTCTACATCCTGGGCTGGCTGTCCTACTTGCTCGGCCTCTTGCTGCTGATCCCGACGGTGATTGCTCTCTATCACGCCAAAAATCTCTTCAATGCCGAATTCCTGGCCTTCACCTTCACGGTAACGCTCTCCATCGTGCTCGGCCGCTACCTGCGCCGTCGCTTCAAGATTACCGACGACGAACAGATCGGCGCCGGCGAGGGATTCGCCTCGGTGACCTTCGGGTGGCTGCTCCTGGTGGTCCTGGGCGCACTGCCCTTCTGGCTTTCGGGGGTGTGTCGTAATCCGGTGGACGCCCTCTTCGAGGTCATGTCGGGATTCACCACCACGGGAGCCACGATCTTCGTCGACATCGAGGGCCTGCCCCCGGGAGTGATGTTCTGGCGCTCGTTCTCGCACTGGTTGGGTGGCATGGGGATCGTGGCGCTCTCGATCGCCATCCTACCCGCCCTCGGCGCCGGCGGCGCGATGCTCTTCCGCGCCGAGATCACCGGACCCGTCAAGGACCGGTTGTACCCCAAGATTGCGGCTACAGCCAAGATCTTGTGGGCGATCTACGCAGGGCTCACCCTGGCGGAGACCGGTCTGCTCTGGATGCAGGGCATGCCGCTCTACGACTCCTTCTGCCACGCTTTCGGCACCATGGCCACCGGAGGTTTTTCCACGAAGAGCGAAAGCATCGGCTGCTACGACGCAGGAATCCAGTGGACGGTGGCGGTGTTCATGTTCCTTGCCGGGGTGAATTTCGGGCTCCACTTCCAGTGTCTCAGGGGAAACCTCAAGACCGTTTTCGCCAACCGTGAGCTCTGGGCCTACGTGATCATCCTGACCGCCGGAACGCTGATCATCACCGGCTTTCTGGTTCTCAGCTCAAACGAGAGCTTCTTGCCCGGGAAGGGCGCCGAAGACTACAAGGCGGCGGCCGACTACTACGACTGGTCGAAATCGTTCCGCGACGCCGCCTTTCAGACCGTCTCGATCACCACGACCACCGGCTACTGTACCGAGAACTTCGATCGCTGGCCCTACGTGTGTCGCTGGGTTCTGGTGCTGCTCATGTTCTGCGGAGCCTGCGCGGGTTCCACGGGAGGAGGGATCAAGCTGATCCGGGTGATGCTGATCCTGAAAGCGGGGCTGCGGGAGCTGAAGCGCCTGGCCAAGCCGTCGGCAGTCTTCACCATCAAGGTGGGGCGCGGCACCGTGCCCGAAGAAATACTGGCCAATACGGTGGGATTTTTCGTGCTCTACTTCGTGGCCTTTATCCTGTGCAGCATCGTTCTGAGCATCATGGGCTACGACTTCGAGACCGCTTTTACGGCTGTGCTGGCCTGTATATCCAATATCGGTCCGGGCCTGGCCGAAGTGGGCGCCATCGAGAACTATGCCCATTTTCCTGTCCTGGCCAAGATCATGCTGACCTTCTGCATGCTCATCGGACGGCTCGAGATCTACGCCGTTCTGATCCTGCTGAGCCCGCTCACCTGGCGCAAGTAATCTGAAGTTCATTTTGGCGTGAGTCCTAAAGGTTGGGGGGCGTTGTGTCCGAGTAAGACAAAAAACTGAAGGATAGGCACACGATGTTGCAGCATCTTTTCCAGCACACTTCACCAGCCCGCTTCGACAGGGAATTCGAGGATTACGAGAAATCGTGCGCGGCTCTCGAATACTGTTTGGACAGCAATGATCTGGACGTTTGGTACACGAGCCGAGTGCGCCGTCAGCTCGAGCGTTTCAAGCGGGGATACAACGCGCCGATCGCCATTCATGGCCCCGTCTATAGCTTCGATCCGGTCAGCAACGATCAGGCGATCGCGGAACTGGCCTGGAGACGATGTATGACTATTTTCGACGTCGCCAAGTGGCTTCAGCCCGAGGTCATCGTCTTCCATTCGAACTTCAATCCCTACTGCCACATGCACCTGGAGAAACGCTGGCAGGAGCAGACATCCGCCTTCTGGACGCGCTGTCTCGAGCAGCTTCCCGACGACAGGGTCAAGGTCGTCGTAGAGAACATCTACGACGTTGATCCCGAGCCGCTCGCGGCCATGATCCACACAGTCGGCCATCCCCGGTTCGGATTCTGCCTCGACGTGGGGCACCACAACGCCTTTTGCTCCGGACCCGTCCTCGACGAGTACATCGTTCCTTTCGGGGACAAGCTGATGCACGTTCATCTCCATGACAACGACGGAGTCGATGATCTGCATCTGCCTCCAGGGCGGGGTTCGATCGACTATGAACCGCTTTTGAGGCATCTCCGCGCCAAAAAAAGCCCGTGGACCCTCACGGTGGAGTGCCGCGACTCGGAATCCAACCAGGAGGCGCTGGATTGGGTGGAGAAGCACTTTCCGCGGGGCCGATCCCGCGGCACACCTGCGCACAACCGGGTTGCCTAGATCCCGACAGGCTCGACTCGGCAGATTCTGGAACCGGACCGTTCTCCATCAGCGGCGGTGGTTTGCCGGCTTTATGCGAAGTCTCTTTTTCTTGTGAGATCGCCGTACCACGTGCTAACCTCTTGGTTTTGCGGTTCCGTTGGTCCACAGGAACCCCGGAGCCGACGCCAGGCGGCGTGGCGTCCTTTTTCAATCGGCAGGCGGCCGGAACCGATCCAGTCTTCGACGAGATGCGAGGCGAACATGGACCATGAGGCGATCGGGATCACCTGCGCATTGCTGGCCGCTCTGGCCTGGTCCCTGGCGATGATTTTCTTCAAAAAGAGCGGTGAAAACGTTCCTCCGCTGGCTCTCAACCTCTTCAAAAACGTCATCGCCGTGGTACTCTTGACCATTACCCTGGCGTTCGTCAGCGACGGCTGGTCCCAGATCTGGAGTTATTCGGCCGGAGACATCTGGATCCTGTTGATCAGCGGTATCATCGGGATCGCCGTGGCTGACACGCTGTTTTTTTACAGCTTGAACCTGATCGGTGTCGGCATCGTATCGATCGTCGATTGTCTCTACAGCCCCTTCATCATCCTCTTTTCCTTCTTGCTTCTCGCCGAAGAGCTCTCACCGCTGCAGTACTTGGGCGCCGCGCTGGTGCTCGCCGCCGTCTACATCACCTCGGGACATGCGCCACCGGCCGATCGCACAAAGCGCCAGCTTCTGGCTGGCATTCTCATCGGGGTGGTCAACATGGCGTTCATGGGCTTCGGTATCGTCATCGCCAAGCCGGTGCTGAATCACAGCGATGTCACCGTGGCCACGCTGATCCGCATGGTCGGAGGAACCGCCGTGCTGCTGGTCGTGATCCTGGCCCTTCCGCGGAGGCGAGCGTTACTGGCCGCTTTCAGGCCGTCACGCTCGTGGAGGATGAGCATTCCAGGCGCGGTTCTGGGGGCCTACCTGGCGTGTATTCTCTGGATTGCGGGATTCAAGTACTCACGGGCCTCGGTGGCCGCCATCCTGAATCAGACCACCACAATCTTCGCGCTCATCCTGGCGGCTTTGATCCTCAAAGAGAAGTTCACGCGCCGCAAATTCGTGGCCGTGATTATCGCCACGATCGGAATACTGCTGGTCGCCTTCTACGAGTGACCGGCGCGCGAGGGGGTCGGCGTTGAGGGGAATCGAGGAGTGAGGCTCTCGATCGAGAGCCGGAATCGTCGTTAGACTTGATTTCCATCGGTGTTGTGCGTGTAATGAGGTCTGTTGTGACGTACGGAGGGGTGATGAGTCAGGAAAATCGAGAGTCCGGCAACAAATCATCGAGCCGCAAGATCCTCTTTCTCTGCGGGGGTTGGGAGGGGCATCAGCCTCTTGAGTGCGTGGCCTTGGTGGCACCGCGTCTGGAATCCGCGGGCTGCGAGGCGACCGTCATGGAGACGCTCGAGCCGCTGGAGGATCTCGATCGATTGCGCGGCTACGACGTGATCGTGCCCGCCTGGACTATGGGTGTGCTCTCCGACAAGGGGCAGCAGAATCTCGTGACCGCGGTCCGGTCGGGTGTCGGACTGGCGGGATGGCACGGCGGTATGGGCGATGCGTTTCGAAGCGCTGCCGATTACCAGTTCATGGTGGGGGGGCAGTTCGTGGCTCACCCCGCGGGACTGACCAACTTCGAGGTCACGATCGGAGATCGTTCTCATCCGATCAGCGAAGGTATCGAGAGCTTCACGATCCACACCGAGCAGTACTACATGCACGTGGATCCCTCCAACCGGGTGCTGGCCACGACGACCTTTTCGGGAGAGAACGCTCCCTGGATCGCAGGGTGCCGTATGCCCGTGGTCTGGACGCGTTCCTTCGGCGCGGGGCGCGTATTCTACTGCTCCCTCGGGCACCAGGTGAGCGACTTGGGCGTCCCCCGGGTTGGCGAGATCATCCACCGGGGCATCCTCTGGGCTGCCCGCGCTCTGAGAGCGAGGAAGGAGAGACGATGAACACTCCCCCGGGTATCGGTGTTATAGGCTGCGGCAACATCAGCAGCGTCTATCTCGAGAACCTGAAATCCTTCCGAAAGGTCCGTCTCGTGGCGTGTGCCGATCTGATCACCGAGCGGGCTCGGGCCCAGGCCGAGGCGTTCGGAATCCCTCAGGCGATCACACCGGAGGCTCTCTTGAGCCACTCCGACGTGGACGTCGTGCTCAACCTGACCACGCCCGAAGCGCATGCTGCCGTGGGCTTGGCGGCGCTGGAAGCCGGGAAGCACCTCTACAACGAGAAACCGCTGGCTGCCGGGCTCGATGACGCCCGCAAAATCTTGGCCGAGGCCAAGAGCCGCAAGCTGCAGGTCGGCTGTGCTCCCGACACCTTCCTCGGGAGCGGGCTGGCCACCTGTCGCAAGCTGATCGACGACGGCCTCATCGGGGACCCTGTGGCGGGGTGCGCCTTTTTCACCTCGCCGGGACACGAGTCCTGGCATCCCGACCCCACCTTCTACTACAAGCCGGGCGGAGGGCCGTTGCTCGATATGGGGCCCTATTACCTCACGGCGCTCGTGGCGCTGCTCGGCCCGGTGGAACGGGTCACCGGTTGTACGCGCAAGTCCTTTCCCACGCGCACCATCACGAGCCAACCGCGCCACGGCGATAAGATCCAGGTGGACGTGGCGACCCATGAAACAGCCCTGCTCGAGTTCGCCGGCGGGCCGGTGGTCTCGGTGATCATGAGTTTCGATGTCCAGGCCACCCACCTGCCCATGCTCGAGATCTACGGCAGCCGGGGCTCGCTGGCCCCGGGCGATCCGAACACCTTCGGCGGGCCGATCGAGGTCTACCAGCGGAGCGCCGGAGCGTGGCGG
>Ga0190283_1001534_pt1 | contig 10123 bp, 8 predicted proteins | sample 48691801_MG_FD_161669 | JGI IMG/M metagenome (GOLD analysis project Ga0190283, IMG submission 161669) | Hydrothermal vent microbial mat bacterial communities from Southern Trench, Guaymas Basin, Mexico - 4869-18-0-1_MG | ecosystem: Environmental > Aquatic > Marine > Hydrothermal vents > Microbial...
GAAAGGACGCCGAGGCGATTCCCACAACCTCCTTTATATTTTGGAGATGTGAAAGAACGTACAGCCCCGTTAGGCCATCCAAACTTGATGGGTGGGCACAGCTTTTTCTGGGCGATTAACGAACCCTCGTACGAGGCCTCCGCGCGTTCTGTCGAAACTCACTACAGGTCGTACTTGCTGTTAGATCCATGGTCCGAGGTTTACGAGATAGGCCATGACCGGGTGCTCGCAGAGATAGTTCGAACCTTCGATCAGTCGATCCAGACCGTACTCGTGCCGCCTTGCGGCAAAGCTTGCGAGCAGGTCGAGCAGGTACATATAGGTGATTTCATCCGAAGTTTTCGCGGAGACGAAATCGAGTATCCGTCGCGATGTCATGCTCGCAACCAGATTGTTCCCCATGTAGACGAGACTTCGTGAAGCCATGGCCTTTGTCGTCTCGCTCGTCTCGCAGATCAAGCGGTCCAAGAGCTTGGTGCTCGAATAGCGGTCGTCGAGGAGAGCGAGAGCCAGCGCGGCGTGGGTGTTGAGCGGGTGTAGGTTCTGCTCGATCAGTGCTCCTTGCAAGCTCAATCTGGCAGATGGATCCCCGATCATTCCAATCGCCAAGGCGCAGTAACCGCGCAGGTATGGATCGTCGTCGTTTTGCAACGAATCAGTGAGCCGTTTGAGCGCGTCCGTGCAACGGGCAAGGCCAAGTGCGATTGCCAGAGCGCCCCGCGTGGACCGGTTGCGGCAGGAGTCGAACTTTTTGAGCAAAACAGCGGGCACCTTCTCTTCAGGCGCGGCTGCGAGAGCGAGTCCAAGCCCAAGAGCCGCCCAGGGAAGGTCGGTCGTACGCTCCCTCGTTGCTGCGGACTTGAGGTATTTGATTGCCGTGGCCCCTCCGATTTCGCCCATGGAAGCGAGCGCAAAGCCGCGCAGCGAAACGTCGGACGCCCTTTTGTAGCAGATGTACAGTTTCTTGACAGTACTGCTGTTTTTCTTCGGCGTGCACAGGCCCAGCGCCAGAGCCGCCGACTGGCTCACGGCGCTTTTCCTCGAATCGAGATGTTTGAGAAGATAAGGGACAGCCAGGGAGGAGCCGGTTTTGCCTAGGGCAGTGACTGTCGCGCTCATCAATCTGTAGTCGATTTTTGTATTCTCACTGAACTCGATCAGGAATCTGATTGCTGCCTCTCCGCCGATGAGTCCCAGTCCCTCGATCGCCATGGCCCGTACCGCGCCTGCGCAAGAGTCGTCAGATGCGATTTTCATTAAATCAGATCCGACCTCCTCGAAACCTGCGAGCGCCAGTGACAACTCGGCCAGACAGCGGAACTCGACATGAACGGTGGAATCACCGACCAGACTGGCTCCCTCTTTACCATTGTGGACCAGACTAAGGAGAGCATCGCGCGCTTCAGTCGTTCCCGTGAGACCAAGGGCCAGAATCGCTGTGCGGCGTACTGACAGGTGGCGGTCTTTCAGTGCTTTGAGCATCTGAGAAAAACTCGCTTCGTCGCGCAGTTTTCCCAGGCCGACCAGCGCCCCCCGCCTCACGGCGGGCTGATCCGAATTCAAGCAGAGTCGCAACGTTTCGATGGCTCTGTTTCGAAGCCAGACCGCCCCTTGAGTATTGACCGACTCAATTGTATGGTCGCCTTTCGTCAGGCATAAATCGTGGCGATCGGGCAGTCGTAGTTGAAGGAATCGATAGCGATTGCGCGCCCACCAATATTCCCAACCTGCTGTCGTAGTTGTGGCGCGCCGCGCGCGCTTGGTGAACGCGGACGCGGGCGTGGGCCGGGTTGGGCCGCCTGTTCCGGCCCCTGAGTTTGAGGGAGTCGTCGGTCCACTTGGAGCCCTGGGACCTGGTACGCTCGGAGTGGGGTGGCTGACTCCCGGGCTGCCGAGGGAAGGGGAGTCCGCGGGGACCGGAGGCGGTGATTCTAGGCCCACGTCACGCGAGGGCACGTAATTGCCTCATCCCTGCGCATCCAAGGACGGTGCTGTGAGAAATATTGCGGCGCCAAAGAGAGCCAAGGTAGTAATGATAGACGGTATAATAACCGAGTGGGCCCGTGTTCCGGTTCTCATGGTTTACCCCCTGATTCACTTCTTTCGATACCCGGAGCCGATACTTCGCCGCAGCGAAGCAAGTTTCCTATTCGTACACAACTGCTACAATTTCTTACACAAATACCACAATGAAGTAACAGAATTTCGGAGGAGTGTTAACGCTGGGCATTGCTGAATGTGAATACGGCGCCTGGCACTTGACCTCCCCCTGTTGGTCCGTAGGGTACAAAAACTCGGCCGAACGTAATTCTTCGATGGGTGATAGAGTTAGAGCCGAAATTGGCCACTGACATTGAACGGATTTGATCTAATTAGGTGCAATATTTAGCGCCTTCGCCTCGCCGGCTGGATTAAACCGCACTCCCCCTGTCCAAAATTGAAGCGTGTGATAGGAAATCCGCGTGAGTCAGGATGCTTTGCGATAGTCGTACCGAAGCAGCCCACCAAGACGTTCGCGGCAGTGTACCTTGCCGTGAATACCTGCCAGTTTTGGCCCCGGAGTGACGATCGTAGCGTACCGAAGGAGGTACTCAATGACCCGCTGCTGGTGTCGGTTGACCTAGCCAGAGAGAATCGGAAGGAGTAGTTGCAGTGGCTGTTGCGGACCTCTCATGGTCTGGGGATGTTACTCGCAAGCCGCAGGGAGATCGAGGATTGCGCTTCGGCCGAGTTTCTGTACCATACGCCCTCCTTGCCCTTTGCGCTATTACGCAGATCAGAAGATTTGCAATTGCTGTTGATATGACAGAACTTCACCATATATCCGGTAGTTATTTTTGTCTCAATCCTAAGTAAGTACCATCCCGCATCAAATCAGGTTCTTGCGATATACACATCCAGCTTTTTTGAAATCTTCATCAAGCGCTTACGCCGCAAGGATAGATTTGGGTCGTTCACAACTTTAACTCGAAATCGATAACGGTCCGATCCTCGCCGTTCACAGTTTCTCGTAAATTGTGCTCCATTCGAGGGGGGACTATCGATGCCAAGGTGGCCCGGGCGATCGCCCATTCCCAGGCTCAGGTTCGTGGGATCGCCAAGGCGGCTCGCAGTATCCGGAACGTTATCGTTCTGGTTCCCGATGGCTGCTCGCAGAGTGTCCAGACGCTCGCCCGCTGGTACAAAGGCTCCGACCTCTGTCTCGACGCGATGCAGATCGGCGTCGCCAAACACGAGATGGCCAACTCGGTGATCACCGGATCGGCCGCCGCTGCGACCGCCTTTGCCACCGGCTACAAGACGACCGTCCGTTTTCTGAGCGTCGGTCCGCGTGACGACGATGTTCTGTCCACCTACGTCTGGCCGGAGCCTGCCAGCACGTTCTCCTACCTCCCGCTCGCCACGGTGCTCGAGGGTGCCAGGCTCGTTACCGGCAAGGCCACCGGACTGATCTCCACCAGCCGTTTCACCCACGCCACGACGGCGGCCTTCGCCTGCCATTCGGTGGATCGCGGCAACGAGAACACCGACATTGCCGAGCACATGGTCTACAACGCGCTCGACCTGGCCAACATCGTGGCCGACGTCTTCGGAATCAAGATGGCTCAGCTCAACGATTTCCTCTACGTGAGCCTCGACGATGTCTATACCGCCTGGACGCTCGACGAATCCGATCCGATGAACCCGGTCGCGGTTGTCGACGGCCGCTACGCCACCGCCGAGCTGCCCTGCAGCAAGGACGTGCTGACGATCACCACAAAGTGGGGCCACACCCGCACCTTCAACCTGCCCGGCGTCGTGGTTCACGCCGAGATGACCGGCAGGGTCTACGCCTCGCAGGAGGCGATCGCCATCATGGCGGCCTACGGTATCTATTAATCTCGAGATGAAAACAGGATCGGTCTGTTGCTGTTGCCGCGCCTGCGGCAGCAGATCGGCGGGAGAAGAGGAGACGGGCAGCGCCGGGAGACTTCCGGCGGTACCCGTTTTTTTGATCTCTTGGCAGCGGGTGGACGCGGCGGGAGGTCTGGGCCGTGATCTGCGAGTCTACACTCCAAAGGAGATCGGATACAGGGCTTCGGTATCCTCCTCGTCGGTCCCCCAGCCGTCGAAATCGAAGAGTTGGATCGGATGCGGCACCTTGTTCAGGAATTCGGGGTTCTCGATGGTGCTGTGCTTGATCTTGATCGGCCCGATCTCACCGGTCCATTCGACGACGAACCAGAGATCCACGGTGCCGCCGAGATCGGGATTCCGCGCCTGGTGCTCGGCGAAGATCGCCTGCATCTTCTGAACCACCGGCGTCATGTTGAGGATCACGTTCTGCTTCGACCGCGGCCCTCTTACGCGCAGCCCCGGAACCTCGGCGAGATGCTGGTAAGTGTCGATCGTCCGATCGGGGGGTGTGCCCGTGCAACCAGTTAGGCTGGAATCCGACCTGTTTGACTAGAGCGCATTGCTCGACCGTGAAAGCGTCCTCTTCGACAGGGTTCGTTTGCCGTCACATTCCATTTGTCCAGCAACTCGGCGAAGGCACTACCAGTGAAAGCTGGATCGTGGTCCATAAGCATGTGCTTTGGCGATCCGTATTTTTCGAAGGATCGCTCCAAGGTCTCGATGATCACGCCGCACATATTCAGGAAGGCCGTGACTCTTTTAGAGCCTGATAGCGGCATAAACCACCCCAAAGCAGAGAGTGGTTATGAAGAGGGTATCACATGGGGAGGCTTAACCGGGCTGCATCAGCTGATCTGAGATTCCGCCGGTTCCTTATTCTTCCTGCCTCAAACGGTCCTGTTTTTCCGGCTGCGCATCCCCTAGTATTTCTTCAATTTTACTCAGCGCTCTGCCATAGATCTTTCTTGCCGACTCAGCCGATCTGCCGGTTTTCTCACCTATTTCCGGAAAGGTCATTTTGTCTCTGAGACGCAACACGACCGTTTGACGTTGCGAATCGGTGAGGTGATTCAATAGGCCCATCAAGTGATCAAACTCCTCATCGGCCATCGCGGCCTGACTGGGTGTTGGATCTGGAGAAAAGGGTGAATCGGCGTCCTTCAATAGGGCGTCCCTTGTGAGGAGTTGCTTTTCTTTTTCGTAGTCCCGCTTGTTTGCCGAAAAAAAACGCGCCTTGTCCTGGACTTTCCTCAAGACTTTCGTCAACAACCAGTGAAAAAAAGACTCCGGGCCACGATACTCGAAGTCTTCCATGTCAGACAAACAGTCTTTCCAGACAGATTGCACCAGGTCGACCGTTTCCATTTTCGCACGCAACCGGTTGCCAAGTTTCTTCTGCGCGGCGCCTTTGAGCCTTCTTTCATACAATCTGTACAGGACGCTGATCGCTTCCGAATCTCCTTCCTTGGCGTGGGACACGAGAGCCCGCATTTCTTCATACAGATCGTCGTTGTTTTCGTGATCACCCTTTTCACACATAGTCGTCAGACCTCGCAGTGGACAGGATGGATATTCCTATATGGATAACGGTACGAATCAGGGGAAGCACGCGGCGGGGCGCAGGCCCACGAGGTCGCCGCGGCTACTCGCACCGGTCGCGTTACGGCTCGCGGACCGGCAGTTGATCGCGATGCTTCCCCAGCCACCACCCCGGATGACCCGGACCGATGAGCTCCTATTGTTGGCGGCTCCATCAGCCGGCGCTTTCCTATAGCTGCCTGAATAGGTATCCTCGCACCACTCAAAAACATTCCCATGAACATCATGCAGACCGAAGGCGTTTGGCAGGAACCTTCCCACCGGAGCATGACTCAAATACCCGTCGTTCAGAAATCTCTCGCATTGGAAGGCCCCTCCTCCTTGGCTGTTGAGACTTTGATCAGCGATGTTCGCAGCGCCTCGCAGCGATTCCTTCTCGTCTCCCGTAAAGAACACCGTACTCGTCCCCGCTCTCGCCGCATACTCCCACTGGGCCTCAATCGGAAGACGAAGCTTCAATCGGAACAGAACCTCAGCGCAGTCATACCAGCTCATATTTTCGACCGGATGAAGAAGATCGTGCTGGTGGCCGCCATACTTTGACTTGGGACCATACACGCTCGGATTCTTGCCCGTAAACCGAAGCCACTGCCCTTGGGTCATCTCGTATTTTGAAAGAAAAAAGGGCTTCAGAGTGACAGGATGCACCGGGAGTTCCTCCGGTTGGGCCGCGGGATCCGTATTTGGGGAGCCGGTGGGATTGTTCTCCGATGGTGGTGCTGCGCCCATGTGGAAAGTTCCACCGGGGATCAAGACGAAGACCAGCCCGGTCTCCTCGGTGCGCTCGAGGGTTCCATTCGAACCCCGCTTGGGAATCTCCCCGGTTTGAAGGTGAGCGAACTCGAAGAGCCCTGATGCCGGGTCACGGCCTATCGGTACAAAGCCGACCTTCCTACCGATGACCAGGCCGTTGTACTGAGGGCATACCTCTCTGTCGGCGATGCAAGCGATCGCCTCGTTCCAGGCGGCTTGATGGTCATCAACGCTTTTTGTCTTGATGCTCGAGGCAAACGCAAGGCGTTCCCGAATTCTCTCGATCAATCCCCCCTCTTTGTTGGAAAGAGCCTCCAACCCGGACACTAGTCCAGCAACCATATCATGCTGCCATTGAGTTTCCGTATCCTCGAAAGTCCAGGTGCGGGGCTCTGATTCCGTTTCTTCCGGCACGCCGATCCGAGCGACTAGGGCCGTCTCACGCAAGGATTCGAGCGTCTGTCGATGTGTGTCGAGCCGGCCAAGAACCTCATCAGCCCGGGTTAACCATATTTCGAATCTCCCTATGTTCTCAGGATAGGCCGGCCAAAGCGTGTCGGCGTCCGCCTCGAGATCGGAGAGAAGCTTTACGTCGGAAAGGCGCATGATCTGCTTGTAGCGCAGGTCTGCCTTTTTTTCGGCGGCAAGGGCCCGGTCTCTTTCCCTTTCAGCGAGTTCGCGCTGCGCTTCCTTTTCTTTCTGCGCCTCAATCGCCTTGTCTCTTTCGATGGTCAGCAGTGCGGCGTTTTCTTTCTCCTTTTGCGTCAGAGCCTGCTCGTTCATGAACATGATCCAGGGGACCACGACGGCAAAAACAATCAGCGCTGCCAGCGCCACGCCCACAGACGCGCTCGCCACCGGATTCCGCTTCACGCGCTTCCAGAACCGTGTCCCTAGCCCCGCGGGTTTCGCCAGGATCACGTCACCATTCAGAAAGCGCTTCAGGTCCTCGCCAAAGGCCTTCATCGTCGCGTACCGCTTGTCGGGCAGCTTCTCCATGGCCTTGATGCAGATCAAAGATAGGTCTTTGGGCACGTGAGGATTTGTCTTGGATGGAGCTTCAGGATCGACGAGCATGATCTTCTTCAGCACTTCCTGGGATGTCTTCCCCTCGAAAGGGCGGCTCAGAGTCAGCATTTCGTAAAGAGTCACGCCCAGGGAATAGATGTCCGTGCGCTTGTCTATCCCCATGCGGCTGCCCATGGCCTGCTCGGGAGACATGTAGTAGGGGGTTCCCGAAAAATCGCCGGTCCGTGACAGCGATAGAGCGTCCTCGATTTTGGCCAGGCCAAAATCGGTCACCTTCGGTGTGCCGTCTTCGGTGAGCAGTAAATTCGAAGGTTTGATGTCACGGTGAATGACCCCCGCTTCATGGGCATGCTGAAGCGCGCTGGTAATCTTCAGGACCAGTTTCGCCACTTTCCTGAAGTAGCCGGGAGGTTGCTCGCCTTGTTCCCTTGATTGGTCCAACCGATCGGCGAGCGATGTACCCCCGGGGACCAGTTCTTGAGTGATGAAGTGCACGCCTTCATACTCACCGACATTATAGATGGCCACGATACCCGGATGGCTTTGTTTGCCGCCCGCTTCCGCTTCGCGCTTGAATTTGAGCACGGCCTTGTCCGATAAACTCAAGTGCGACGGAAGGACCTTCAGGGCGACTCTACGTTTGAGCGATATCTGCTCGGCTTCGTACACGGCGCCCATGCCGCCTCTGCCTATTTCGCGGATAATCTTGAAGTCGCCTACAATGCGGGGTGGAAAGCCGGCCTTGGAAGAGTCATCGTCAGGGTTCTGGTCCTGATCGTCACCGAACCTGTCGAACAGTCTCATCAGCTTTTTCTCGACCTCGGAGAATTGAGAGGCTTTTTCCCGAGGCGGGGCATTGTCATGATCGGACTTGTTCCCCATGTCGCCATCGTCGGATGATTCGCCGGTCTTCTTGTCGTTTTTATCCATCAATCCTGATCCTGCCTTTTTGATGAAAGTTTATCGATTCTATCGGGTGGCAGCGGTGGAGGGAAGAGGATTTGCGAAAGTCGGCGTAACCTGTTTGCTTTTAGTATCTTATTACCGATTTTGGAGGTCCTCGTGAGTCTCCTGTCTTCGTGTTGATCATCAACTCGTATCGGCACAACAAGGAGAACCGTCGCCTCTTCAAAAAAATATCATCCCCTCACATCCCCTTTCGAGAAACGATTTCGCTTCCATAGAAGTAAGGATGATCATTCTTGAACGAGTAGTACCTGAGTAAAGGGCAGGTTCCCGTCAATTACCGAACTTTTCCCGCAATTCGTCAAAAGAAAGGAAAAAAACTATGAGACTTTCGTTCATCTTTGTTTTGTTCATTTTTGTTGCCATCCCAACTTACGGGTATTCGACCCCAACAGAGGTGGGGCCTTATGACCATATTTATTTCACAGGGTATTTCACTCCGGGCAGCTCGGTCACTGGGAAAATCGTTGGTGTCGGAATGCCGGGAACACAACCGGTGGAGTTGTACCTCGGGAGAGCCTTGCGGTGCCCCCCCTTGAACACCATGTTCGGTGATTTCTACATCGGTTCAGTCTTTTCGCGGAAAACACTGGGCACAATTCCTTCCAGCGGTGTCCTTGAAATCCCCGCCACCTTACCGCTGATTTCTTCGCAGTATGATCTGTATATCCAGGCTGTGATCGGAAAAGAGTTGTCGAATCTGTTTGTCATGGAGGTCCGCGATTTCGCGCCGTCAGGAATGGTTTTGATCCCTGAGGGGGATTACGATATGGGCGATCACCATGACGGATTGACCGATGCGCTGCCTGTTCACAATGTGAATATCGACACGTTCCTCATGGACATCCACGAGGTGACCAACCGGCAATATTGCGACTTTCTGAATTACGCGTATAGCCTGGGGATGATCGAGGTGTCCGGGGGGGTCGTGTACAAGAAGAATGATACCGAATCGTTTTGCGATACGATTTCCAGTTCCACTTACAGTTACAGCCGGATCACCTGGGAGAATGGTGTCTTCGGCGTCACAAAGGGCAAGATGAATCACCCCATGGTGACCGTGACCTGGTATGGTGCGGTCGGTTACGCAAATTGGCGGAGTCTACAGTGTGGATTGACTCCCTGTTACAACACCACGACCTGGGAGTGCGACTTCAGTGCGGGCGGTTATCGTCTGCCGACGGAAGCAGAATGGGAGAAGGCGGCCCGCGGCGGTGAATACAATCCTTACTGCCGTTTTTCTTGGGGGGACATCGTTGACGGATCAAAGGCGAATTATGTGAATTCGGGAGATCCCTTCGAGACGAGCCTACCCTATACGACGCCGGTGGAATATTATTGCGGCAGCCAGGTCCCCACGGGTGTGGACATGGCCAATGGATACGGCCTGTACGATATGGCTGGTAATGTCTGGGAGTGGTGCAACGACTGGTATGATGACACGTACTACTATTATTGCGTGATCATGGGGATCGACGACAATCCGACGGGGCCCTCAACGGGCGCTGATCGTGTCCTTCGCGGGGGGGCGTGGATTAGCGGCGAGACCTTCCTTGGCACCGCGAACCGTATGTATCATCTTCCCGATATACGAGCCTACAGTTTCGGGTTTCGACTGGTCAAGAATTGATTTGAAGTCACTTGCCCTGCTTTCATCGAGATGTATGCGAAGAAAGCAGGTCAGGTGGAAAAAAGTCACCCGGTCATGGTTTCGGCCAAGAGGCTCGGTTTTTGAATAAGATCTCCTATTAATTTGGGCTCTCCTGACGTTCGTGTGGGTTGAAATCACAGTTTTTTCGACACTGGTGACAATTTGATACCCGTACAGCATAGCATGATCATACATATTGTGGCCTCTGCAGAATGGAATCCATAGGCT
>Ga0190283_1001535_pt1 | contig 10119 bp, 11 predicted proteins | sample 48691801_MG_FD_161669 | JGI IMG/M metagenome (GOLD analysis project Ga0190283, IMG submission 161669) | Hydrothermal vent microbial mat bacterial communities from Southern Trench, Guaymas Basin, Mexico - 4869-18-0-1_MG | ecosystem: Environmental > Aquatic > Marine > Hydrothermal vents >...
ATCGGCAAGGCAATCGATCGCCACCAAAGCCAGGTGCATGAGTATCGCAATCGGTATCGAAAAAGTGGTGTCGAGGCGCTGGAAACGAAGCGGCCTGGCCCACGCAGTGCGAGCAAGCTCAAGGGGGAAGTGCTTGCTCGCGCCCAGAAGCTTCTCAATCGAGAAAAATCCAGCCGCGAGGTGGTCAGGCAGGTGGGAGTGTCCGAGCCGACGATCCGCAAAGGGCTCAAATAAGGTCGGCTGATTCGCCCCCAGCAAAGATTGTCGGATCGTTCAAATCGAGACCAGGATAAGACGCTTAGGCTACGTAAATATATAAAAGTAACATCTCACGTCTTTGGTCTAGGACTTATGACGTAGTTCCATTCCCCATGAAACTTGTCGCGTTTGATGTTGATATGCTTCATCTCCTCATCGGTGACTTTGCGCCCAGTAGGATAGTTCCTACGATCCAACCGGCAGGTTACTTTCAGTCCATTCGCCGTGGTCGTCTTGGCGATGAGTTTGACGATCGTTTCGTAATCGCGCAACGGCTCTCCGCGCCAATTCGAAGAGAAAAATGAAAAGAGCAGGACAGGCCATGCTCAGGTTACTTTTATTCGGGACCTTCCTTCTCGCAGTGTGTGTCATGGACGACGCTTTTGCCGCGGATCGGGACTTCGGAAAATTCCCCCTGTTTTTCGTCGAAAACCGCGGACAGATCGACTGCGAAGAGGTCGCCTACACCCTCCACGGCGCGGACACGACGCTCTTCTTCACCCCCGCCGGAATCACCTTCTCGCTGCCGCAGGCCGGAGCTACGCGCAACACACGCTGGATCGTCGAGCTCTCGTTCGTGGGTGCCGATCCGCAGGTCGAGCCTCTCGGTAAATAGCAGCAGGAAACGGTCATGAGCTACTTCCGCGGCCAGCGCGAATCCTGGCACACAGGTGTTCCCACCTTTGCGGAGCTGGTCTATGAGGACCTCTGGCCCGGAATCGACCTCGTCTATTTCGGCGGCGTGTACGAGCTCAAGTATGCCTTCGTGGTGGAACCTGGTGCCGATCCGGATTTGATCCGCCTGCGCTATGAGGGTGCTTCCGGCGCTCGCATCGACCGATCGGGAGCGCTCACCATCTCGACGCAGTCTGCCGCGTTCAAAGATGGAGCAGCCAGTGCTTTCCAGCACATCAACGGCAAGGAGCAAGAAGTGTGGCTATGCCACGCCATCGAAGAGGAAGATGACGGGACGGTCACATGCGGCTTCGAGATCGATGCTTTCGACCGTTCTGAACCCTTGATTATCGATCCCGTGATCCATGTCTATTGCGGCTACATCGGCGGCGTGGAGTACGAGGAAGCCCGCGATATCGCCGTGGACGAACTCGGCCAGTCGTACGTCGTCGGCTTCTCCAAGTCGCCGGAATCGAGCTTCCCGGTGACCGTTGGTCCGGATCTGTCCTACAACGGCGGCGTCTACGGCGGTGATGCATTCGTCGCCAAGGTGAGTGCCGACGGCAAGACGCTCCTCTACTGCGGCTACGTGGGTGGCGCACACGACGATTACGCCGACGGCAAGTCCCTACTGCGGTTACATCGGCGGAGTGGAAGATGAGAACGCCTGGGCGATCGATGTCGACCCGGCCGGCCGCGCTGTGATCACGGCCCACACGCTGTCGACCGAAACGAGCCTTCCCGTGGCCGTGGGTCCCGACCTGAGCCACAACGGCAAAACCGACGCTTTCGTCGCCAAGGTCAAGACCGACGGCTCGGCGCTCGATTACTGCGGCTACATCGGTGGCGACAAAGAAGAGGCCGGGGAAGGCATTGCCGTGCTCGACGCAGAGCGGATCTTCATTGCCGGCGCAACCTACTCCGGCGAGACGACCTTTCCCGTGTTGACCGGGCCGGAGCTGATCTACGACGGCGACATGGATGCCTTCGTGACCCGACTGTCTTATACGACTCTCGAAGCCGACACCGCATCCCTGTCGCAGAGCACGGGTGGTGTGGTCAACTTCGAGCTCTATGCGGGGATGGCTGGCGCCAACCGCAGCTACCTGCTTGTTGCGAGCCTGAGCGGGTCGCAGCCGGGAACTCCGCTGCCTGGCGGCCTCGTCGTCCTGCCGCTGAACCGGGACTGGTTGACCGATTTCGTGCTGTCCCACATGGGGCTGCCCCATTTCAGCGGTTTCAGCGGCTCGCTCGATACCACCGGTAGTGCCACAGCAAGGCTCGACACGCGCGGCCCGGTGAATCCGTACTTTCTCGGCAAGACGCTCACCTTTGCCTTCGCCACCACGTCACCCTGGGATTTTGCCTCGAACGCCGTGAATGTGGATGTATTACCGTAACGATGTACTACCAAACACTCACCTACTGCTGCGAGGCAACCACCGGGACGAGTGGAACTTCTCTTTTGTCGTGTCGCCTTCCGCGTCGTCTGCACCGCTGGCAACCTTCAGCAGTGGAATCCCCACATTCATGGGATCGTGAGTGAGGGCCTCTTCGATCGCCAGGGTCAGTTTCATCACATGCCGGATCTCGATGCCAAGCTCGTAGAAGATCTCTTCTGCGATGCGTTGAGGAGGAAATATGCTCCGGGTTCGGGATTTTGGGCACTTTTGCCCCGAAGGAGAGGTCGGACCGGTCGGGAGTACGCCCTTTTCGGCGCAGATGCCATTCAAACTCAGAGCTCACCTCATTCCGGCCGTTTTCATTGCCCAGTATGGGTAAGAAGAGAGCGCTTGGCCCGCCGCGAGATCGACCAAGGAGATTGAAATTCCTATCCTCTAACTGGGGCGGGCCTTCACCCCTGAACAGCGTCAATGGCTGGACCTGATCTGTGACCACATCACCACCAGCCTGGCCATGGATCTGGAGGACTTCCACTATACCTCCTTTACCCAGGTCGGCGGTCTGGGCCGGGCCCACCAGGTCTTTGACCCTGATCTGACTGCCTTGCAGGAGGACCTGAATCGGACCCGGGCAGCGTAGACTAACCCATTAAAAATGGTAAAAATGCTATTTATACCCACTTTAAACATAGTATACTTTCCTTAATTGGCGATATTAGGCTCAGTTAAGGAACATCAAATGATCGATACCGCAGAAATACAAGCTGTCATACGGGGATTCAATCCCTGGTGGATGAACAAGCCGCTGGACATCCCCGAATTCCGACGTCTGGGCTTTTTCGCTTGCCGCCGACTCCTGCACACCCCCGGTCTCAAGCGGGCCATCCTGCTATCAGGACCGCGTCGCGTGGGCAAGACCACCATCCTGGAACAACTGGCCGCCTCTCTCCTGCAAGACGACCAGGCCTTGCCGGCCAGCATCCTCTATCTCAGCCTGGACCATCCCCTGCTCAAGCTCATGTCCCTGGCCCGCATTCTCAAGATGTACCATGAAACCGTGCACCCGGCCGGCCAACCCACCACTCTGCTCCTGGACGAGATCCAATACGCTGGGGATTGGGACCTGGAACTTAAGCAGCTTGTGGACCACCATCCCGAGTACCGCATCATTGCCACGGGTTCGGCCACGGTCCTCCATAAAGACAAACTCAGCGAAAGTGGCGTGGGCCGTTGGATCACCGTACCCATACCCACACTCAATTTCTATGAATTCATCCAGATCCGCAGCGAGTCATCGGACCTCGGCGGCCCGGCCCCCAAGCCTTCGGACCTGCTGCAAGCGGGTTCCCACGAACTGGCCAATTTGGCCGAACGCCTGCGTCCCCTGATGCCCGCGTTTCAGCGCTACCTCCTGGTCGGGGGCTTTCCTGAAACGGCCCGTGCGCCGGACCTGGCCCTATCCCAGCGTATTCTGCGTGAAGACGTAGTCGAGCGCGTACTCAAGCGGGACATGACCGCCATCTTTGGTATCCGGCGCGTGGCCGAACTGGAAAGGCTCTTCATCTACCTGTGCCTGCACAGCGGTGACATCTTTTCCCCCAAGACCTGTGCCGACGTCTTGGAGGTCGGCAGCCCCCAGACTGTGCGCAACCACCTGGGCTTTCTGGAACAAGCCCATCTCATTTATAGGCTCGACCCGGAAAAACTCACAGGTAAAGCCGTATTACGCAGCCGCCCCAAGATCTATCTGGCCGATGCCGCCCTGGGCAATGCCGTGCTCCTGCGCAGCGAAGAAATCCTCTCCGACACCGACCAGATGGGCAAGATCGTCGAAACCACGGTCCTGCGTCACCTCTATGCCTACTACTACCGCGACACCCCACGCATCGGCTATTGGCGTGACAACAAGACCGACAGGGAAGTGGACATCATCGTACGCAGCCCGGCCTACGTCCTGCCTGTGGAAGTCAAATACCGCTCTAGGGCAGACATCCCGACCAACTGCGGCATGGCCACTTTCTGCGCAGCCGAACCCGTCAAACAGGCCTTCTGGATCACCCAACGACCTGAAGACTTTGAAGTGCAGAAAGTCCCCGAATGCGACACACAGATTTTACGCATACCGGGCTATATCTTCTGTTATTTACTTGGTCAAGCAGAACGGTCACTGTGGGATGGTGTTGAATAATGAAAGACGTTGGCGGAGCTTGTTGTCGACAGGGGATCGGCGTATCGCCTTCGAGCCCTTGATGCGGCCGCTCGGAATGATAATACTCCTCGACGAACTCCTCGATGAGCCGGTAGAAATGCCGGTCGTTGAAGGGAATGATGTGGTTGAGCAAGCCGAAGGCGCGCGCCGTCTTCGAGGGTAACCGCGCAGCCTACCTCCCGATCGCCGCCGGCGGCATCGAACGTATCCTGAAGGAGGCCGGATTGTAGCGCGATTCAAACCCGGCACAGCAATCCTCTGTCGTCGTCTGGCGGCCAAGGCTGTGAAAATCCGGCTCCCGGTCTGCCCCCGCCCCCACCCAGTGACCGGGAAATCGAGGGCTGGGGGGCTTGCGTCCCCTTTGCACGCGGCTATAATCAACGGAATTTGTAACTGTTTAGCCATGTGAAAATCGACACCATTGAATCGCGGCAAAACCGCAAAGGATCAGGCGATAAGCTGCAGGCAGCCACGGAGTGGCTGATTGTCAGCTTCATCGGCTCTCATACGCCCTACGTGCTCTTTCCACTTCACTCGGCTAAAGTATTACCGGAATTTTATAACGCCTCGAAACGACGTGGCGACGGAGTCCGCGCTTGCAGCCCATGCGACTCCTTGGTGAATCGTGAGGAGTCGGATTTGTACAGCGTGTTGATGATCGGCATCGGCGGCTTCATCGGGGCCGTGCTGCGCTATTTCGTGGGGAGCTACGTTCAGGATTGGAGCAAGAGCATCGGCTTCCCCTACGGCACGCTGGCGGTCAACCTCGTGGGCTGCCTGTTGATCGGCATGTTGACCCAGCTCGACGAGATCACCACCGCGCTCTCCGCGGAAACCCGCCTCTTCGTGCTCGTCGGCTTCCTGGGCGCCTTCACCACCTTCTCCACCTTCGGCAACGATACCCTCAAACTGATCCAGGACGACCGTATGGGATCCGCCCTCTTCAACGTGGGATTCCACGTCGTCTTCGGCCTGGGCGCCGTCTGGCTGGGACGCTTGCTCGGCTATGTGTGCTGGAAGTGATGCTCCGAGGGGAGGGGAGCCAAGTACCGGAGCCGGATCGAGCGAGCAATCGGCAGGTGGATCGAAACATGATCGCAGCGCGCCGCCCTTCCCTCGCCATCGGGTCGCGGATGACCGTGGCGGATTAAAAAGGATGGGTTCGAGCGGCGCTCACCGTGGCCGCGCCGGGAGCATCCGTCCGACGCGGCCAGGTCAACTGATCGTCGACGATCAGTTGACCGTCACCTGCGCGGTATCGATGAAGCTGCCCTCGTAGGTGTCGTTGAGGGCGTCGATGGCGAAGGTGAAGACGTACGTACCCTTGGGCAACCCTGACATGCTCAGCACCGAGGTGCTCGACAGGTTGAACAGCCCGCCGCTGTACGTGCGCTCAGGCTCTGCCGTCGAACGCCAGCGTCCGCCGCCACCAGCGCTGTACGAGTAGATACCCATCGGCGTATCGACGAAGACCCACCAGTCCATGGACACGCCGTTCAGGCTCGCCGGGTTCAGCGCGACCGTCACGGTCAGGTTCTGCGACGTGTTGATCGTGATCGGCCCGTTGCTGCCGTTGACCTTCAGATCGGGAACAGGCTCGCTCAAGCCGGTCTGCAGGAGCCCCACGTCGAGCCGGGTGGCGTCGCCCGATCCGACGCTCACGCCGAAGAAGGTCTTCGTCTGGTAGCCGCTGGCCGAGAAACGCAGGCTGTACGTGCCGGGCAGCAGCATGCGGTGGTAGTCGCCCACCTCGGGATCGGTGTAGACTTCGTGGTCCTTGCCGACCACCTCAACGGTGGCATCCAGGGGCATCCCCGAGACGGCATCGGTCACAGAACCCCGCACCCCCTCGAGACACAGCTCCATGTAGGCCAGCATGGCATCACGGTTGTCGTTCCAGAGGCCGGCGATCTGGGAGTAGGAGGGCCACTTGGTGTTGGACAACTCGATGGTGACCTCGTTGCAGCCCATCCAGACGTAGTTCCAGTCCTGCATCCCGCCATAGACCAGGTACCACGCAATGCCGTTGGTGATTCCGTTGTTGAAGGAGTGGCTGTTGTACATCGGCGCATTGAGCCGCGAATAGGTCAGGGACTGCTCCCTGAACAGGGCGTCGTCAGGAGTGGCCGAATAGCTCGCCCACGGGTTGGGATCGGAATCGTAGGGGTAGTTCACCACGAGCGCCCCGGTGTGGAAGTTGGCCGACAGCGCGGAAGACTTGTTGAAGGCCCAGTTCATGACATGCCGGGTTTCGGTTCCCCGCCCGGTTGTGGTGTTGTAGGGATCGTCCACGCGGTCCGGGAAATCGCGGTTCAGGTCCCGTCCCTGGGCGTTGTAGCGGCTGCTGCTCGTATACCCATCGGGATTCATGAGCGGCATGATCCAGATCTCGACCTCGTCGACCAGCCGCGTGATCTGCGGATCGGAGCCGTACTGATCCACGAGCAGGTTGATCAGGTTGATGCAGAGCTCCATGCCCACCGGCTCGTCACCATGCATGGTCGAGATGTACTTGAACTCCGGCTCGTCCTCTTCCTGAGTGACGTTGTCCGAAATCTTCATGAACCACAGTTCGCGCCCATTCGTCGAGTCACCGATGCTCTCCAGCCGGCAGAGATTCGGATGCGCCGCGGCGATGGACTGCAGCTCGGCGGTGAGCTCCGAGAACGTGTGATAACCGGCCCGCAGCCCCGGATTGCGCTTTATCGGATTGGGAATCGCGGTCAGCTTGAATCCCAGGCTCTCGAGCTCCTGGAACCTCTCGGCCGGGATGTAGGCCCGCGCCCGGTCGCCCCAGACACCGTCGATATCAACGCCCAGCTCGGTGAGAAACACCAACGCCTCGCGGTGAACGCCGTCGATCCACACGCTCACGATCGAGTCTGGATCAAAGCCCTGGCCCGCGCTGTCCGCCGCAAGCGCCGGGGAGGCCCCAAAAACGACAATGAGGAGCCAGATCATGAGACAAGCACGGAAGCAACGCATGGTTCTCCATTCCTTTCTGAATGACGTTCGGCTGGCCCCGCCCCCTCACCCGCGTCCATGTGGCAATGAGCGCAGATCGACGCGGAACGGCGCATGCCGACGAGTCGATGAGAAAAACAATGATGTCGTGCGACCACGAGAGCAGATCGTAAGGCTTACTTTCGAGTTACGGCCGTCATATTAACCGAAACCACCAGGATACGCAAAGGTCATCACACCCCGGATTTGTTTATTATATCCCCGAGGCGCCGAAGTGTGACGGTCTTAATGAAGTGGCCCCTCATGATCCCGCTGCGCCGGAGCCGGACAACGGACGGCCCTGATGAAAAACATCCCGTCGTTCGAGGTGAACATCCGATAAAATAAAGGGCGGAAGCCTCCGCTGCGCCACGGCGGGTGCAGACCCGACCGGACGCTTTAAACCCTTGAAAAATAAATTTACAGGGTCGAGATCCCGGGACGACCCGGCAGGCGCCGCGGCCGAGCCAATCCCCTCACCGCTCGTTGAAACAGCCACCCTTGCTCCGCACCGATTCGGGATTATCGAACCGAGGGAAGACGGCACGAAAAGGTTTGTCCTCGGCGGATTACCCGACGAGGGATTTTGTCCGCGACAGATCCGAGGTGGGTTGTGCAGCTCGAGAGGTATTCCGGCGTTAAACGACTCTGAACTTTTCGCACTCTTAGAGGCTCTTAGATCATGACTTTCAAAGGCATCATTTCAGATCTCGATGGCGTCATCGTGAACACCGTGAAGCAGCACTTCAGGTCATGGCGGCTCATGTTCGCCGAATACGGCGTGAATCTGACCTTCGAGGACTACCAGAAAAAGTTGGACGGCATTCCACGCCAGGACGGTGCGCGCAACATCCTGCCCCACTTCGACGAGACCCAGATCGAAGCGGCCTCCGCCAAGAAGCAGGCCTATTTCCTGGAGGAGATCCGCAGCGGTGTGCAGACCTACCCCCCCACGGTAGCGCTCTTCGAAGAGCTCCAGCAGAGGGGCATCAAGCTGGCCGCCATCTCGTCGAGCAAGAACTGCGAGACGATCCTGCACTCCGTGGGGCTCTATGAAATGTTTCTCACAGTCATCACCGGTAACGACGTGAGCCGCGGCAAACCGGATCCGCAGGTCTTCCTGATGGCCGCCGAGCGGCTCGGTTTGAGCCCCTCCGAATGCGTGGTCTTCGAAGACGCCAATCTCGGCGTGGAGGCCGCCAAGCGCGGAGGATTCCGCTGCGTCGGCATCGACCGTCACAACTCTCCCCGGCTACTCGCCAAGGCCGATCTGATCGTCGAGGATCTCGGCGAGATCGGCTTCGACACACTCGTTCGTATCTGTGAGAGCCGAACGGAAGCATAGGTGAATCGATCACAATGGACATCAAGGATCTTCTCTCTTCGAAAGAGTGGCTGATCGTCGAAAAATCGTTCGATCCGTCGCTACAAAACGTTCGAGAAACCCAGTACACTCTGGGCAACGGTTATCTCGGCATGCGCGGGATCTACGAAGAGATTCCCTATGATTCGCTCGTGGGCACTTATATCGCGGGAGTCTACGACGCGTACATGTCACAGGTGACCGAACTGGTCAACGCACCCAATCCTATCGATTTCAAGATCATGTCGGACGGCGAGAAGCTCGACATCAAGGCCATGAAGATCAAGCGCCACTACCGCGCCCTCGACATGCGCCGCGGCACGATAGCGCGCAAGACCGTGTTCCTCGATCGTCACAACCACGCGATCGAATACCAGTCGCTCCGGTTCATGAGCAGGGCCGCCCCCCATCTGGGCGTTATGCGCATCGAGATCAAGTCGCTCGATACTGCCAAGAACCTCATCGTGCAGACCAATGTCGACACATCGGTCACAAACCGCGGCCTCTTGAACGAAGGCCGCAAATCTCATTTCAAGCTGACCACGGTCGACACCAAGAACAGCACAAAGTACACCGAAGTCGAAACCTACAGCTCGAAGATCCGGATCGGCTACGCCATGCGGCTCAGCCTGTCCAGGCCGGGAAAAGAGGAGGAAATCTGCCACGATCTCACCTTCCCGCTCGAGATCGAAAAGGGCAAATCCCTCTGCTTCACCCTACTCTTTTCCATCTACACCTCCAACGACGTTCAAGCTTCGCGGGTCAGATCATCAGCGGTAAAGGAAATCGACGAAGCGTCGCAACAACGATTCTCGGGCTGCTTCGAGCGCCACTGCCGATCCTGGGACGAGCTATGGCGACGATCGGATGTAATCATCAAGGGCGACGACGAGGTTCAGAAGGCTCTACGATTCAACATCTATCACCTCTTGATTTGCGGCAACGAGCACAATGAAAAGGTGAGCATCGGCGCCCGAACGCTCTCCGGTGACGGCTACCGCGGGCACGTATTCTGGGATTCAGAGATCTACATGTTTCCCTTTTTCCTCTACACCTGGCCCCAGGTGGCCACCAACCTCCTGCGCTACCGCTTCCACCAGCTCGATCAGGCCCGCGCGAACGCCGAGGATGCCGGCTACGACGGGGCGCTCTTCGGCTGGGAAACCGCCGATAGCGGCGAAGACGTCACACCCACATGGTTCAAAGGG
>Ga0190283_1001537_pt1 | contig 10107 bp, 7 predicted proteins | sample 48691801_MG_FD_161669 | JGI IMG/M metagenome (GOLD analysis project Ga0190283, IMG submission 161669) | Hydrothermal vent microbial mat bacterial communities from Southern Trench, Guaymas Basin, Mexico - 4869-18-0-1_MG | ecosystem: Environmental > Aquatic > Marine > Hydrothermal vents > Microbial...
GGGAAAATGGGTGATGAGATCAGAGGCCATTTCTTCAGGTTTGCTGCTCACGGTCGTAGAGATATGTTTATCTCTGAACGAAAATTGTAACCTGACACGAGCGAACTCTGCACCGATCTGAATATCATGGAGACTGATAATAGCCAGACTCTCCAAATCCCGGCGCTCATTTCCCGTGACATGATTCAGGTGTGCAATATCAAGCGTTTTTTCCAATGCGTTCAGTATGGTGGTTTTCCCAATTCCGTTCTTTCCGGCAAACACATTCAATTGCGGATGAAAATCAATCCGCATCTCTCGGATGCCTCGAAAATTTTCAATATGGAGCCTTTGTACCCTCACCTTTTATTCCTTTGATAAAATCTGGTTATAACGCTTTTCGGGGCTGAACCTGAAATCTGGACATTGTTATCGTTTAACGATTGTATAAACTCTCTGAAGTCTTTGTTCAGTAATGTTTTTCCATCCATGATATTCCTGCCTGATTTCTTCCAAACAAGCCAGCCGCTCCTCATAACTCCTACTCTGCCAGTAAGCAAAATCGCTCGGCTGATTTTTTATACTTACTTTCCTGCAAACTTTTGCAATTTTACGCATATTTTCCATATTCGTTTAAATATTGAAGTTTTGAGTCGTCCAGACTGTCTTTGCGATTTTATTATCAGACGAATCGAATATGAGAGCAACTCAATGCTCACCCCGGCAATTCGGTCACAATTCCCTTTTCTTCAAGATACGGTTCAAGTCTGCTCTCGAATCCGTGCCTGCTGAAAAAAGCCAGCCTGAGCTCCTTGCCGGAAAAACGGTCATTATGGAGACGGACGGCTTTTTCAATGAACTCATCCACGGTTTTTTCGGTGATTTTGTTCAGATATCTGGGAAGGTAGTTCTTGCACTCCGCCATGATGACGGACTGTCCTCCTTCCAGAACAATGTCAATCTCCTCGCCGCTCGTCAGATGATAACCGGTTACGGGAGCAAACTCCGTGACGCTGATTCCCTGAACGATTCCGCCTTTGCCGGCAATGATATGCTGAACAAGCCTGAGCAGCACCTCCTGCTCGTAATAACGGCCCTTGAGATTGTTGTGCCGGCCCTGAAGCACACCGAGCTTTCCGCGCAGTTCCTCTGCTTCGGCCAGTTCCAGTTCCAGGTGCTCGGCACGGTCTTTCAGATAATCCAGCATGTTGTCGTTTCTGAAATAGCTGTCGAATTCGTCAACGGGCAGACCGTACAGGTCGGCATGAACTGTCATCAGAACTTTTTTCAGGGTCCGGTCGAACACGCCGCCGTATCTGCCGCCCCTCTCCTCGATCAGGTCATATCTGTGCAGAAGCCTCAGCTCTCTCCGGAGTTCCCCCTCATCCAGATCAAGGGACATGGCCTGCCTGAGCCGGCCCGGATAATACCATTCCCCTTCATGTCTGCACAGGAAATACGTTATTCGGCGCAGGTTGACATCGTTGACGCTGTTCATGGCATGAGACAGATATTCCTCCCAGTCGCTCCTGATGCGGCCTTTTTCGACCTCCCAGGCCAGGGCTCTGTCCGCATCCTCAAAAGTGGAGATTTCAGGCTTGCCGATGTTCGGGGCCAGCAGGTCAACGATCCGTCCCGGAACATTGTTGGTTATGTGTGCTATGTATCCGGCGGTTTCCCGGTCGGTCCGATACCCGAAAAATCCGGCATAGTTCAGTGTCATTTCAACCGATTCGGATTCATCCATCCGCGGCACAGAAACTTCGGTGAACCGCTGGGGCAGCCATCGCATCAGGTCATTAGACACGACCCCCATCAGCGATCCGGTGATCAGAAGCGGGGCCACCCTGCTCTCGGCCGGCGACATATAGGCTTTGCAGGGTTTGTCCTCGTTTCCGGCATCTATGTACATGTTCAGGTACTGGAATTCATCAAGCATCTGCACAACCTGATCTTCGACACCGACCATCGAGGCAAATCCGCGGGGAACTCCGACGGCTTTAATTATATATGCGTAAGGCGGCTTTTCCAGTTCTGACACGCGCAGATTGTTTTCCAGATGTTCCGTAATTATATCCTTGTTCGGTATTGAAAGCGGGACTATTTCTTTCAGAAGTGTTCCGATGTCCGATATCCGTTTGTCCGGCTGGACAGCTTTCCGGTTCCAGGTGATGTCACGGGTGTAATATCCGATAATCTGCATATAAAAAGAGATGGTGAAATCAGTGAGGAATTCCCTGGCGTTCTGCTCACCTTCTGCGAATTCGTAATAAAACGGAATCACTCCTTTCCGTTCGCTGTACAGGATATTGTACAGACGTTCGACAATAAGGCTTTTTCCGATCTTGCGGCGGCCCAGGAACGCGATGCTGCGGCTTATTTTTTTCCTGATATTGCCTGCCCATCTGTAAAGAAAGTCCATTTCCGCGACCCTGCCGATGAACAGGGCCGGATCGCCCACCCGTTCCTCAATGGCAAATTCGATGCCTTCCAGGTCCCAGCGATGATTCTCTTTCGGTTTAAGCAGTTTCTTCATGTCTGTCTCCGTAATTCAACCTTATCTTTCCGGTTAACTTTCCATTTTGGGTAAGACGTTCTGTTTGTCCGACTTTATTCATTTGTATTTCCTGAATTCAGGCTGTTATTGGGTAATTTGTTTTTTGCGATTTCAATAGCCTTGTGCAATTTTTCCTGCAACAGTTTCTTTGGTGGAAGTAATGTTAAATACTCCGCAACTCTGATATTGCTTTTATCCAATTGCATCAGTTCTATATGCTCTTCATTTTTGCCGGTACAGAGAATTAAGCCAATCGGCTGTTTTTCGCCGTCAACAGTTTCATATTTTTCAAGATAGCGAAGATATAATTCCATCTGCCCTTTGAAGCCTGCTTCAAATTCACCTAATTTTAAGTCTATTGCGACCAGCGATTTTAACCTGCGGTGATAAAAAAGCAGATCAATATAGTAGTCCCTGTTATCAATAGTAATGCGTTTCTGACGTGCCAGGAATGCAAAATCATTGCCAAGCTCTATGATAAACTGTTGCAGTTCTGCCAAAATGGCGCTTTCCAGATCTTTTTCAGAATACTTGTCTGAAAGTCCTAAGAAATCAAGGATATAGGGGTCTCTGAATACCATATCCGAGCTTAACTTCTGCTCTTTTCTGAGCTGTTCCAAATCGCCTTTTATTGTTTCTTCGGGTTTTTTTGATATGGCGGTTCTTTCAAATAACATTGATTTTATGCGTTCACGCAATTGGCGAACAGACCAATGTTCAAGTTTGCATATTTCTGTATAAAAATTTCGTTTTACCGGCTCTTTAATGTAAATTAACTCTTTGATGTGCGACCAGCTTAATTCTCTACACAGTGCAGAGAAAATTTTTTCATCGGAAAAAGTCTCTACAGTGTAGAGACAATGATGCAATTGCTTTTCACTCCAGCCTCTGCCGTATTCCAGGGTTAATTGTTGCGACAGGGCAGTAATAATTTCAGACCTTTTATTATTCCAAATATCTGATTTAATCCGTTTGCCGATATGCCAATAAAGCATACTTATTTCAGAATTTACTGCCTTTGCAACTTTTTGTCTGCTTTGTTCAATAAGCTGCCTTATTTCAACGATAAGATTTGTCGTTATTTCTTTCATATCAGCCTTATTTTCCCGGTTAATGTTTGAAATTTTATCATAAGTTGTCAACGGTTTCCTGCGGTGGATAAAAAACGGGAGACATATCTCCCCGGACCAGTTTCAGCAGATCGTAAATACCGCTTGGTACAGGTCCGTTTTTCATGGCAATATAACTGTCACCGCAAATAAATCTTCCGTATCTTTCCAGATGCTCCTTCTCTCAGATTTTCGTCAGCCGTGACCAATACTGCATTCTTAATAACTTAAATGTTTCCCGAAATTTTAGTTCTAATTTCTTAATCCTTTTTCAGTAAGGGTTCAGAGATTTCTAACCCGGTAAGAGCCTTTTTTTATTCATTTTTTTAATGTTGATATTTTAACATGCTGATAATAAAGAAATTTTTCAGAAGCAGCCAGACCGGCGCATCATATATTTTAACAACGGTCGGTATTTTTCAGAAAAAAATTGTCAGCATTTACAATATGTTAAAAAGAATATTTGAAAAAACGTGATTATTAACGGCTCTTATAAGCTGAGAAATTTCTGAATGCCTGTCTGACAATGATTCACAGATAAGAAAAAAATTTTCGGGAAACCTTTAAGTAATAATGGATGTCACTGCGATAATTCTGTCAGCCAGGTATTTGATGACATCTTGGTCAAATTGCGTGGAAAGTTCCGATATTTCAGGGGTGATACCGTGAAAAATATACTTGTTGGATGCCATTACAAGCCTTATGAATTCCTGGCGGAGTCCGATGATTATCTCAACGCCGCATAAGCGTTCAGCAGGAGTTTTTGACAGCCAGTATTAAGAGAACTTTCGCTCAGACAGACAAACCCGTTTCTGTATGTTATGCAGCCTTATTCTGAATATTTTCTGCAATTTTAATCTTGTTCCCATAATTTTCGCAAAAAAAAACGGATGCATTCCGGTGCGATATCGCTTTTTCGTCATACCCTTTCCTGTTTCAGGATTCAGTCAGATCAGAGTATAATCACCCCTGACCGACCCGAATCTTTTTTTGTCTCTCAGGGGCAGTAGCACCTCCCCGGGATTTTCCTGTTATGGTATCAAATTGTGATGTTACACATATGCCTGAAATTATGACGTTATAACTTCCATTAATTTAAAATCCTTTCTTACCTTAAACTTGGGTTTATCAAGGTGGGTTGCGGTTTCGTTTTTTACTGCGTAAAAAATCGAAATCCTCCACCCACCCTACGGCCTGAAAGAATACCATCTGCTTTGAGCAGTCCTCTTTCAAATTTTTCCTGCCAGTTTGACTCATCTGCGGCATATTCCGACCATTCTTTCCATTTCATCATCTCACTGCTTTAGTTCAACTTTAGTTAGGACTTCCGCTAAAACATAATCACTCGCCAAGTAACATTATCGCAACATGGTTTTTAAAATAAAAAATCAATACAAAGTATTAATGCAAGTATCCCGAACAGGATGACCTTATGTAAATTCAATTTTTTCAGCTTCTCAAGGACTAAAAGCGGTTCATTTCGTACAGAATCCATAGCAGAAAACTCTTATTTGTTTGATAGTACGCCCATAAGGCATAATCATTGAAGATTCATCTCAAACACCTCCAAAAATATCCCAAAAGTCAGCACAATCATCAGCAGATCATTTTCAAAGGTCTGGTTCACATTGAAATTATCCGCCTGATACATCTTCTTCAGTCGCTCAATGGTATCGGGATTGAAGTATCCCTGTTTTTTGATGCTTTCATAGGACAAAAGATCATTGATCCATTCAATATTTTCCCGGATGAGATAAGGGCTTCCCGGCGCGACAAATGCGAATTTTTCCCTGTGAATGATCTGTTCCGGCAGATATCTCTCTGAAAGCCGTTTCAGAATATATTTCTCCACCGGCCCGTTTATCATCAGGCTCGGAGGGATGGTTTTCACAAACTCGATAAACTCGACATCCAAAAACGGATACCGCGCCTCAATGGAATTGGCATAGGCCACACGATCCCCATGATCGGCAAGCAGATGATCTGCAATTCTCAGCTTGAAATCAATATAGGAGCGTTTATGCATCGGATGCCTTCCCGCGAGCTTGGCTCGGTCAACCAGGTCGTGATTCACGCTGTCAAATTCACGGAATCTCTCATTGACACCCTTTGAATAGATGGCCTGCTTTGTTTCCCTAAGTTCATACTGATTTCTCTCATAAAAAAACTCAGGGTCTCCCCACAGCTTCTCTCGAATTTCCTTTTCCATCATCATTTCAGGAGAGTACAGGTCATCATCAAATTCGCCCCGCTGCATGTCAAAGCGGTATCCCACATATCCGGCGAAAAGTTCATCAGCCCCCTCGCCGGTCAGCACAACCTTAATGCCGTTCTCTCTGACCAGCTCGGAAAGGGTCAGGGAGCAGGTGTTGTATGATTCTTTCAACGGCGTTTCCGCATGATAAATGACCTGTCTCAGCCGGTTGCTGATATCAGGCCAGTCAAAAATAACATTATGGTGAATGGAACCCACCGCATCCGCCATTAGCTCCTGATATTTCCGTTCATCTATATCTGCCTGTTGAAAGCCAATGGAAAAGGAATGCCGTTTCTCCGAGTGCAATTTGCGGATAACAGATGCGGTGAGCGAGGAATCCATGCCGCCGCTCAGGTAAAAGCCGACTGGCACATCCGCCTGCAACCGGTACTGCACAGATCGGCTGAACAATTCATCCAGTTTTTCGATGTAGTACGATTCTGGTTTTCCCGTGTCAATCTCCGAAGCCAGGGGATAGTTCAGATCCCAGTATTCATTCACCTCAATCCTGCCGTCCCGGATCAAAATGGAATGACCTGGTTTCAGGCTATGAATATTCTTAAACATGGTTCGGGGACTGACCAGCCCCGGAAAAGAGAATATCTGATCCAGCGCTGTCAGGTCCACCTCTCGTCTGACAAGGGGATGTTTGAGAATCGCCTTTATTTCCGAGGCAAAAATAAAGGTGTTGTCAATGACAGTGTAAAACAGCGGTGCGATGCCGACGTGGTCTCTGGCAAGCAGAAGCGTGTTCGTTTTCCGGTCAAATATGGCAAACGCAAATTGACCGTTCAGTTTGTTCAGAAAATCCGTCCCGTGTTCCTCATAGAGATGGGCAAGCACCTCCACATCGCTGTGAGTGTAAAAGCGGTGGCCTTTGGATTCCAGTTCATGCCTCAGTTCCTTATAATTGAAGATTTCTCCGTTGCAGATCATCACGATGGATCGGTCTTCATTGTAAATCGGCTGATTCCCGGATGTCAGATCAATGATGGACAGGCGTTTAAAGCCGAATCCCAGCCTGTCCTCCACATAAAACCCTGAATCATCCGGCCCGCGATGGGCCAACGCGTCTGCCATCCTCTCAATCACATCTCGTTCCACCGGAGGCCCGCCAGAGAAATTAAAAACTCCTGTTATTCCGCACATTGTCAAAAATCCTCATCATTCTGCTTAGGCTTTAGGTTTCACAGAGAACCTGCGCCCGGCCCCTGAGCCTGTCGAAGCGGCCCCTGAGTCTGTCGAAGGGTCAGAAATCATCATCAATTGTCATTGTGGCATTTAAAAAATCCGCGTGTTCCTCTTTCTCTGCCTCACTCACCAGCGATGCTTTTATCTCGCTGATGGTCATATCCGGCCTGCGGATAACACCGTCGATCATCTGGGCAACCTGTTCAGCGATTGTCGTCATCAGTTTTTCCTGAAAGACCAGGGTATTGTACCGCAGATCAATCCCCATTTCCTTTCCGGGATTGACCTCAATGGAGAGATCATAATTGGTCTGTTCAAATATCTCCGACACATCAATGGAAAAATCAATATTGAACTCTTTCTGAATATTGTGTAGTTCCTCGGAAAACGGAAAATTCTGAAAAATGAAGACATGATCCAGCAAATCCTGCTTTGCCTCGCTTGCGGTCTGTATTTCAGCCAGCGAATAGTAATGATGCGGTTCGCCTGCAAGAGAATCCGCCTGCACCTTTTTGACAAGTTCGTCGAAGCGTTGCATCCCGTCCGCCTGAACTCTCACCGGCACGGTATTGAGAAACAGTCCGAGCATCTCCTCAACATCGGGAATATCCGTGGGACGGCCGGAAACTGCCGCGCCGAACACCACATCCTCCGCGCCGTTGTAGTGACTCAGCAAAACTCCCCAGACCGTCTGAATCACGGTGTTGACCGTGACCTGACACGCTGTGGCCAACTGCTGCAATTGGTTTGTTTTGTCCTCATCCAGTTGGCATCCGACAATCTTCGATGCTTCTCTCTGCCCTTTGATTTTCTCTCCTGCTTTCGGCAGCGTTGCGGTCAGTTCATATCCGGCCAGATAATCTGCCCAATATCGCCCTGATGCTTTTTTGTCCGCACTTTCAAGCCATCGGATATAAGTGCTGTATTGGGCCAGCTCCAGTTTCCAGTTTTCAGTTTCCAATTTCCGGTTTCCAGTTTTCATGGCCTGATAGCAGTCTAAGAGATCTCTCACCAGAATGCCGAGGCACCAGCCGTCTATCAGGATATGATGATAGCTCCAGACTGCCTTATAAGCTGTTTCTCCGACTTGGAACACAGTGACTCGCATCAGCACATCGCTGCTTAACTCAAATCCTCTTTCACGGTCCTGCTTTTTGAAGCGTTCAATATACGTTTCCGGTGCTTCATTCAAGGTGCGGAGGTCTTTGAAAATAAAATCTATCTTCCGCTCTTTCAGGACAACTTGCAAGGGGCGGTCAGTTCCTTTGTGCATAAAAATCGTGCGGAGAATATCATATCGTCTGAACAATTCGTTCCAACCGTCCTCAAACAGCGTTATATTCAAATCTCCGCGCATGGAAAACGAAAACTGCTCAAAATAGGCCACCGACTCGCTTTCATAGAGCCTGTGAAACAACATACCTTCCTGCATGGGAGACAGCGGATAGATATCCTTCAGATTGCCTTTTTCGATTCCTCCGGTCACAAGAAGTTCGTCCAAATCTTTCAGCCCCAGGTCCGAGTAAGTCAGATCCGCAGGCGTAAGTTCAGTTGTTCCTCTTGCCTGACAATGGGCGATGATTTCCAGCAATTCTGTTTTGCAGTACGACAGAAGCGTTTCTACGGTTTCGGTCGTGTGGTGCTTCTTATTATAATAAATGACGAGTCGGAATTGCCTCTGCATGACCATGGCTTCGATTTCAAAGTCATAGCTTCGTGTCAGTTCATGGCTCACGGAATGCTCGTCTGAAACGTCCACCAGTTCAAATAAGCCGTTCTCCGCGTCGTCATCCATCTGCCCCAGATAATTAAAGCAGACCTGGGGACGGAGGTGAAACGATACCTGTTCCGCGGTGGTCAGATATTTCAGGATGCCGTAACCAATGCCTTTGTTGGGAACTTGGCGAAGCATCTCCTTGACAGATTTGATCTGGTCGGCCACATCTCCAGGGGACAATTCCAGGATGACCGGATACTCCGAGGTGAACCAGCCCACCGTCCTGCTGATGTCCGAATCTTCAAACAATGCCTCTCTTCCGTGTCCTTCCAGCATGATCGGGGTGCGGTTTTCCCCGTGCCACCGCTTCATGGCACTGGCGAGAGATGTCAGCAGGATGTCATTTATATCGGTATTATACGCATGATTGACATCGCGGATCAGATGATTTGTATCTTCTCTTGACAGGCTGAAATCAGCAGACTTGAGATCCCGATACAGATTCTCCTCTGTGTCGTTGTCTCTCGGCAAAGGATTGACTGGCACAGCGTCAAGGGATTCCCAATATGCTGTCTCCTTCAGAAGCGTCTCACTGTTCGCATATACCTGTATCTGCTCTGACCAGTGTTTAAACGAATCTGTTTTCAAAGATAACTGGACAGGTTCTCCAGCCAGGATTTGCTCGTATCCCTGGACAAAATCCTCCAGCAGAATCTGCCACGACACGCCATCCATGATTAGATGATGAATGACGATGAACAGGCGATCCCTGTCCGGGAGCTTGAACAGAACGGATTTCATTAACGGTCCGTTCTCAAGATCAATACTGGCCTGCACTGTATCTGTATGAGCCTCAAACGCGGAAAGCGCATCCTCTCTTTCTCTCAAATCAACGGCCTCGAAACTGAACGGGTATTCCAAGTCGCAGTTTTCCTGGATCACGTCAGCATTCCGAATTTCAAATCTCATTCTCAGGGCATCATGATGTTCCTGGATTTTCTCAAACGCCTCGCGCACCGCATCCTTCTGCAAACCCTGCTTTGAATGGAGAATAACAGCCTGATTATAATGGTTCATTCCTCTGGCGTGCGTTCGGAAGAACCATGCCTGAATCGCAGTCAGCGGAATCGAACCTGTTACCAAGCCCTGTTCAGCACTTACCCGGTCTGTTTTGGTGATGAACGATGCCAGTTCTGCAATGAAGGGATGCAGGAAAATATCCCGTATCTGCAACTTCAGGTTCTCGTGTTTCAGTCGGGATACAATTTGAATGGACTTGATAGAATCGCCGCCCAGT
>Ga0190283_1001538_pt1 | contig 10106 bp, 7 predicted proteins | sample 48691801_MG_FD_161669 | JGI IMG/M metagenome (GOLD analysis project Ga0190283, IMG submission 161669) | Hydrothermal vent microbial mat bacterial communities from Southern Trench, Guaymas Basin, Mexico - 4869-18-0-1_MG | ecosystem: Environmental > Aquatic > Marine > Hydrothermal vents > Microbial...
CTGGGGAGATATGGAAGTGAGGGAACTGGTCCCCAATGAGAGGCTCCTGATACGGGTGACGGATTCTTATGAAGCAGCTCGCTACGCTGAGGACCACGGCCCTGCAACTTCCGGAAAATGCTATATGCTCCGGGGCGTCACAGCGGCCTTTATGGATCTGCTTTACGGAGGCATTTATCCTGAAGGGCTTTTTACATTTTCAGCCGAAGAACCCTGTTGTCGGGCTAAAGGAGACCAGTGTTGCGAGTTCCTTGCCCAAAAACGATAAAAACTGTCAGTAGTCCGTCCGTCACTACAACTGACCATAGACAACAGACCATGAGCAAAAAACAATCATGCAGGGAATTTTTATCCTGCCCCAAAGTCCTCTGCCCTGCATACAGCGAGCGGGACACAGAATGCTGGCTTATTCCCGAAACCCATTGCAGTGATTCCCGCGGAGAGGATTTTCCCCAAAAGCTGCCTGTATGCCTTAACTGTCCGTATTTTAAGGAGACAGGCGAAGATCATCCGGATGGATGGAATCAGTTCCTGGCAGAGCAGCTTCAGAGACACAATGCCGAAGCCCTGAATCAGTTGTATCAGAAAGAGGAGAGCTTTGTTGAGATTCTGAACCGCATTCCTGACGGGCTTTTCACCACTGATAAGGAATTGCGGATCACCTTCTTCAATCCGGCTGCAGAGAAAATCACAGGGTTTTCAGCTTATGACGCGGTGGGGATGTACTGCAAGGATGTCTTCAAGAATGCTATATGTGAGACGGACTGCGCTCTCAGACGGGCGGTGGCTGAGGGGAGCGATATCCATAACCGGGAATATGTGATAACAAACATCAAAGGTAAAAAGATTCCCATTATATGCTCGACTTCGGCATTTCAGGATAGTTCAGGACGCGTCACCGGCGGCCTTGAAATATTTAAAAATATTACTGAACTGAAAAGACTTCAGGAAGAAATCGTCACGCGGGAGAGAAAATACAGCCGTATTTTTGAAGGCAGCCATGATATGATCTATATCACAAACCAGAACGGCAGCATTTTGGATGTGAACCAGGCCGGGGTTGAGATGCTGGGATACCCGAACAAGGAGGAGTTTCTGAATATCGGGTCAGCAAAGGAATTTTACCTGAATCCCGAAGATCGTCTTAAATTCCTGAGGCTTATCAATCAGAAAGGATACGCCAAGGACTTTGAAGCTGATTTCAAGGACCGCAACGGGACCCCCATCCATGTGCTGATATCCGGACGGCGATATGAAAACATCGAAACCGGGGATATTGAATATGAAGGGATCATCAAGGATATTACGCGGCGGAAGAATACAGAGGAAATCCTTAAACAGCGGAACTGGGAGCTTTCCATTCTGAACAGTGTCGCGGTGGCCCTGAATCTCACCATGGATATGGACCATATTTTGAAAGTGACCTTGAATAATGTCCTCAAAGTGCTGCGACTGAAACGCGGCGGAATATTTCTGATTGACCGGGAAGAGAAAATAGCCGTCCTTCAGGTAAGGTGCGGCCTTTCGCAGGAAGATTTTTCAAACCCCAATGAAATTATTTTCAAAGATACCCTGCTGATGAAGTATCTCCTATTGGAAGATGCGGTACTCGCACCCAAACCCACATTTCCTCCGTTTCAGGTGAGTTATCGGACAGAACACGGTCGAACTGCTCCCTGGATGTCCTGTTTTCTCATTTCTTTTAAAGGAAAAGGCGTGGGGTTTTTCGGGCTTGACATTCCTTCTTTCCAGGAACTGAGTCAGCACGAGTTTCACCTGTTAGGCTCTCTGGGCAATTTTTTGGGCGGGGCCATTGCCAATGCCCGTCTGCTCAAGACAATTGCCCGGCATCGGCAGGAACTGAGGCGGCTCACGGAGAAACTTTTTCAGAGTCAGGAAGAGGAACGCCGCCATATTGCCCGGGAGCTTCACGATGAGGCAGGTCAGTCGCTGACAGCGATAAAGCTGGGGCTGGACAGATTGGAAGACAAACTGGGAAAGAAGGCAGAAACAGATGGTTTGCCGTATCCGTCCCCGGGCATCCCTGAAAGAAAAGAACTCAGGGAAGATATCCGGGATATCAGGAACATGATTGGCCGGACATCCTCTGAGATCAGGCGTCTTTCATATCGTCTCCACCCCACACTGCTGAGTGACCTGGGACTGGAACCCGCACTGAACCTCTATTTTAAGGAAATATCCCACCATTCAGGACTGGAGATTGACTTTCACATCGTGGGATTTGATCACAGGCTGACGCCGGAAATGGAAACGGTTTTCTATCGCTTCAGCCAGGAATCACTCACAAACACGCTGAATCATTCCGGTGCGGAGAATTTTCGTCTGAGCCTGATTAAGAGCTATCCCAAGATCATTTTCCTGGCAGAGGATGACGGAGTGGGATTTGACGGTAAGGTCAGCAGAAAAGACAAACAGAGCCTGGGACTGCTCGGAATGCGGGAAAGGGTATCTCTTCTTGGCGGAACCTTTCAGCTCCGCAGTAAATTGGGAGAAGGAACCCGGATTCGGATAGAGATACCTTTGGATGAAGAAGAAAGCGGGAAGTAAGGAACTCGGAAAAAACGCATTATCCCGCCTGTGCGGGATGCAAAAAACCGCTTCGCTTAATTTTTGCACTCCTTGCGAACTTTCATGGGGTAATGCGTTTTTTCCGGGTCCCTAAAAAGTAAAAAGTAAAAAATGAAAAGTAAAAAGTGGGTTACGAGAACTTATAACTGCCGAGTTGAAACTTTTTGCCGGACGGGGTTTGCAACCCCGTCCGGCAATCTCGATATCTTTAAATTTGCCGAGGATGAAGAGTATGGAAAAGCCGATCAGAATTATGCTTGTCGAGGATCATACTATTGTTCGTCAGGGGCTGGCTCGTCTGCTTGAGGACCAGTCTGATATGAAAATCGTCGGAGAAGCTGTCAACGGACGGATGGCTGTTGACAAGGCACTGGAATTAAATCCGGATATTGTCATCATGGATATTGCCATGCCTCTTATGAACGGTATTGAGGCTGCGAAAAGGATACGGAAACAGTCGCCAAAAATCCGGATACTGATCCTTTCCATGTATTCCCATGAACACTATATTCACGAGCTTCTTGAGGCAGGAGTGTCGGGGTATCTTTTAAAAGAATCGAGCGGCCGTGATATTATCAAGGCGATTCATGCTGCAATGAACGACGAGACGTTCCTGAGTCCCTCCATCTCAAAAATGGTTGTGAATTCATATCTCTCCCCCAACAAAAGTTCATCAAAAGAAGAACGCTTCAAGAAACTGACCAACAGGGAGAGAGAAGTTTTTCAGTTGATTGCAGAGGGGCACTCGACCAGGCAGATTGCAGATATGCTTTTTGTCAGTGTGAGTACGGTGAAGTCGCACAGGGCAAACATCATGGAAAAGCTTGGAATTGACACGCCGGTCAAGCTTGTTCATTTTGCCATCAAGCTTGGATTGGTTGATCCTGATCTTTAGGATCTGATCTTCCATTTTCCCACGTTCTCCGAGGACTTAGGCGAGCTCAGTCGAGTCTTTCGCAAAACATCAGGAGGCGTTGCAGTTTTCAGCATGTCACGCAGATATCCCACACAGAGGCACAGAGGGCACAGAGAAAAAAACTGGCTTTTAATTTTTAACTTTCAACTTTTTATAATTTCTTCTTTGTCAGCATGTCACGCAGATATCCCACACAGAGGCACAGAGGGCACAGAGAAAAAAACTGGCTTTTAATTTTTAACTTTCAACTTTTTATAATTTCTTCTTTGTCAAAATGATGTCCGGACTTTCCTCCTGATTGTTCAAAATCGTTTATCCATTTCCTGACACGATCCCTGCTGTATGCATTTTCCCATGCAGCCACGATTTCATCCACAGGTATGTCCGCGTAAGTTCCGTGATATTCCACATACTCCATGAACTTCTGCTTTTTACTGTTATAAGCTTGAAAAATGGAATCATCCCGGCCGTTGAATTCAAGGGGACTGACATTATGTTTCTGGCAGAGTTCCGCATTAAACGCAGGGGTTGACCGCACCCATCTGCCTTCCAGATAAAATTCCGTAAATCCATGATAAACAAACAGATCAGAGCCGATATATTCAATGAGCTGTCTGGTGGCAAGGTGATTCCGAACATTGGCAAAACCAATTCTGGACGGAATGCCGCATGACCTTCCAAGGGCGCAAAGAAGCGATGCTTTGCTGATGCAAAACCCGCGCCCGCTTTTGAGTACATTGCTTGCACGGTAATGTTCGGGAAGGTGGAAAGGACAGTATGGATCATACCGGATACAGTCCCGTACAGCATAGTAGAGTTTTACAGCCTTTGCTGCGGGATATTCGCCCGCGTCGCTGACAGCGTCCTCTGCATATTCTGCAATGTCTTTATGGTCGCTGTCAATGATCGCTGTCGGAGAAAGGTGTATCTCAAAATCTGTCTTGTCTGGCGACATAATCAATTTTTTAACGGCCTACGACAAGCTTCTGCCCCGGATGAATTGATGCTCCGGGAGCAAGATTGTTAAGCCCCCGCAATGCTTCCACCGTCAGGGCATAGTTGCGGCTGATTTGATAAAGGGTCTCTCCGGGGCGGACAAAATGATATCGGGAGGCAGTCCTTTTTTGGGGAGCCGCTCTTCTTTTTACAGGTTTGGCTGTCTGTTGGGTATTTTTCGGTGCCGGGACAGCCAATTTTTTTTGCAAATTTCCCAATACCTTCTCAATATGATCCAGTCTTGAGGACACAGATGACTCCAGTGCCTCAAGTCTGTTCTCAAACTGCCCGGTATCCCGGGCATCGGGCCGTGGTGCAGACCTGTTATCCATCATCTCTTCCAGTTCAAGAAGCCTGGCTTCCACCTGTCTCAGTCTGCCCTCGGATTGTCCGATCTGGTTGTCCGTTCCGGTACTCGGGGCTTTTGAAAATACCACAAGAAAAAAGATAATCAGGGCCAACAGGCCGGCACCCATCAGAACAAAGGGCATTTTATCTTTTCTTGACTGTTTCCTGGGGCTGAATTTGCTCATTTCCTTCTTTTTCCGGAATAAATACGCTATATGGAGTGATCAGGCCGACTATTCTTCGACCCCATCGACATTTAAACTCACTTTGACCCTGATGTTCATATTTCCGAGTTCTTCGGTGACTTTCTGAATTATCCCGGCGACCAGTGCCTCGACGTTCAGAGCATCTGAAACAGGATTGGCCGTTGCTTGGGCAACCTTTGGGGCCGGTTTCTGAGGGGCCTTTTTGACAACCGCTTTTTTAGTCTGGGACTTCTTAGGCTGAGGCTTGGCTTTGGGAGAGGCTCCGGGAACATATTGGCACAGCCCGGGAAAATCTTCCAACGCCTCATCCAGTGTATATCTGTCTTTTCCGATCTTTAAGGTCAGATCATAAGCCTGTTCCTCTGAGAGTTCCAGAATTTCATCAACCATATTATATGTGAAACTGTTCCCCTCTTTCACCCTCTTGACAAAGAACCCCAGGTCGCTTTTCTTGGTGTTGCTTATTTTGGAAAGCATGCTTGCAACATCCTGAACCTTGATCTCCTTACCTGCAATTTCAGAGACCATGTCAGAAATGTTACGTGATCCCAGTGACTTGCCTGTCATCAATGCTCCAATAATCAGTTGAGCGTTGCTCTTTTTTCCTTTTTGTTTTTTCATAAATACCTTCCATAGTTTTTATCAACTATCTTAAATAGTCGTCGGTTCTGTAATTTTACAATAATGCTCTTGCCGGATCAGCTTCAGGACAATATTTGTCAGTTGTCCGTTACCAGCGACAACTGACAACCGGTCAATTTGTGTTATCCGATTTTCAAAACCATTGCCGCTCCGGTATCTCCTGCCGCACATCCGCCAAAAAGGAGATAACCGCCGCCCATCATTGCCACCTCTTCAATGCCTTCAATGATACAACGCCCGGCCGTGGGGCCCTGGGGATGTCCGAAAATCAGAGGACTTCCATAGTTGTTGAAGCCGTTGACATCAATATTCATCTCCTGGGCCAGGTAAATATCGTTTGCAGCAAAAGGATTGTGCGTTTTAACGGCCTTCACCTCATCAATGCTGATACTGGCCTTTTCAAGTGCCATTTTGACTGCCGGCACGACCGCCATCGCCATAAATCCTTTCTTTGCCCTGGCATACCCGTAAGAAATGACCTGGATTTCAACCCCGGGATCGGTGCTCAGTTCTTTTGCTTTTTCCCTCGTCGTCACCGTAATGCCGACGTTTCCATCCCCGGGATGAGTCTGCGCGCCAAATGTATGAACGCCGTCCGGCAGAACAGGTCTGAGTTTTGCAAGACCTTCTTTCGTAGTTTCGGTGATGCCTTCATCTGCTTCGACCAGAAGGGTCTTCTTTTTGGAAAGTCTGACTTCCACAGGAAACATGTAGCGTTTTTGAAAAGCACTGTCATCAGCAAGCGCATCTGTATATTGCTCATACCGTCTCAGGGCAACCTCATCACACTGTTCTCTTGTGACACCGGCCTCTTTGGACACATTTTCCGCAGTATGGATCATGGCGTTTCCTGCCCAGGGGTCCTTGTTGAAATTATCCATCAGCCAGTTTTCTGATTCCACCTCTCCGCCAGGTCCCATGGGATTGGGCCATACTGTATGGGGACCATTGGAACATCTGTCAACCATCATACAATAAACATTCTGATAATAGCCGGTCTCTATCCCCAGACTCGCCTGATAAACACAGGTCGTTGAAGTGGAACAGGCCTGCATGACGGTGGCCCCGGGAATACCCGTCGCGCCGATCATGGCCGCGGACCATGTACTGCCGTAAAACATGCGGTGCTGATGAACGGTCATGCCCAGAAAATGATAGTCAAACATCTTGGGATCCCAGTTCTTCTCAGCGAGCCATCTTTTGGTCGTCTCAGCTCCGAGAATAATAGCATTCGCATTGGCCATACTTCCCTGCCATCTGGCAAAAGGACTAGAGTAATACCCTCTATACGGTATAAACGCTTTTGTCAACATTTCATTACCTCCGAATTCAGTATTTTAATATTTTTGTGTTTCAGTGTCCGGTATTCCGTAAGACAGTTCCGTGACAGAAATATGAATCGTTCTGTTTGCCTGATGTTTCAATGTCCCGTAAAACAGTTCCGTGACAGAAACACGAATCGTTCTATTTGCCATAGTTTTTTCTGAGTACTCGGTGAAGTATCTTTCCGGTGGGTGTTCTTGGCATTTCCTCCGGCTTGATAAATATCACCTGCTTGGGACGCTTGTATCCGGCCATCTTTTCCCTGCAGCGTTCCATGATCGTTTTATCATCAAGCGTGACATCGTCTCTGGGAACAACAACAGCGGCGACCCGCTCTCCCCATTTCTCATCTGACAGGCCGATAACCGCGACATCAAAGACATCAGAATAACTGCCGATGATTTCCTCTATTTCACTGGGGTGGACATTTTCGCCGCCGGTGATGATCATGTTGTCTTTCCGATCCACAATCTGATAAAATCCTTCCTCGTCACATCTGGCCATGTCCCCTGCACTGAACCACTCTCCTTTGAACGAAGCCGCAGTCTTTTCAGGCATCTTATAATACTCGTCAAGGAGCATGGGCCCCCGGGAATAGAGTTCACCGATCTCGCCGGTGCTGACTTCGTTTCCGTCTTCATCCAGAATTTTCACAAGGTCCGTGCCCAGGGATTCATAACCTATGGAACCCAGTTTCCTCAGCTGGTCTTCAGGCTTCAGCACGGTGACGATCCCCGCTTCTGTGGAGCCGTATCCTTCATAAAGTTCCACACCCGGGAAAAACTCCATTATTGCAGTTTTCATACTTTTTCTTACCGGAGCCGAAGAGCAGAGAAGCTTTCTGACGGAACTGACATCATAAGTTTTAGCGTCTTCCGATACGTTCAGGAGAAGGTTGTAATGCGTCGGGATGAGCGAGATAAACGAGATTTTTTCCCGCTCGATAATTTCCAATATTTCCTCAGACCTGAAAGACTGTGCAGGATGGACATAAACAGTGGCGCCGATGTACAGGAATATAAAGGTGAAAAAAGTGGAATTGATGTGGCACAACGGCATGACATTCATGCATACGTCATGCTTGTCAAATCCGAAGTCAAGTGCATTGATAAGGTAGAATGCAATGTGGGATTCATGGGAGCGTACAACGCCTTTGGGCTTTCCGGTGGTGCCGGATGTGTAGATCAGAATCCAGGTGTCCTTTGATTCTGCAACAGCCTCGGGCTCTTTTTCCGATGCTCCTTTGATAAATTCCTCATAAGTCCTGTATCCGTCTGTCGGTTCACCGACAACAAAATATCTTTCGGATGCTATATTCTTCAGTTTTGGCTTAATCATATCTGTTGTCGGCGTGAAAACGTCATCCACAATCAACGCTTTGGCATCCGAGTTGTTCACAATATACTCCACCTCATCGCCGACCAGCCGAAAATTTATGGGTACGATAACCAGACCCGTTTTTGCTGTTGCCAGATAGATTTCTGTTATTTCAATGCTGTTCTCCATCAGCACTGCAACTTTGTCACCCTTCTCCAGCCCTGAAGAAAGAAGACTGTGAGCCAACTGATTCACCCGTCTGTTTACTTCCGGGTATGTAAAGTGCTTTTCTCTGTCTTTCAGTGCAATGGTGTCTGGAAACTTTTTTGCGTTTACTTTAAGTATCTGACCTAGGTTCATCCAGCAGGTCATCTGTGTTCCTCCCATATTAAAGATTGTTAAAGATTGAAGCTTTCAGTCTTCAATTCACACCTGTCAAAAATCATATATTATACACCAATTTTTTTCAGATTGTCAACATTTCTTTTTGGCCATGAAACTTGAAGCCCGGATCGGCAGATCCGGGCCATGCTGCGGGATTTGTCAATCCCGCAGGAGCAGACGGTTCAATCTCCAGGAGCAGACGGTTCAGCTCGGCCCGGATCGGCAGATCCGGGCCATGCTGCGGGATTTGTCAATCCCGCAGGAGCAGACGGTTCAATCCCGCAGGAGCAGACGGTTCAGCTCGGCCCGGATCGGCAGATCCGGGCCATGTTGCGGGATTTGTCAATCCCGCAGGAGCAGACGGTTCAATCCCGCAGGAGCAGACGGTTCAATCTCCAGGAGCTGATGAGGCAGGGATTATGGCAAAAAAAAATAAGGACTGATGAACAGCGTTCTTGACATCATAATGATACTACTTTATTATGATACTTTTAGAACCTTGTAAAGATAAACTGGCCGTTTAATTAATAAGGAGGGCAAAATGACATTAGAACTTAAACAGACTATAAAAGAGCTTTTCGTGAAAGTCGGACATTTAAGGGAGTATCTTTGACTTAGCCGGCAAGGAAAAAAGGTTGCAGGAGATTGAGCACATCATTGCCAAAGACGGATTTTGGGACACCCCTGAGGCCACCAAATCCGTTTTAAAAGAGCGCACATTGCTGACGGATAAAATTGACGTGTTTAAAACGCTTTGCAGTGATCTTGAAGAGAGTGAAATACTGCTTGACCTTGCAATAGAAGAATCGGATACGGAGACCGCAGAGGAAGTTTCTCTCCAAGTTCAGGCCATTGCCCGGCAGACCAGACAATTTTCCCTTGACATCATGCTGGATGGTGAAGATGACAAGAACAATGCCATTGTATCCATCAATGCCGGTGCAGGCGGAACAGAGGCTCAGGACTGGGCGGAAATGCTTTTCAGGATGTATTCACGGTGGGTGGAGCGGAAGGGATTTAAGAGTGATATTATTGATTTTCAGCCGGGTGATGAGGCAGGACTCAAAAGCTCGACATTCACCGCTGTCGGAAAATATGCTTACGGATATCTGAAATCAGAGAAAGGGGTGCATCGTCTGGTAAGGATTTCACCGTTTAATGCAAACGGCAAGAGACACACATCCTTTGCATCAGTATTTGTTTATCCTGAAGTTGATAACAACATTGTGATTGATATTGAAGACAAGGATCTGCGTATTGATGTTTACAGGGCCAGCGGGGCCGGAGGTCAGCATGTCAACAAAACAAGCAGTGCCGTCCGTATCACGCACCTTCCCAGCAATATTGTGGTGCAGTGCCAGCAGGAAAAGTCCCAGCACAGGAAC
>Ga0190283_1001539_pt1 | contig 10102 bp, 10 predicted proteins | sample 48691801_MG_FD_161669 | JGI IMG/M metagenome (GOLD analysis project Ga0190283, IMG submission 161669) | Hydrothermal vent microbial mat bacterial communities from Southern Trench, Guaymas Basin, Mexico - 4869-18-0-1_MG | ecosystem: Environmental > Aquatic > Marine > Hydrothermal vents >...
TTGTTAAAACGGCAAACACACCCACTGCGATAACAATTTCCAGCAAGGTGAAGCCACGTTGCTTTTTTAATGGATTCATGGCTTCGCCAGGAATCCAGTCAGCAGGGTAAGATGTTCGTCTTCAGAACTGTCTGCCCGCCAGATGCGAATATCGACCCGGCGTAACTCCGGGTCGGGCGTGTTGCTGACGGTGGCTTCCCAGTCCCACTCCAGATCAACCATTTCCACCGAGTCTTTTTTTTTGCCTGGCTTGGGCCAGTCCTTATTAATCTGCATTTCTGTGAGCTGATTCATGGCCACCCAGTGTGCGAAGGTTTTTTCCTGCAGCCAGGCTGTGTTGGCAGAAGCGCTGCCGCTGGTGCGAATCAACGCTGATAAAGCCAGCCCCAGAACCAGCAAAGCGATCATGACTTCGATCAGGGTAAAGCCACTCTGTTTTTTAAAATTAGCTGTCATCTGTACGCAGTAGACGGCCCAGGGGGTCATAGGCCAGATGTTCCGGTTCTTCTTCTGAATCGATGAAACGAAAATCAATTTCAAAGGCGGTCATTTCGCCGCTGGAAAGGATAAATACCTGGGGCTTTTCTGGTGGCTCAATTTCCAGCACCACAGAAATACCCTCTAGTGCCAGCTCGAGTTCTATGTCTTCGCGCAGGCTGCGCTCACCCAGACGTCTATCCGTGCGTCTGTCCAGTAGTATCCAGCCTTCGCTGTCGGGCACATAGAAGCCGTAGCCTTTTTGCCAGATACCCAGGGCGTAGATGCGGGATTCCAGCACGGCTTCTTCCTGCGCCAGTTTAATCACGGCCTTTAGACGAGTGGCTTCCTGTTGCAGCTTTTCGCTTTTACGGTCACCGAACGCGATTGAAACAACACTGGCTGTGACGATGCCAATAATGACAACGACGATCATAATTTCCAGCAGGGTGAAGCCGCGTTGATGCATAGCTTTTCTTTTTTAATTCAGGTTCCAGTTGCCAATGTCGGCACTGCTGGCTTCACCACCGGATTGTCCGTCCTTACCGTAAGTGTAGATATCCACTTCACCATTTTCGCCAGGACTCAGGTACAGATACTCTCGGCCCCAGGGGTCTTTCGGCAGGCGTTTAAGGTAGCCGCCGGGCCGCCAGTTACGCACATCACCCGGGTTGCTGATTAACGCCTCCAGACCCTGATCGGTGGCGGGATAGTCGAAGTTATCCAGCTTGTACATATCCAGCGCAGCTTCAATGCCGCGAAGATCCTGTTTGGCGCGAGTGATGCTGGCCTTGTCGACGTTACCGAAGATTTTAGGTGCGACGATGCCAGCAAGGATACCGATGATGACGACCACGACCATGATCTCAATCAGGGTGAAACCTTTTTCGGAAGATAAATATGAATGTTTATGTTTCACAGCTTGATTCTCCAAAGGGTGAATAATGTAAGGAAGTAGCGCGTTCCATTACTGTTGTACCAGCTGGTTCAGGTCAAAGATGGGCAGTAGTATGGCGAGAACGATGACCAGCACAACGGCACCCATGACGACTATTAGCAAAGGTTCGAACAGGGTTACCATGGTTGTTACGCGGTTTGAGGTTTCGCGTTCCTGCTGATTGGCTGCGCGTTCCAGCATTTCTTCCAGTTTACCACTGGCCTCACCACTGGCGATCAGGTGCAGCGTCATGGGCGGGAAAAGACCGGATTTTTGCAATGAGCCGCTGATGCTGGCACCTTCGCGAACACGCTCTGCGGCATCTTTGATGGCTTCTTGCATGGGAACATTACTGACCACTTCGGCTGCATGCTTCATTGCGGTGAGAATCGGGACGCCACTGGCGGCCAGAATACTCAAGGTACGGCTGAAGGCTGCAGTGTGCTTGCCCCGAATCAGATCGCCAAAAAGAGGTAACCGTAACAGCAGGTGGTCTGTGCGGCGATGAAATCCAGTGTTACTTTTATACATCCTGAAAAACAGGATCAGTCCGGCAATCACCGCAATCAGCACGTAAATCCCACTGGCTTTAACGATATCACTGAGGCTGATCATTATTTTGGTGAGGACGGGCAACTCCTGCTCCATGCTGTCAAAAATCTGTACAACCTGTGGTACAACATAACCCAGTAATCCGGCGACAACAGCGATTGAAACCAGTGTAAGCAAGACCGGGTAGACCAGTGCGGTGGTGATTTTCTGCTGAATGGCCTGATGTTCCTCGCTGTAGTCAGCCAGGCGATCGAGAACGTCATCCAGATGCCCGGCCTGCTCCCCGGCCGCGACCGTGGCTCGATAGAGTCCGGGGAAAACCCCCGGAAATTGCGCCAGGCTGTCAGCCAGTGTATAGCCTTCAACGATGCGGGCGCGTATACCAAGAACGATACGTTGCACAGACTTTTTATGCGTCTGCCGGGAGATAGTGGCTAATGATTCGTCCAGCGGGGTGCCGGCGCGAACCAGTGTAGCAAGCTGGCGGGTAAACAGCGCCAGGTCAGAAGAGTTCAGGCCACGTCGGGAAGTACGAAGTGCCGTTTTATTTTGTGTATCGCTGACTTCCTGAACGTCCAGTGGAATCAGCCGTTTTTCACGTAGTTGCTGACGGATCAGACGCGGGGTATCAGCTTCCAGTACACCGCTTTCCTCACGGCCACGTCGATTCAGCGCTGTGTATTCGTAGGCGGGCATTAATCTTCGCGGGTGACGCGCATGACTTCTTCAATTGAAGTGATGCCGTCGAGAATTTTCTGTACACCATCTTCGCGAATTCCGGGCGTATGCTGCCTGGCGACCAATTCCATTTCATGCTCAGCGGCACCATCGTGGATCATTGTTTGCAATGTTTCATTAATGATGACCAGTTCGTAAATTCCGGTGCGGCCTTGGTATCCGGTGTTGTTGCATTTATCACAAGCTCTGGAGCTGTATATAGTCGGTGGTTCCTTATCGCTTAAGCCTGCTTTGCAGTCGCTCCCGAGACGTTCGCATTCGCTGGCTGTTGCCGGGTGTGGGTGTTTGCAATGTGGACAGAGTTTACGCACCAGTCGTTGCGCCAGTACGCCAACCAGGCTCGAGGACAGCAGGAAAGGTTCTACACCCATATCACGCAAGCGGGTAACAGAGCCGATAGCGGTATTGGTGTGCAGGGTGGAGAAAACCATGTGCCCGGTCAAACTGGCCTGCACCGCAATTTCGGCGGTTTCCAGGTCGCGAATTTCACCTACCATAACGATATCAGGGTCCTGCCGTAAAATAGCACGCAAACCGCGTGCGAAGCTCATATCGACCTTGGTGTTAACCTGGGTTTGACCGATGCCGTCTATGTAATATTCCACTGGATCCTCGACCGTGAGGATGTTTTGTTTGCGGTCATTAAGCTGACCCATGGCGGCATAAAGCGTTGTTGTTTTACCTGAACCAGTGGGGCCGGTGACCAGAAAGATACCATGCGGTTTGCTGATGCATTGATTGAGCTGCCGTAGTGATTCCGATGCCATGCCCAACTGTTCCAGACCCAGGCGACCAGCCTGTCGATCCAGTAGTCGTAGTACCACTCTTTCGGCGCTGCCTGAGGGCAGAGTAGACACCCGCATGTCGACGACATGACCACCGATAGAGCGGGTAATGCGACCATCCTGAGGGATGCGCTTCTCTGCAATATCCAGTTTGGCCATGACCTTGAGTCTGGAAATGATCAAGGGAGCCAATTCTTTGGGTGGTTGCAGAATTTCTCGTAGCACACCGTCGACACGAATACGAACCACCATGCGATTTTCAAACGGTTCGAAATGGATATCTGACGCACCTTCTTTAATGGCCTGGGTGAGGATGGCATTGATCAGACGGATAATCGGGGCGTCGTCGTTAGATTCCAGCAGATCCTGAGACTCACCAATAGACTCGGCGACTTCAGCCAGATCCAGTTCTTCACCCCAGTCCTGCATCATACTCATGGCGCTGTCACTGCTCTGATCGTAGTGCTGCGCAAGAATTTTTTCGAATGCTTCTTCGCGCACTTGCTGCAGAGTCAGTGGTGCGGCGAGATATCGTTTCAGTTCGGCGATGACTTCCGGTTTCAGCGGGCTGCGATAGAGTACAGTGAGCTGACCTTCTGAGGTTTCACCCACGAGCACACCATTACGTTTGGCAAACCCATAGGAAGGTTGCGGGTAACGGGTGGCAGGTTTTAGTACAGCACTCATAACCCGCTGATCAGGGCGTTTCTTCAGCCGGAATCGTGGTCGGCATCTGGGTCACAAAGCCTTCGCCACTATCTGGTAACTGGGTGATCAATTCATCCAGATCAGGCAGGTGAGCTGCGCTGTCTTTTATCAGGCCGCGATCACCGATCCCTGCATCCATCTGGCGGGCGCGTAAATAAGAATATTTCTGCCGGGTATAGGCATCAGCGGTGGCGGCATCACGTAAAATCACCGGGCGAATAAAGACCATCAGGCTGGTTTTAATTTTTTGGGTTGAAGTTGATTTGAACAGATGACCCAAAATAGGGATGTCACCCAGAAAAGGGACTTTTTGCTCGGTGTCGGTGAATGTGTCGTCCATCAGTCCGCCCAGCACAATCACCTGGCCGTCTTCAGCCAGCACTGTGGTTTTAATACGGCGGTTGTTGGTGACAATATCAACGCCGGTGCTGCTGCCTGAGAGACTCGAGCTTTCCTGATCAATTTCCAGCTTAATTGCGCTGCCCTCATTGATTTGCGGTTTAACTTTAAGGGTCAGGCCAACGTCTTCTCGTTGGATAGTCTGGAAGGGGTTGGTGGCTCCTTCCGCTGCGCCGGTGCTGGTGAACGAACCTGTCAGGAAGGGTACCGTCTGGCCAATGACCAGTTCAGCTTCCTCGTTGTCCAGCGTCACAATGGTAGGCGTCGATAGAATATTGGTGGCTGCGTCACCTGCGAGTGCTCTTATCAGCAGGGCCCAGTTGGTTTTGTCAGGGCGCAGGTCTGCGCCGCCCAGAGTTATGCCGGCCGGGATACTGGTCAATGATCCGCTAACAGCCTGTAACACGATGTCGGTGAGTCCACCCAGGTTGGTGGCGACTGCCGGGGTAACGGCATCACCATCGCTGTCCCTGCCTAGTACCGCCAGAGAAGAGCCTAGTTCCTGGGCAAGGTCGAGTCGGACTTCTGCAATAATCGCCTCGATCAGTACTTGTGCGCGGCGGATATCGAGTTGTGCGATGACACGTTTGAGCTCCTGTTGTACAGCGGGAGGTGCGGTGATTACCAGCGCATTATTGGCCTCGTCAGCACGGATATCGATATCCTTTCGGCTGGCTGATGAAGTGGGCGTGGGTGCTTTACCTTTACCCCCTGGTGCGCCTTTGCTGGCAGCCACGTTGCTTTTGCTGACGCCGGTAAGAATTTCTACAAGATCTTCTGCGCGAGCATATTTGAGGAATACGACCTGGGTATCACCACCCGTTTCAAGGGGGGTATCAAGGTTAGCGATCAAGCCGCGAAGCCGCAGGCGTGATGCCTTGTCGCCACTGACCAGAATGCTGTTGGTACGCTCATCGGCCGTGATAACAGGTTGTCCTGGGACAGCAGCCCCTTTTACACCCTTTCGTACCAGGCTTGACAGGGTGCGTGCTACTTCGTTAGCGGGAGCATGTTCCAGACGGATAATTTCGATTTCGTCCTGATCCGGGCGGTCAATCCGGTTAATGATTTTGATCAGGCGATTCACATTGGCGGCACGGTCGGAGATGATCAGAGTATTACTGGGCTGGTAAGCCGCCAGCTGACCTTGCTGTGGAATCAGGGGGCGCAGGATCGGCACCAGTTGTGCCGCAGGGACATTCTGGATTGCAATAACGCGAGTAACCAGTTGGTCGCCACGCCCGGGTCGCTTGTGGCTTGCAGTTGGAACCGGACCCTGCTTGGCTGATACATCAGGTACGATTTTGATGATATCACCAGTAGGGATGGCCGCGAATCCATGGACCTGAAGAATCGACAGGAAGACATCATACAGTTCGCCCTGGTTCATGGGTTGCGAGGACACGACTGTAACCTTGGCCTTAACCCGGGGGTCAATCACAAAGTTTCTGCCGGTTACCTCTGATACCGTATCGATCAGTACACGGATATCGGCATCTTTTAGATTCAGTGTGGCTGTCTCCTGCGAATATGCTGGCATAGACAGCAGCAGCAAGAGCAGCAGGAAATTTTTGAATGTTGTCATCTGTTGCTTTGTAATCAATGTGTTATTTCGTCTTGGTAATCTAGGATATTACGATACTTCTAATCAGTATGGCAGCAAAATGTCGGTGCATTGCAGATAATTGCGGCTGACTGGATCATTTTGCTCGCGAATGAATCGTGCAAAGATTCCGTTAAATCGAAGAACTATTAAAATGAATGGTTCATTTCTACCAGTTGACCGTTTCGTTCAATGGTTACGCTCACCTGTTTGGCTCGGCGCAATTGCTGTATCACGCGTAGCCCTTTGGCGCTCGAATCGAGATCAACACCATTGACGCGTTTAACGATATCTCCAGACTGGAAGCCGAGTTCTTTAAATAGTGGGTCATCTTTCAGGGCTTCGAGGCGAAAGCCGGATGTCTGGCCATTCTCGATCACGGGTGCAACACGAACCAGTTCAGCGAGCTTGGTCGGGTTACGCAAAAAATCACGTCGTATTTGCCGCAACTTGTTGCCCTGATTTGATACTCTCGACTGGTTTGGCTGCGATGCTCTGCGGCCAGTGCCTGTGGGCCTGAAACTTTTGCCGGTGTCTTTGGTTGCGGGTAAATATAATGTTTCAAACTGGCCATTGCGTTTCAGGATGACCCGATCCGGGTAGACAGCACTTAAGGTTATATTACCTGGAATTTTCTTGCCAACCGTGTACATTTTTTCCGGGCCGGAACTGCCGGCAATGAGCGCCACACCTTTGGATTCATCTTCAACCGCAAAGACACCTCGAAGTTTCAGGTTAAGCCTGGTGACAGGGGCGTCCACAGCTTGAGCAGGCTGGCTGGTCTGCTGGGTGCCGAAGAGATGTGCGTTGACGATCTGGCTTGCATAATCTGTTTGTTGTGAACTCTTCGAGCTTAATTTTTGTTGGGTTGTGAAATGGGGTAAGTCGGGAGCCGGAGTTAATATTAGCCAGACGAGCTGAGCTGCTGTATAAGCACATAATATGAGCAATAGTATACCAAGCAGTTTGGGTAGTTTGCTGCCATATTTGTTTAACGTCGGGCTTTCCAGCCACTGCTGATAAACTGCTGTCATTGAATTAATTCCATAGGAACAGTTGGAGTATACACCCGGATCAAAGGTTCCCATGGTGAAATGTTAAGGAACCTTTTGATTAAGTCAGGATAAGTTATTCAGAGTGAGCTGATAGCTGTTCCTTATGGTTGATCTGGACAAATGCTACGTATCATCAGGGTGAGCCTGATGATACGTAATTAAGCGTTATATCTAACTGGCCATATCCTTTAAGCCTTTTAGAGGCAAGACTTTAACCATGCGGCGGGCTGGTTTAGCTTTGAAAACAGTTTCTTCGCCGGTGAAGGGGTTGATGCCTTTACGCGCTTTGGTTGCCTTCTTTTTGACAATTTTTATTTTCAGCAGACCTGGCAGACTGAACATGCCAACGCTACGTGGTTTGACATTTTTATGAATCAGCCCAGCCAGTGAATCCAGTACAGCACTGACTTCTTTACGGGTCAGACCTGTATCATCTGAAATGTGGCCCAGGATTTGTGTTTTTGTCGGTGGTTTTTTTACTGCGGGTGCTTTTTTCGCAGCGGTTTTTTTCTTTACAGCTTTTTTCTTTACGGCCATGAGTTTGATACCTGCTTGTGTTTGACGATTAACCACTGAAAAATAGCACGTTTTACGGGTGGAATCGAGTGGTGAGTTCAGTCTTGATGCGATGCTGTAAATTAATACTATTAATCCTGAACCCGAGATACTGGGTTGCCGGGTTAATAAGAACGGAGAGCTGCTGTGCAAACTGAAATATCGTTTCTGGCCGCATTTGTTGTGGGCGTATTGGGTGGTGTGCACTGCCTGGGTATGTGTGGTGGCATTGTTGGCGCCCTGACCCTGGGTATCAGCAAATCGACGCAGGACTGGCGCGTACGAATGTTTGGCTTCCAGCTCGCTTATAATTTTGGCCGTATCATCAGTTATTGCCTCGCGGGTGCAGCAGCCGGATTGCTGGGGTTACTGGCGCTTGATCTTACTGGAGTCAATGCTGCGCAGCGCGTGCTGCAATTGCTTGCCGGCGTGTTTATGATCGTTTTGGGTCTATATCTGGCCGGCTGGTGGCGAGGACTGGTAAAACTGGAGCAGCTTGGCAGTCACTTATGGCGGCGTATCAAGCCGCTTGGAAAAGGGTTGATACCTGTTCGTTCAATCCCACAGGCTTTTTTGCTGGGTCTGGTATGGGGCTGGTTGCCCTGTGGACTGGTTTACAGCGTGCTGATCTGGTCGCTGGCCTCCGGTGGAATGGCGCAGGGTGCCATGTTAATGCTGGGATTTGGCCTGGGGACGTTGCCCAATTTATTACTAATGGGTTTTTTTGCTAACCAGTTAACCCGTCTGCTCCGGCATCCCTGGGTATACCATATTGCTGGTGGGCTGGTTATGTGTCTGGGTGTGTACCAAATCTGGTTGGCGCTCAGTTAAAATGCTGTGTGGGCGACCTGCCCATTCTGGGCCTGCAAGCAGGCTCATATGAGATTCAATACTTATTGTGTGAAAAATTGTTGCTGGAAATTGACGCTACCGATGGATTTGCCCTCAGCACTGGCGTTAACCTTGAAATTCAGAGTCTCTTCATTGGTTACTGGAAATTCTGCAATATAGTAATAAGTGTCCTGATCTTTCACTTCACGCAGTTTCAATGGTCGTGCCTTCTGGTAGACAGTAATCGCAGTGCCGGATACCTCCGCTTTTACAGGCATGGGTAGTGCCTCACCCGCTTTTTTCAGGACAGTGACATTGAGTATAGCCCGGTTTTTGCTGCGCTTGATGCCATAGGCTTTGGCCACAGAGGGGCTTAGAAAGTCTGCATTAAAGGCGCTGTAATGTATGGAGTATTCACCAAAACTTTTTTCGCCAGCTACTGCAGCGGTGGAAGCCATGACTAGCAGGCAGATAGCAAAAACGAAGTGGACTAACTTTCTCATAAAATCTCCTTAGGTGCATCGAACACTATTATTATTTACGTGATGGTGATCGCCGCAGATGCGGCGTCTTCAAATAGTATAGAACAGATTTTCTGTCTACTGTTAAAGTTTAGGTCTATGTGTATCTGAAAGGAAGATTTCCCTGACCGAATCTGGTTATGGACTGTAGCAGAGTGTCTGGCCTGGACTGTTTTCGGGCCTGATGACTACCAAATATAATTTAGATAATCATAATCTGCATTTATTGTTTACAGTAATTCCTGTATTTGTAAGAAAGATTAAGATGAAGAATTTAAAGGGTATTGACCCGAATGGTACTTATTTAAGCAGATTTTTACCACAGAGATCATAGAGGTGTTATTACTGCGCCTACGGCGTGGTAACACAAAAAAGTTTTAGCTCTGCGATCTCTGCAGTGAGTATATTTTATACGGCCACTTCTTAAGTAAGCACAATTCGGTACTGATCCTTTTACTGCTTTATTTGCCTCTATAGTCTTTAGGGGAATGATTCAGATACTGAGTTGTCATAGCGTTGTAAGCAGGTGGACGTTGACAGCGCCCAGCTGTGTAAATTATTAAATGCGGATGTCTGAATGAAAAGACAATACATCTCTCTTCTTCTGTTCACACTAACTGCCTGTGGTGGAGGAGGTGGAGGCGGTGGAAGTGAGAATAATGCTGAGGAGGCGCACGGTCTTGAAAACCGGGTAAGTAATACCAGTTGCCTCACACACGAGCCAGTATCGACAGGGATCCAGCTCAGGCGTAAGTTTTCCGGTCTCAGCCTTAATCAGCCAGTCGGCCTGCTGCAAAAACCCGGTGATAACACTAAATGGTATGCCGTTGAAAAAGACGGCAGGGTGATGGTTTTTAATAATGACGATGCCGTCAGTATTGCTTCTGCATATATTGATATATCAGCGCTTGTCGATTCCGGACCTAACGAGGCTGGTTTAC
>Ga0190283_1001541_pt1 | contig 10081 bp, 6 predicted proteins | sample 48691801_MG_FD_161669 | JGI IMG/M metagenome (GOLD analysis project Ga0190283, IMG submission 161669) | Hydrothermal vent microbial mat bacterial communities from Southern Trench, Guaymas Basin, Mexico - 4869-18-0-1_MG | ecosystem: Environmental > Aquatic > Marine > Hydrothermal vents > Microbial...
CGTTACGATGAAAAACTTGGAATGCTCGGTAACAGCGTTTGCGAATTCCCTTTTGACAGCCACATTGGCAAAATAATGACCGGCTGGATCATAAGATACGCTTTTTACTGTACCAATCTGATTTTGTTCAAAAATCACCCGGGCTTCTTTTTCCAGCCCCTGAATCTTATCATACCGGATATTAAGGTTCAGATCCCCTTCACACCCCAAGAAGATCAAAGGCAGCATAACGAATGTCAAAATTTTTTTAAACATAGCTTCCCTCCTTTCAATTATAAATAAGCGGGTTTAAATATTTACGATTCAACGTAATTACGGGCTGAGTTGCTCCCTATAAAAACCAGTTATCACAAAAAGCAGCCTGTTTCAATGTTTGTTTTGATGTTCTTTCATATTTGGTCACTGTTTATAGGGCAAAAAGTTACTCCATGCTTTTGAATCGGTGGATAAATATGCTTACCACAAGGAATGATATTGCAGAGAACGATTTTAATCTGAATATTTCCTCTATGTGGATCCCCATCATTTTTGCCCGGAATGACAGGAACTGATCAAAATATTCAAAACTCCCCAAAAACTGTTGAAATTTTAATCATTTTATAATATCATATTCAGAATAATAATGTTTAACTTCTTTCAACTTTATTTTTTGTAAGGAAAACAGCCACGCTTGAAATCCATTTGGATGAAAGTGGAAGTTTTGAATACTTTAATGAATTTGCAGACAAGTAAGGAAAAGAATCCAATTCGTCAGGTTGGATGACTTGCCGTTCCGCCTTCATTGAAGGAGCGTGAAAAAAAACTGAGGAAAGAAGCGGTGAATTCAGAAAAGGAGTGCAAAAATGGAGTGGAGCGAAGCGGAGCGTAATTTTTGCGTCCCAAGAAAATAATCATCAGGTGTCCCTATGGGGAAATGACAGTGGAACGTAATTTTTGCGTCCCAAGAAAATAATCATCAGGTGTCCCTATGGGGAAATGACAGTGGAACGTAATTTTTGCGTCCCAAGAAAATAATCATCAGGTGTTCTATGGGGAAATGACAGTGGAGCGGAGCGCAATTTTTGCGTCCCAAGTTCACTTAAGATATAATGTGTTAAATATTCGCTACATGTAAGGAGATTTTATGGAAGAACTGACGATAAGAGAAAATGAAATAAATTTGGAAGGATATGAATTATCCGAAAAGATCGCAGATAAAAGTATCAGGCACCATGTTTATGCTGCTATGGCGGCAGGTCTGATCCCAATACCCTTTGCAGACTTTGCCGGTGTGGCAGGTATTCAGTTGAACCTGCTGAGAAAGCTTGCTAAAGAATACAATGTACCGTTCTCCAAAGATATGGTGAAAAATCTCATCGGTGCTTTGCTTGGCGGAGCTGCGCCGGCATCAGCAGGGCCGTATCTGTTCTCTTTGCTGAAGGCTGTTCCGGTGGTCGGTCTGAGTGTCGGAATGGTAAGCATATCCCTTGTTTCAGGTGCCTCCACTTATGCAATCGGAAAAGTGTTTAACCGGCATTTTGCCGAAGGCGGAACCTTTCTGACGTTTGATCCGAGGGAAGCCAGAGCATTTTATGCTGAAATGTTCAGGGACGGCCAGAAAGTGATAGCCGAACTTAACGCGGAGAAGCAAAGGAAAGACTCCTGAACCAAAGGGAAAAAACTCTCGTGTCCGATCATCTGACCAGTGGGAATATATAGGAATGATCCGGCAGGTCGTGTCTGTTCCGGTTTTTGGAAACGGCAGTGTTGCGGACGGGAGGAAACCGCTGTCGAAGCATTCTTTGAAAATCCGGATATTGCGTCAGTCGCTGACACAGTCAGGTCGCAGACCTTCACGGAAATGCGAAAAAGAAAGAGAAATGCCCTGACGGAAGTAAAGATGAGAATGTGTCTGATATTCAGCGGGGTGTGGCGATAGGAGTATTTCTCAAGGAGAAATATCCCTCGAAGCGGCAATGCAAAGGAGTTCTGATGATATCCTGGTTCCGATAATTAAAATTTCAAAATTCAAAAAACCGGAGCTTTAAGAATTCATCGGATTTAACTGTGACTGTCTATATCTGGAAGGTGTGATATTGGTATATTTTTTAAAGGCAACATTGAAAGCTGATTTTGAGTTAAAACCGGCTTCAAAGGCAATGGCAAGAATTTTTAAATCATGTTTGTCAGGGTCGCTGAGTTGCCGCTTGGCCTCTTCAATTCGGTAACTGTTGATCAAGTCATAAAAATTTCGATTCAATTGCGTATTGATGATCTGTGAAAGGTGATATGAAGGCAACCCCATAGTATCTGCAATATCTTGTAATTTTAAATCATTATCAAGGTATGGTTTTTTTCTTTCCAAATATTCGAGCAGTTTTTCCCCATAAGCTGTAAGTTCATCAGATGTCAGCTTTGAATATTCATATTTTGCTGGCTGGTTTATCCGTGATGACTGGATAGGAGATGATGCATTCACAGGGGTGACAGGCGACTCAGCAGACATGTCATCCGTTCTGACAGTTTCTTCCTGAGATGATGCATTCACAGGCAACTCAGCAGATATGTCATCTGTTTTGACAGTTTCAATGGAGATATCTCTGAAAATATCAGGTTGTTTTAAAGCATAAAATCCGATGGCATATATTGTCAGACACAGAAGCGTCGGCGGCAATATGAAATCACCCTTATATATTCTATTCCGGATATAAATCTGATGATGGCAGCCACCGGCACTGGTTCAGTTCAATGGGATTTTTCAGGGAAATCACCCGGATTTATCTGGAAAAACGGCAGTTGCCGGATTTCTGGTGCATCTCATGCCTTCCTCACTTCCAATGGCAGGCGTAGGATGAATTTCGCGCCGGACCCGGCCCGGGATTCGACAGCCATCTCGCCTCCGTGATTTTCGGTGATTATAAAATAGGATACACTCATCCCCAGGCCGGTGCCCACTCCCACAGGTTTGGTGGTGAAAAATGGCTCAAACACCCGCTTGCGGGTCGCTTCATCCATGCCGGGGCCGTTATCCTCTATTTCAATTGCAACCATCTTCCGCTCTTTTTCAAACCGCGTCCGGATAATAAACAGAGGCTTCCCGGTTCCCGCTTCCTGCATGGCCTGGGCACCGTTTCTGAGAATGTTGAGCAGCACCTGCTGTATCTTGCCTCCCTCACAGGACACAGAGGGCAGACTGTCCTCATATTCCTTTCTGATCCCGATCATCTTGAAGTCATACTGTTTTTTGAGATCATAGTCACTCGCGGCCAGTTCCAGAGTTTTGTCGAGAAGCTCCTCAAGGTCATGGGAATATGCCCGGTCGTCGCTCTTCCGGGCAAAACTGAGCATATTCTCCACAATGACCGCCGCGCGCCGTCCCGATTCGCTGATGGTCGAAAGCATGCGCGGTATGCCCCGGGCCTCCATGAACTTCCGAATGGCTTCCATTGTGGTGCCTGCCGCCTCCGCGGCCTTCAGGTTGGCTGGCATATCCATTCTTTCACCCAGGCGGTTTGCCATGACATTGGCGGTCTGCATCATGCCGGCCAGGGGATTGTTGATCTCGTGGGCCATGCCCGCGGCCAGCCCCCCGACGGAGAGCATCTTCTCGCTCTGCACCATCATCTCCTCCATCCGCACCCTGTCGGTCACATCATCAATGCGGATCACCGCACCCTCCACGCCATTGGTAATCAGGGGATAGATTGTCACATCATCATACCGTGTTTCGCCGTTTTCCGACACGCGGGGCATTTTCCGTTCCTGTCTTGTTTCCCGGGTCCGGATGCTTTCGGCTATTTTTTCCATCTCCGATGCCATCCGGGGAAACACATCGGAGAGGGTTCTTCCCTGTGCCACGTCAGCCGGGATACCCGTGGTCTGTTCCGCTGTCTTGTTCCACTGGGTCACTCTGCTTTTGGTGTCAACTCCGATAAGCATGGAAGGCATGGAGTTGATGATGTTCGAGAGATAGTTGCGAAGATGGTGCAGTTCTTCTTCCGCCTGTTTGCGGTCGGTGATATCTCTTCCGAGGCCTGTCATTGCAATGACGTGTCCATTTTCATCCAATATCGCGGTGTTGAGCCAGGCCTGCCACCGCCACCCGTCTTTTGTTATGACGTGTTCTTCAACATGGCTCGAATACGGCGGACTGCAAGCTTTGGCTATCGCCCTTGACACAGTTTCATGGTCCTGCTCGTGAATAAGTGGCATGAACTTTTTCCCGATCAGTTGTTCCCGGGTTTTTCCGAATGTATCGCAGTACGACTTGCTGACAAAGAGAAGGCGCCCCTCGGTGTCAAACTTTACAATCAGATCCGTCTGATTTTCCACCAGAATCCGATATTTTTCTTCGCTCCCCTGCAGTTCCCGCTCGGTATGCCTGTGTTCGAGAATTTCATGATTCAGGTCATCCAGAGTATGCTGCAATTGCCCGGCCATCCGGTTGAATGACCGTGTCAACGCGCTGATTTCATTTAGACGGCTGTCATCGCGGATGGCTTTGGTCCATTCGCCTTTGGCCAGGGTCCGGGAAGAAGCCCGGAGTCGCGATATGGGCCTGGTGATCATCCGGGCTGTAAAAACGCTGATGACAACTGCTATTGCCAAGGTGAGAACGATGAAAAAAGCGGTTACGCGATTATTGGCATTGATCTGATTCATAAAATCCGCTTGGGGAATGGCCACTACAATCAGCCAGTCAAGACCGTATTCATCCGACACAGGCAGGACTTGCAGGAATTGATGCTGTCCATCGCTTTCAAATTCGATATGCTGCACATCAGCGATGTTATGATAGCCGCCCGGTCGCTTGTTCAAAGCCTCGGCCGCGTGCCTGATCATGGGAATCGCACTCTCGTCGGCATGAAGCCGTCTTTGGGCTTTGGCCCCTCCCTGTTCAGTGAACGGTTTTTCATTGGTTGAGGAAGCGATCAGCAATCCGGAGCACTCGATGATAAACGCCCGGCCCGTCTCACCGATGGAGAGATTCTGCAAAAAATGGCTGATTTGGGAAAGAAAAATATCCGTCGAAACAACGCCAAGCAGCTTTTGTTGCCCGTCATATACGGGACGGCTGGCCGCAATTGCCATATCCTGGCCAGTGAACAGGATGTAAACCGGGCTCCAGACGGCCGTCTCCTTTTCCACAGCGCCGGCATACCATTGGCGCGTACGGGCATCAAAATTCGGAACGGTCACCAACATGTCCGTGCGGTTTCCCAGGCTGTCCGTGGCGTATTTTTTAAACGGGCCGCTTGTGAACCCGTCCGTCACGATGACATACTTGGAATCAGCGGCCCCTTCACGCCCGCTGTTCACAAGGCCGCCCCGGGTATTGCCGAAATAGATGCTGGAGACCGACCTGAAAATCCGAACCTGCCGCCAAAAATGACGCTCCAGAGCGGTTGAGTCATTTACATCCAGCAAACCCTGATGCATGGCGCAGGCGTTGACCTGATTGATTTGATGGGGCGTGTTCAGAAAAGTATGCAAGTGGTCATATATGCGTTGGGTGATCTCATTTCGCAACCGATACGCCACATCATTAACCGCGTCCTGCCCATTGCGAAATGAAAGGTATCCCACCAGCCCCACGGCCAAGACCGTCAGCGCAACAAATGGCGCAATCAGTGCTGTGATAAGCGGGATTTTGTCAAAAAGCCTGCCCGAAGATCGTGTTGACATTATGCCTTCCTCATCCATGTTTTTCGTATCTCCAATTGCCATCTGTTCGTAGTATGTCGTCTCGGGTTTTCAGACAAGTTTCCTGATTATAACGGATGTTGCAATTTCAGCATGCCCGATATCTCACACAAAGGCACAGAGGCACAAAGAAAAGGCACAGAGGATAAAAGCGGACACATAAAAAATTATGCCCGGGCACTTATGTCCGGTTTCCGGGCCGGACAGGACTGCCGGTGTCCGACTCAGTACTTTCAGCAGGTTGTGCCCTCCGTTATAATCAGCAAGTTTCAATTATCCGGCACCTTCCGCACTTTGGCAGCCAGTCCTCCCTGTTCCCGCTTCATCACCACCAGCGTCACATCATCCGGCTTTTTCCAGAGTTCCAGCGCTGTGATTATATTTCTATGTATTTCGGAAGCGGAACGGTCCCCGGATTCCTCAACTATCCTTATCAGACGTTTGTCACCGAACAGATTGTTCTCTCTGTCCCACGCCTCTGTTATGCCGTCTGTGAAAAGGACCATGCAGTCCCCGGGTTCCAGCCTCAGTGTGTCCGTTGACAGCCACTGTGAGATGTCGGGTTCGAGTCCTATCCACATTCCGTCTGTCTCAACCGCCTCGACTTTTCCCGTGGCCGCACGCCTGATCAGTATGTCCTCATGCAGGCCTGCGAAGGAAAAAATTCCATCCTTTCCCCCGGCCAGGACAACGATGGTCATGTGCTTTGACTCATCCATTTTCTCTATGTTCTCATAGATTGCCCTGTTGATGACAGCGAGCAGACGGGACGGCGGCGTTTCGGGATTTCCGGTCAGCACTGTGTGTATGGCCGTCTGGACCATCATCATCACCAGACCTGCCGGAACGCCGTGTCCCGATACATCCCCGATGACGATCCAATCATGGCCGGCCACTGATATGACATCGTAATAATCGCCGCCGACCTCCTCGGCAGGTTCCATGCTTGCCACGATCTCATATCCGGATATTTCAGGTTTTTCAGGCAGCAGAACCGTCTGAATCTTTTTTGCCAGTTCCATCTCACCCCAGAGGGCATCTCTGGTTTCCTGAAGTTGCACAATCTTTTCTTCCAGGCTGTCGAGCAGATTGATATTCTCTTTCCTCAGATTTGAAAAAGCCCGGCTTATCTCTCCGATCTCATTTTTGGGAACAGGAAGCTCGGTCAGAGAGCGATTTCCTTCAGAATACTCATACATTGCACGGACAAGGATTTTGACAGGTGTGAGCATCTTTATGACCAGCAGGATGACAACACCCATAATCACAAAGCTCAGGGCATAGGTAAAAAACAGAATATTCTGTCGCAGTCTGACCAGAGAAGAACGCCTGATTTGATTGTTCTCAAAGATGCTGACCGTGCAGAATGGCTCATTTCCGGGAATCACTGATTCATCTGGTCTGTAATCGAAACTGACTGTATCCCATTCCGGGAGAGGGGCCCCTTCAAATGAGCCGGCAATCTGTTTCCCACCAATGCGGACTGAGATATCCACATCATGCCGTCTGCCGATATTGCTGAGAAACTGTCTGTCAAGGGCAATCCCCGCAATGACCACTCCCACAATCCTTTCCTCGTGAAGCACCGCGGGGACAAGCGATATCAGAAAGATGCCCCTGTCAAACGGGGCTATGAGCGACAAGGTTCTCCACTCAAGAGCCTTTCGGAAATAGGGATTGTCCCCAAGACTGTCACCGAAGGCAAATTCATCATGCCCGCGTGCAACCACTTTCCCGTGACTGTCGGCAAAGGCAGTGTAGTCTATACCTATATTTGAAAACAGCCGCCCGCGCCGGAACAGGATATCGGCATCGCCGATCTCAATTCCCGTGATGATTTCCTCAGTTTTTGCCAGGAGCGTGGCAAACTGCCCTGTTCCCTTCAGAAATACATCAATATCGTTCCTCACCTGCTCCGATGTGTCCCGGAGACGCTCCTGAATCGTCTGATCCAGACGTTCAAGCAGGCTTTCAATCTGAAAAATCGAAATCCCGACGGAAATCACAAGGGGGACGAATGCCAGCAGGAGTATCTGATGCAGCAGTTTCATTATTTTTCCTCTGTCAGATATGCAGTTGAAGACCTGCGAGGTTTTTGAAACCTCGCAGGCCTGGTTCTCATTATTTTTTCCCGGTCAGGTAAACCTCTCTTACCACATTATAAAAGGAATCACTATGGCGAATGAATCCGGCATAATTTGCGCCGGTTTCTTTTGCTCTCAGAAAGAAAGGGCAATCAGCTTTCAACTGTAAAAGTTCGGACTGTATCGCCTTACAATCATCTTCCGAGAGATGAGGGGCTGCTGCAAAGGCATCATACGGGATCGGGGCTGTTTCTTTGACAATCCGAAATATATCGCCCCATTTTGCCGTATCCTTATAGGTGGCTCCGGCGTCAATTTTACCCAGTTCCAGAGCCTTTAAAACCTTGGGATGTTTCTTCAGCATATACACATCAGAGAAAAAGGCTTTCGGCTCTGTTATCCCATTTTTCTCCAGCAGAGCACGCGGGTAAAGATATCCCGAAGCAGAACGAAAATCAGTAAACGCGAACCGCCTGCCTTTCAAATCCTCAAGTGAATTAAAAGGCGAAGATTTGGAAACTATGATTACTCCGCTGTAGTGATCACGCAATGGTCCGGACTTGCTTTTTGTCTGTATGGTAACAAGATATTTCAATCCCGGAATTTTTTCTTTTGCCTGTACATAAGCTGCAGGAGTAAAAAAACCGACATCAACCGTTTTCTTCAGAATCCTCTTGCTCAGTTCCTGATAATCCTTGGTAATCCTAAGTCTGCATTCCATGCCGAGAGTCCGGCTGATATCTTTCATGAGAAGATCATACATGCTTTGAACTTCCTTAGTATCTCCCCAGGGAGGAATGCCGAAAACTATTCCCTGTTTCTGTGTTTCTGACGTGTCAGATGCCCAGACAACGGGTATCAGGCTCAAAACCACCACCAGACAACAGGCAGTTATCCGATAAAACTGTCTCATTATGCTACTCCTTTTTCAATTTTTTCTTCTGATTATAACAGATTTAGGGGAGGGCGCAACCTCCTGAAATCATTGGATGGCACAACTGACCGTTTCAGGCATGCCTCTGAATGTTCCTCCTTTTACTTTTTTTTGTGACCGCCGGGAAGGCTCGGAATAAAAGCCCCGGAATAAATTTCAGGGCTAAAATCATAAAAATATCATAGCTTTCAACAACTATATTGTCAATAAACATTTTTTTATTTTAATTCAAATAGTCAGGATATGGAATACTCAGGATTGAATCACTTTTGGGATACGAGACAGAGCCTCGTAACGAGAGTAAACAATGATATTTCTTGGTAAGATCGTCTGTAGCGGAGTTCCCGGCAGAAGAGGCAGAGCCTTATAATGAGAGAATGATATTTCCCGGGAAGTCAGATTTTTGTCCAAAAAAATGGTTTCTTTTCTGCCAGTTTTGTGGCATAAATCAAACCATCATTGAAAGGAACTTAAACCGGAAACCGGGTTCCTTTAACTTGAGGCAGTGAGACAGAGCCTCGTAATGAGAGAACACCAACGACCACCTGAATCACGAATGTCCGAGGATAAGCCGGATGCCCTGATTCATTTTATAAAGGAACATAAAGAGAATGATATTGAAACACATCGCACTTGTTTGCAGTTCTGAGAAAAACAGTGATACATTTTATGAAGATATTTTGGGATTAAAAAAGACGGGATCAAAAATGATCCCGAGCACACTTTCAAAACAGATTTTCAATTTGGATTCAGAATACAAAATCGTCAATTATGCTGATGACAAAATCCACTTTGAAATTTTTATAGACAGCCGGAAAAGCTTTGAGGATGATAAAATTGAACATGCCTGCCTTGAAATTGATGACCTGGAAGCGTTTCTCAAAAAATGCGGCGATAACGGATTGAAAATCATAAATATTCCCAAAGGAGACGGACGCTTTCTCACATTTGTCAGGGATTACGACGGCAATCTGTTTGAGATTAAAGAAAATTGGGTCTGATGTACAAATACCGGAATCAATAACTTTGCTCGGCCCGGATTGGCAAATCCGGGCCGTAACCTGCGGGATTTGGCAATCCCGCAGGAGCTTTTTCTGAATTAATATCTGAATGGACTGATGCCGGATCCTTAAAACCCTCAAAATTCAATACTCCCGGGTGTCCTCGGGAAAGGGATGACATCTCTGATATTGCGGATGCCTGTCAGCAGCATGATCAGCCGCTCAAATCCAAGGCCGAAACCGCTGTGGGGGACAGTTCCGAACCTCCGGGAATCAAGATACCACCAGTAATTTTCTTCGGCTATCCCCGTCTCTTTCATGCGGGACTGAAGCACTTCAAGACGTTCCTCACGCTGGCTACCGCCGATAATTTCCCCGAT
>Ga0190283_1001542_pt1 | contig 10079 bp, 9 predicted proteins | sample 48691801_MG_FD_161669 | JGI IMG/M metagenome (GOLD analysis project Ga0190283, IMG submission 161669) | Hydrothermal vent microbial mat bacterial communities from Southern Trench, Guaymas Basin, Mexico - 4869-18-0-1_MG | ecosystem: Environmental > Aquatic > Marine > Hydrothermal vents > Microbial...
AGGATTTGATACCACAATATCAAAAAGCTGAGAATCATTCAAAAAGGGCTCCCAAAGATCGCCCTGCCGGAATCTTAGCCTGTCAGAGACATCGTGTTTTGATGCATTATGGCGGGCTAAATCCAGCGCTTTTTCGGATATATCAGTGGCCCAGATCAGCGCCTCGGGCATCTCCTTGGCCAAAGCAATTGAAATGGCGCCGCACCCCGTCCCAAGGTCGAGGATTTTTAATGATTGGCCCTCATTTTGCTCAATGGTTTTTGCCAATATAACGGCTTGTTCCACTGCCATTTCTGTTTCAGGTCTGGGGATGAGGACGTGACGGTCCACCACGAAGTCCAAGGACCAAAACTCTTGTGTTCCGGTTATATACTGCAGCGGCTCAAGGGTGATACGCCTCTTAATTAGAGAACGATAGCCGGAGATCTCCTTTCCGGTCAGGGGCTGATTGAAATTCAGGTAGAGGCGTATACGCTCGAGGTTGAGTTGGTGCGCCAAAAGCACTTCAGCGTTGAGACGGGGATTTTCGATTCCCTTGCTTTTTAGATAGTCGGTGGAGACCTTGAGTAGGTCTTTTATTTGCCATGTTTTTGGAGGCATTTTTGGATTGAATATTGATTAGTGAATATTGAATATTAGTGTCCCGCCTGGCGGGATTCGCTCCGGCTTTTTCGTAAGCGTTCACAGGGCCGGAATTGCCCATAAAAAGGACTTTTTGCGGGCGTATCATAATCATAATCGTACTCATAATCATAATCGTGTTGAGTAAGATTAGGATTATGAAATAAGGAAGCTATCTCATCCCTTAACCACTGAACCCGTGAACGGCTATGCTTTTTCAAATGAGCAATCCCGCCGCAACCAGTGGGGAATTAAATCCTACAGATTTTGTATTGCCGTTCAATTGATAGTAATCCGTGTAATCTGCCCGCTCGTGCCCTGCAATGGCAGGCGGGTCTGCGAAATCTGTGGATTAAAAACGGAAAATTCCTTAAATAGTCAATCTTCAATTGTACTGGGTGTTGTGAATCGCGCATTTTTTCTTGCGCCTTGGGCCTTACGTCTTCAAATTCAACTCCCGCCGGAGTTTTTTAGCGCTTCGGTCTGGAAGTGGGTTATTAAGGGTTCGATAACCAGGTCCAGATCTCCCTGGAGAAGGGCCTCCAATTTGTATAGGGTGAGCCCGATTCTGTGGTCAGAGACCCGCCCCTGTGGAAAGTTATAGGTTCTGATCCTTTCACTCCTGTCGCCGGAGCCTACCATCGTTCTCCGTTCCTCGGAAATTTTAGATTGCTGTTGGGCAGTTTCAAGATCTAACAGGCGGGACCTGAGAACCTTCATAGCCTTTGCCTTATTCTTGTGTTGGGATTTTTCATCCTGGCAGGTTACGACAAGTCCTGTGGGAAGATGGGTGATTCGCACGGCTGAATCAGTGGTATTGACGTGCTGCCCGCCGCACCCTGACGATCGGTAAACATCTATTCGCAGATCGTCCAGATTAATCTCTACATCTATCTCTTCGGCCTCGGGCAGCACCGCAACGGTTACGGCAGACGTATGTATTCGGCCCTGGGTTTCTGTCTCGGGGACTCGCTGGACACGGTGCACCCCGCTTTCATATTTGAGCCTGCTGAATACCAGATTCCCTTCCACAAGGATTATGATCTCTTTTAACCCCCCGATTCCGGTAATATGTTGACTGAGGATTTCTGTTTTCCATCCCCTTGATTCGGCGTATCGGCTATACATCCTGAATAGATCGGCGGCAAAAAGCGCTGCTTCGTCCCCGCCTGTGCCTGCCCTTATTTCCAAGAGGATATTCTTTTCGTCGTTCGGGTCTTTGGGGATAAGGAGAATTTTGAGACGCTGTTCAATGTTAGACAGGCTTGAACTCAGGCTATCAAGTTCTTCCTTGGCTAACTGCCTGATTTCAGGGTCTGAATCATCGAGCAGTGATTGGTTGTCCAGAATCTCATCCTGAAGCGATTGATGTTTTCGGAAAGCGGTAATAATCGGGGTGAGCATGCTGTGTTCTTTGGCATATGTCTGGTAGGTCTTTTGATTCCGGACAACCTCCGGGTCACCCAGATCGGCCTCCAATTCATTATAGCGCTCTTCTATCTCTTTGACTTTGGCAAACATCACCGTCAGGCTTCTGTTTTGGTCTCGGTGGATGCCTTGTTGAATTTGGCATATTTTCTCTTAAAACGTTCCACGCGCCCTGCTGAATCGACCAGCTTTTGCTTGCCTGTAAAAAACGGATGGCATTTGGAGCAGATTTCGATACTGATCTCTTTGACAGTGGAACCGGTTTCAAACTCATTCCCGCAGGCACAGCGCACTGTCGTCCTATAATATTCCGGATGGATTCCATTTTTCATCTTGTCAGTTTCTCCTGATTTTTTTAGTTGGTGTCCGACCGAAAACTAAGATTTTACGTTCAGACATTAGTTGCTCATTGAGGCAAGAAAATCCTTATTATCGCTTGTTCCTTTGATTTTTTCAAGCAAGAATTCCATACTGTCCACCGGGGTCAATGGCGCAAGCAGTTTACGCAAAACCCATATGCGGTTGAGATCTGCCGCCTCTAACAGAAGCTCCTCCTTCCTGGTCCCGGAGAGGTTGATATCAATGGATGGATAGACCCTTCTGTCACTCAGCTTACGATCTAAATGGATCTCCATATTTCCAGTGCCTTTGAATTCTTCAAAGATGACCTCATCCATTCTGCTCCCGGTGTCGACGAGAGCAGTGGCAATTATCGTGAGACTCCCCCCCTCCTCGATGTTTCTCGCTGCTCCAAAAAAACGTTTTGGTTTGTGGAGTGCGTTAGAATCCAGGCCACCGGAGAGGATTTTTCCGCTGGGAGGAACGACGGAGTTGTATGCCCTTGCCAATCGAGTAATGCTGTCTAATAGGATTAAGACATCAAGTTTGTGCTCAACCAGTCTTTTGGCCTTTTCAATGACCATTTCCGCCACCTGGACATGGCGTTGAGGGGGCTCATCAAAGGTAGAACTGATCACTTCGGCGTTAACGGATCGAGCCATATCAGTTACTTCTTCCGGTCTTTCGTCTATGAGAAGCACGATTTTGTGAATATCTTTTTCGTTGGTCGATACGCTATTGGCAATATTCTGCAGGAGCATGGTTTTTCCTGTCCTTGGCGGGGCGACAATCAGGCCTCGCTGGCCCTTCCCGATCGGTGTCATCAGGTCCATAATCCTTGTGGAATAATTGTCGGCCTCGACCTCTAAGGGGATCCTTTCATCGGGGTAGAGAGGAGTAAGATTGTCAAACAGGATCTTTTCCCTTGATATCTCCGGGTCCTGATGATTGACTTTTTCCACCTTTAAGAGGGCAAAATATCTTTCTGATTCCTTTGGTGGTCGGATCTGTCCTGCAACGGTGTCTCCCTTTCTCAAGTTAAATCGACGAATCTGGGAGGGAGAGATATAGATATCGTCAGGGCCCGGAAGGTAATTGGCGTCAGGCGCCCTCAGGAACCCAAAGCCATCCGGGAGAATTTCCAGGACACCCTCACCATATATCAAACCATTTTGCGCGGAATGGGCCTGAAGCAAAGAGAAAGTGAGATCCTGCTTTCGCATTCCGGAAGCCCCCTCGATGTTAAACTCCTTCGCCATTTCCGTCAGTTCACTGATCTTCATTTCTTTAAGTTCAACTAAATTCATACCTTTTCTCCATTAGGACATGTTTGATTAGTCGACTATAACGACATACGCTAAGAGACATCAAAATGCCTTGTTGCGGTCAGAGCGTCGAGCCTTATAAAACCTTTTATGTGCGTTAAAGTAGGTTACTCAGCAGAGTTGTTATGAAGTCTATATAGATATCCGGTCTATACCGAATCCCCCGAAAGGAAGGAAAATATTTAAGATTTAATAACTATAGTTGTTTTATCCCTTAATGTCAAGGCTTTTTGGAACGAGTATGCTAAATTACATTTATAAATTCAAGCGTTCTAAGACCTCCAAGGCATGTTTCATGTCAGCCGGAAGTGGGGCTTCGAATTCCATATAGCTTTCGTTCACCGGATGGACAAAACCCAAACGTTTGGAGTGAAGCATTTGTCTTTTTAGGTTGAACAGGGAGCCATTTTTTTGGGGGAACCGCTTTTTCCACCAGTTAGGCCCATATCCATAGACAGGATCTCCTGCGACGGGGTGACCCATGTGGGAGAGGTGGACGCGGATCTGGTGGGTCCGACCTGTTTTTATGGAAATAGAGAGGAGTGAAAAGCCCATTTCAAATTCCGCCAATTTTTTCCACAGGGTTAAGGCCTTCCTTCCCCCGGAGAGCACGACCGCCATCTCTTTTCGCTTTGAAGGGTGTCGAGCTATAGGGAGGTCGATCTTCCCCGCCTCACCGTTGATTTGTCCATGTACGAGGGCCAGGTACTGCTTTTTAACCGAGCCGGATTTGAATTGTTCAGCGAGAGATGCGTGGGTCCGGTCATTTTTTGCCGCAACCATAAGCCCGGAGGTATCCTTATCGAGCCGATGTACAATACCTGGCCTTAGCACTCCCCCTATCCCGGAGAGGTTTTTGCAATGGTGAAGAAGCCCATGGACAAGGGTTCCGGTTGAATGTCCCGGGGCCGGGTGAACAACAACCCCTGCCGGTTTCGACAAAACAATCAAGGAAGAGTCTTCATGGATAATTTGGAACTCTACCTCATCGGGTGTAAGATCCGGGAAGGTCGGGGGTGGGATTGTGAGAGAAACCCGATCTCCTGTCTTCAATTTGTGGCTTGGTTTTGAAGGGCGATCATTTACCTCAGCGTACCCATCCCTTATCAGTGTTTGTATCCTTGCTCGAGACAGACCGGGTGAGCTGTTACAAAGAAAAACATCAAACCGGGCGCCTTCAGCGGTCTCAGGGATGTCATAGACAAATGTGTTAGCTGGCGTCTGGGTTGTTAACAAGATGTTGACTATTGCAGGGATTGGGGTTTTTCATGACAAATTAGGAAAACATCTTATCTAAATCCTTTTCCACCTGTGATTCTTTGATCTCTTTGGCAAGGGATATCTCCTTGACGAGAAGGGTCCTGGCGGTGTCCAGCATTTTTCTTTCACCGAAAGAAAGCTCTTTGTCTAACCTTAGAAGCAACAGATCGCGATACACTTCGGCTACTTCGAAGACGGACCCGGTCTTGATCTTGTCCATGTAGTCTCGGTAACGTCGATTCCAGGTCTGATTGTCAAGGATGACATCTCTCTTTTCCAGGATCGTGAAGAGCCTTGGAAGTTCTGTTTTGGGGATGATCTCCCTCAAACCTACGTTGTCCGCATTATTGGTAGGAATCATGATAATCATATCATTATCGAGAATGCGCATAACGTAAAAATCCTGCGTGCAACCAGAGATTTCCTGAGCTTCTATCTTCTCGATTACACCAACGCCATGCCCAGGATAAACGGCTAAATGACCTACCTGAAACATTTATACCTCCGTGGTGGAAAAACCTTTATACACATTTAGCCCATTGCCGTAGCCCCTTGAGCAAAAATAACTCATTTCTGCCTTAGGGGCTGTTGGCGAAGGACGTTTTGTTTACGGGTTAACTGTACTTTTCTATCAACCGAAGATCAGGGAAGCGGCTGGAAGGATGGGTGCGATAACCAGAGATACAACCGACATCAACTTGATCAGGATATTCATGGCCGGTCCTGAGGTATCTTTAAATGGATCGCCTACAGTATCGCCGACCACGGCAGCCTTATGGTTATCTGAGCCTTTTCCGCCAAAGTTACCTTCTTCAATGTACTTTTTGGCGTTGTCCCAGGCGCCGCCGCCGTTTGACATGAACAGGGCTAAGAAAGCGCCCATAACTGTTGCACCGATCAGCACGCCGGCCAGGGTCTCCTTGCCTAAGAGAAAGCCCACCAGAACAGGTGTCAGCACGGCGATGAGGCCAGGTACAACCATCTCTTTCAAAGCAGAGTTGGTGGCAATGGCTACGCAGGTGGCGGAGTCCGGTTTGACGCCTTCCTTTCCTTCGAGAAGCCCGGGGATTTCCCGGAATTGCCGACGGATTTCTTCCACAATGGCGAATGCCGCTTTGCCCACGGAGGTCATGGTGAGCGCCGCGCAGGTCATGGGCACCATGCCGCCGATGAACAGACCGATAATAACCTTTGGATTATCGAGGAGAACCTGCCCTAATTTGGCGGCCTGTGAATAGGCGACAAAGAGGGCCAGGGCGGTCAGGGCCGCGGAACCGATGGCAAATCCCTTGCCGATGGCGGCGGTGGTATTGCCTAAGGCATCCAGTCCGTCGGTAATCTTCCGGGTTTCAGGTCCCAACCCGGCCATTTCCGAGATACCGCCCGCATTGTCCACAATGGGTCCGTAGGCGTCCACGGTCATGGTGGCGCCGACGGTGGCCAGCATGCCTACGGCTGAAAGGCCAATGCCGTAAATACCGCAGGATTCGAAGCCCACGTATGTCGCTACGCAGATACCCATAATGGGCAGCCATGTGGATTGCATGCCTACTGCCAGGCCTGCAATGATCACCGTGGCAGCGCCGGTTTCAGATTGGCCGGCGATTCTTTTCACCGGAGGCCCGGAGGTGTAGTATTCTGCCAGAAGACCGATGGCGATACCGCAGAGCAATCCGGAAAGGATTGCCCAGAAAGCGCCGAAGGGCATGCCCAGGGATTTGGTGATAAGAATGGTAAGAACAACAAATATGATGGCTGCCACAAACGTGGTGTACCTTAAGGCCCCTGCCGGTTCCCCTTTCTGAAAAAGTTTGATGGAGAATACGCCGAAAAACGAGCTGAGCAATCCGGCCGTGACCACCAAAACCGGCATGGCCATGTATTTCAGTTTAATGGCGGTTTCGTCCAAGCCTTGAAGGATGGGGAATTCCTTCAGAAATTCAGGGGTGACGGCCATGGTGGCGCCGATGGCGATGGTGGCGATGACGGATCCCACGAAAGACTCGAAAATATCGGCGCCCATGCCCGCGATATCGCCTACATTATCTCCCACGTTATCGGCGATAACGCCCGGGTTCCGCGGGTCGTCTTCAGGAATGCCCGCTTCCACTTTGCCCACCAGATCGGCGCCGACATCGGCCGCCTTGGTATACACGCCGCCGCCCACACGGGCAAAAAGCGCGATGGAGCTGGCGCCCATGGCAAAGCCGTTGATGTATTCGGCGGTGGAAGGATCTCCACCGTATACCCAGAACCAGAAGCCCACGCCAAGCAGCCCTAATCCGGCCACTGCCAGACCCATGACGGAACCCGAAAAATAGGAAATATTCAGGGCCTCGGGTTGACCATGTTTATTGGCTGCTTCCGCGGTTCGCGAGTTTCCCCTGGTGGCGGCCGTCATGCCCGAAAAGCCGGCTGCCATTGAACAGAAGGCGCCGGTAATGAAGGCAATAGCGGTTTTCCAGGCGATGCCCCAGCCGAGAAGAATAAATACGATACCAATAAAAAAGATTAAAACGGTATATTCCCTCTTTAAAAACGCCATGGCGCCGGTATGGATGGCATCTTCCAATTCCGCCATGAGAGGATTGCCATTAGGCTGTTTCTTGACGTAGTTGTAAACCAGCCAGGCAATAATCAAGCTTAAAATCCCTACAAAGGGAGCTAATGTAGTTAATCCCTGCATCAGTTTTTTTCCTCCTTATTCACTAAATTCTGGCAATTGATTTGATTCATTGCCGATTCAACCCCTTCCAAAACAAATAGTTCACATGCGTTGACGGCCAACCGGATGGCCTTTTTTGCGAGCCCCTTTTCATCGGCATAAAAGGGAGCCAGGACATAATTTTCTACGGTTTCTCCGTACCGCGGATGACCGATGCCAATCTTGACTCGGCAAAATCCTGCGCTCCCGAGATGGCGGATGATGGATGACACGCCCTTGTGCCCACCTGGTCCGCGATCCCTGACGACCTTAATCCTTCCTAAGGGGAGGTCCAAATCGTCATGGATGATTAGAATCCTGTTGGTCTCGAGGGCGTAATAGTCAGCACAGGCCCTGACCGATTCACCGCTCAGGTTCATAAAGGTCAGGGGGCAAAGAAAAATGATATTATTTCCCCGGAATGCCGACCGGATATGTTTTGCACGGAAACGGAGGCTTTTCAGTGACAACCCCAGATCCCTGCACCACAGGTCGATAACCCTGAAGCCTATGTTGTGTTTCGAATTCTCATATTCCGGCCCGGGATTCCCGAGGCCCACAATCAAGCACAAATCTTTGTGTTAGTGTTCACCCCCTTTCTTTTCTTCCTTTGATTCTTCCTCGGTTGCCTCTTCTGAGGTTTCCGTTTCTTCTTCGATGCCCTCTTCAAGCTCTTCTTCCTCTTCTTCAATTCCTCCGCCAGGTGCGGAAACGACAGCAACGGTTAGATGGCCTTCTTCTGAACAGGCGATCCCTGCCGGAAACTCGATATCACGGATATGGATCGAATCTCCTATCTCCAACTTAGATACATCAATCTCTAAGGAATCTATTAACTTGTCGGGAAGGCAGGAGACGGAAAGCTCTCTTCGGATAGTCTGAAGAAACCCATCTCCTTCCGTTACACCTATCGGGGTATTAACAAGGGTGACGGGGATGTCCACAAAAATTTCTTTGTCCATGGAGATTTCGTAGAAATCGGCATGGAGACAGGCGCCGTTAACAGGATCAACCATGAGCTCCTTAAGCATTGCCTTTCTGGTTTCTTCACCATGGTCCGATTTGATTTGAAGATCAAGAATGACGTTCTCGCCTTTGCCCTGGCTTGTGATACGCGTAAGTTCAGGGTAGTCCACGGTCAACATAATCGGCTCAGTTGCGGGCCCATAAAAAATGGCTGGCAACTGATTGTTTTCCCTTAATTTTCTAACTGCCCCTTTTCCTTTATTTTCTCTAACATGGGCAGCGAGTGCTAATTGACGCATTTGGTCCCTCCGGTATTAATAAAATTTTTCACAAATGAAAAACGCCTTATTCTTCCAGGCGTTTTCGGCGTCTAAACAAATAAAGTGCTCACTGAATGAGAGCTGTGACTTCTCTTGATGGTTTCCCCTAAAAGCTCTGCTATCGACAGAACGACGGCTTTTTGGCACCCCTTGGCCTTGTCATTCGGGGGGATGGTATTGGTTATGACGAGGCTATTAATGGGTGAGGTGTCTATTCTTTCAACGGCCGGGCCCGACAGGATCGCATGAGTGCAGCAGGCGTGTATCTTGCGTGCGCCTCTTTCCTTGAGCGCCATCGCGGCCTGGGTCAATGTCCCTGCGGTGTCAACCATATCATCTAAGATGATAGCGGTTTTGCCTTTCACTTCACCGATAATGTTCATTGCCTCAGCGATATTAGGACCTTCGCGCCTCTTATCTATGATGGCCAGGGATGCGGCAAGGCGCTTGGCAAAGGCACGGGCCCTTTCCACCCCGCCGGCATCCGGCGAAACGATAACCAGATCGTCCTGGAGGTTGTCTTGAATATATTTGAGCAAGATCGGGGCGGCAAAGATGTTGTCAACCGGGATGTTAAAGTAGCCCTGGATCTGTCCTGCATGCAGATCCATTGACACGACCCTGTTTGCGCCTGCCACCGTGATCAGATCTGCGACAAGTTTGGCGCTTATGGGGACCCTCGGTTTCACCTTTCGGTCCTGCCGGCTATAACCGTAATAGGGGATAACTGCGGTGATTCGTTCGGCGGATGCCCGTCTCATGGCATCCATTATTATCAAGAGCTGCATAAGGTTGTCATTGACGGGGTAGGAGGTGGATTGAACTATAAATACATCCCGTCCCCTTATGTTCTCCCCAATTTCTACCTGGGTCTCTCCGTCGCTAAAGGTTTTAGCTAAGATCTTGCCCGGTTTGATTCCAAGATATTCACATACCTCAAGGGTCAAGGCAGGATTTGAGTTGCCACCGAAAAGTTTTATCCCCTGGTCCAAATTTAATCCTCTAAAAAATTAAGCGCCTAAAATGCCCGTGCCCTTTGGCTGGGGTGGGAGGATTCGAACCTCCGAATGCGGGCTCCAAAGGCCCGTGTCTTACCACTTGACGACACCCCAGTAC
>Ga0190283_1001543_pt1 | contig 10078 bp, 7 predicted proteins | sample 48691801_MG_FD_161669 | JGI IMG/M metagenome (GOLD analysis project Ga0190283, IMG submission 161669) | Hydrothermal vent microbial mat bacterial communities from Southern Trench, Guaymas Basin, Mexico - 4869-18-0-1_MG | ecosystem: Environmental > Aquatic > Marine > Hydrothermal vents > Microbial...
ATCAAGAGAAAGACGACTCCCATGCCTAAGCGAACAGAATAATTGATGAACAGATCGATAAAACAGACTGAGAGTATGACCCATGCCCAGTGAATAAAATCCTTTCTAACTATCAAACCATTCCTCTTTTACTGATTAAACGGGATGTAATCTCACAACATCTTTTTGGGATATCTGTCAAGATAAATTTCAGGGCTTGAGGAGATATAACTAATAGGGCTTTTAACCGTTATACCCAGTGCACAATTTCTGTGAAACTTTAGTAAAAAGAGAAAACCTGCTCGTTCCTTACTTTCCTGCTTGACATTTCCCACTCTCTTATTATTTTATACGAAAAGCGGATTATCGTTTAAAAATATGAAGAAAATTGGAGGCAACGATGAAACAGGAAAAAACTGAGTCTATTCTGAACACCGCAAAAAAGATGTTTGCGCGATATGGCCTTCGAAAAACAAGTATTGAGGAGATGGCACGTATATCCAGAGTAGCCAAGGCAACCATTTACAGCTATTTCGGAAACAAAGACCAGGTTTATTTAGAGGTCCTCCGCCGGGAGAAAGATGAGATAGTAGACAAGATATCAGCGTCGGTCGATCAAGAAGCTTTAGCTCCAGATAGGTTAGTTACCTTTGTCAAAGCAAAGTTCAGATATATGCGCCAGGCTACAAATATTTTGAATCTGGATCGAGAAGGGATAGAGAATCTATTGCCCAGTGCAGAAAGCATTCGTAATGAACTTTTCGAACGTGAAGTGGATATCATTCATTCTATTTTAAAGGATGGGGTAGAAAACGGCGGTTTTCACATTAATGATTCGGTTTTGACAGCCCGGGCCATTGCTCACGCATTGAGAGGATTTGAGTTAAACTGGCTGGTCCAGGAAAGTGAGGAAAAGGTTGAGCACTATCTCGATGAATTAATGAGCATCCTGTTTTATGGCCTGATACCTGAAACGAGGGGCGAAAAGTAACTCGTTTCATGAGGTTCAGGGGGCGGAGACATATCGGCGTGACCATTATGTGCGATATACTTTTCTCTTTCTCGGTGTTTTCCTTATTAGGCTGGATCATGGAAGCCTGTTATCGATCCATCCGTGAGGGGCATTTTATCAACCCCGGGCTCTTAAAAGGCCCTTATCTCATTCTCTATGGCGCCGTCGGTCTGGTGCTCATGGTATCTGTCTCGTTTATCCACGAGTACGGTATTTTTGTGAAAGTATTATGTTATTTTGTGATAACAACCGGGCTTGAGTTCATCTCCGGCTTCAATGCGCAGCATTTTTTCAACGCCCGGTTGTGGGATTATTCCGACCAGCGTTTCCAGTTTAAGGGGCATATCTGTCTCAAATTTTCCATTTATTGGGTACTGCTCGCCTTTGCATTTGAATACCTCTTGCTCCCGACCTATCAGGGCCTGACAATTTGGATCGCTCCCTCTTTCAAGGGAATATTCGGTGTGATCGGCGTTATCCTTATGATCATTGATTTTTTCATAGTCGTTAAGGGAAAACAATCCCACGTTAAAGAGGAGCATCAAGCTGGTTCCAGTATTGGCTGGAAAGGGGGAAACCCATAGAATGGATACGGAATTCATGAGCATCGCAGTGCCGCTGCTTGAGAACCCAATGGTGGCAGGGTTATCGCAGTATCCGCACCATCGCGGCAAGACCCGCCTCGATCATGTCAAAGAGGTGGCCGGGTTAAGCTTTTACTGGGGCAAACGGCTTTCCCTGGATTGCAGGGCCATAGTCAGGGGTGCCCTGCTCCATGATCTCTTCTTTTACGACTGGCTACATGAAGGACCCCGGCTGCACGGCTTCAGACATCATAATATCGCGCTCAGGAATGCCCGACAGGTAACGGAATTAAGCAAGAAAGAGGCCGATATTATCAAAAAACATATGTGGCCCCTTACTCTCATACCCCCTCGGTACCCTGAATCCTTTGTTGTATGCATGGTGGATACGTTTTGCTCGGTCAGGGATTATGTGAGAAACAGGGTTTAAGGATTGCATTAATGGAAAGTGCGTATACATCGGGAGTTGATATCGGTTCTACAACAGCCAAGGTAGTAATCTGCGATGAGAATGGTCACATGGTCTTTGACCGCTACCGACGTCATCAGGCCAGAACCGAAAAAACAACGAGGCACATCTTAGAGGAAGCCTTTAGTGAGTTTGGGAATATTGAGCTTGATCTGACGGTTACCGGGTCCGCAGGAATGGGAACGGCTGAAGCCTTTGGGCTTCCCTTTGTCCAGGAAGTGGTGGCCTCGGCACATCTGATAAAGAGAAGCTATCCTGAAGTCAGGACATTCATTGAGATAGGTGGTGAGGACTCGAAGATCATATTCTTTGATGATCATTTTCGTCCCGACATCAGGATGAACGGCAGTTGTGCGGGGGGCACAGGGGCATTTATTGATCAGATGGCCGTACTTCTAAATGTGCCGGTTTCTGAATTTAACGCCTTAGCAGAGAGGGCCGTTTCCATCTATCCCATTGCCTCCCGGTGCGGGGTCTTTGCCAAGACCGATATCCAGGCCCTGCTGAGTCAGGACGTATCAAAGGAAGATATTGCCGCTTCCGTGTTTCACTCTGTGGCCCTTCAGGTAGTGAGCAGCCTGTCACGAGGCCGTGATATTGAGAAAAAGATCATCATAGGCGGGGGGCCTTTAACGTTTTATCCTGAACTGCGGGAGGCCTTGGCAAAAGTTCTCGGCCTGAATAACCCTGACGACCTGATTGTCCCCGACCGGCCCGAACTTATCCCTGCGATGGGTGCGGCCTTGACCCGGGATGGGCAACCGCACCGGGCTAAGATCAGGGATCTTCTCACCATGGTCAAGACAAAGGGACCTCTCAAGATGAACAGGGGGACTAAGAGACTCCTTGCCCTGTTTAAAGACAGGGCAGAGTTCGAGTCGTGGCAGGAAAAGCACTCAAAGGATCGGGTATCCAGGGTTAATTTAAGCGAAGTAAGAGGGAGAGATCTTTTCCTTGGCATAGACTCCGGCTCCACAACCACCAAACTTGTGCTTGTCGATGCCCAGGAAAGGTTTGTCCTGGGTCATTACGGGGCCAATAACGGCGATCCTATCGGCGCGGTAAAGGAGGGTTTGTCCGCATTCAGGGAAAAATTCCAAAAGGCGAGTTTCTGGCCTCGCATTATCCGGACGGCTGCAACCGGTTATGGGGAAGATCTGATCAGGGCGGCCTTTGGCATAAATGATGGCGTGGTTGAGACCATGGCACACTACCGGGCAGCGAGGTGCTTTGATAGTGAGGTATCATTTATCCTGGATATCGGGGGCCAGGACATGAAGGCGGTCTATATCAGTGACCATAGCGTATCGGATATTCAGGTCAATGAGGCATGTTCATCCGGATGCGGCTCATTTATCGAAACCTTTGCCCGTTCCCTAGATTACGGTATTGAGGATTTCGCTGAAATCGCATGTGATAGTAACTCCCCCTTTGACTTGGGAACCAGATGCACCGTGTTTATGAACTCCAAGGTCAAACAGGCCCTTCGAGAAGGCGCCGGTATCCCGGACATCTCGGCCGGATTGGCCTATTCGGTCATAAGAAATTCTCTCTACAAAGTCTTGAAATTGCGGGACACGGAAGTCTTAGGAAACAGGATCATTGCACAGGGTGGAACCTTTCGCAATCCCGCGGTATTGCGAGCCTTTGAGCTTTTGCTGGAAAAGGATGTCATTCGTCCCGATATCCCGGAACTGATGGGGGCATACGGCGCGGCAGTGGCAGCCCTCGGCAACCATTCGGTTAGACCGGCTGAATCAACCCACTTTAATGGCATCGAAGACATGGGATTGAGCGTTGATTTTACCAAAAGGGAGTTGCACTGCAATGGTTGCGAGAACAGGTGCCCGATTATAAAGCTTACCTTTGCCAATGGAAACCGGTTTTTCACGGGCAACCGGTGCGAGCGTCATTTCAGCAGTAGTTACGGCACAAAACAGAGGGGGGTTAACCTGATTGCCGAACAAATAAACCTCCTGATTGACCGTGAGACAGAGCCGAAAGGCGATCCGCTCCTCAGTTTCGGCATCCCCCGCTGCTTGAACATGTATGAAAATTTCCCCTTCTGGTCTGCCTTTTTGGTCCAATGCGGTTTCAGGGTTGTTCTTTCTTCCCGGTCTGATTCCAAACTCTTTGAAAGAGGTTCGGCAACAGTGATGTCGGAAAATATCTGCTTTCCTGCAAAACTTGCCCACGGACATATTTTCGATCTCATAGACCGGGGGGTGGACAGGATATTCTACCCGACCGTGGTTCACGAAAGAAAAGAATTTGCCGGTGTGTTGAACAGTTTTAACTGCCCGGTTGTCACGGGTTATCCGGATCTGCTTAAAAGCGCAATCGATCCTGAGGGAAAATATGGGATACCGATTGACAATCCTGCCATAAGTTTTCGTGATGAGGACTTGTTGAAAAGGCAGCTTCATCTCTTTTTCAGAAAATTTGGGGTGGATTACAGGACGATCTCAAGAGCGGTGGAAGAAGGACTAACCGCTCAAGAAAAATTCAGGAGAGAACTGACGGATAGGGCCCGCGCCCTGATATCTAAGGCAGAAAACGAAAACCGGATGATCGTTGTACTGGCGGGCAGGCCCTATCATATCGACCCTCTTATAAACCACGGTGTCCCCGAGCTCTTGACCGGTCTCGGTGTTGATGTTATCAGCGAAAATGCCGTTCCCTTAGATAAATGCCAGTCTTTATCCGATGTGAATGTCCTTACACAGTGGGCCTACACCAACAGGCTCTATGCCGCGGCCAAATGGGTTTGCGATAACAGCGTGGGCCAGTTGGTCCAGCTTACCTCCTTCGGATGCGGCCCTGACGCGGTCTCGGCAGATGAGGTACGAGAGATCATAAGGGATTCGAGGAAGGTATATACACTGATCAAGATGGACGAGATAGCAAATCTCGGTGCGGTCAGAATCAGGTTACGTTCGATGTTGGAAGCAGTGAAGGAAAACAGGGGAATATCTCAATGGGAAAGGAACAAAGGAAAGAAAACAGTTCGTGAATTTATGCCGGAGGACAGAAAGAGAACCCTCATCGCCCCCTATTTTTCCCCTTTCTATTCTCCTCTAATTCCAGCGGTATTCAAGCCCATGGGCTACCGGCTGGATGTGCTTCCGCCTCAAGACAGGTCTTCAGTGGAATTCGGTCTTAAAAACATCAATAACGATATGTGTTATCCTGCTGTTCTTGTTGCAGGAGACATTATCAAGGCATTTCAATCCGGGAGGTATGATCCGGAAAAAACATCTGTAATCCTGACCCAGACCGGCGGTCAATGCCGGGCCTCTGCTTATGTTTCTCTAATCAGAAAAGGGCTGGCCTCTGCCGGCCTGGATAATGTTCCAGTGATAGCGCTTTCCACTGAAGAGATAAACCCGCAGTTAGGATTTGAAATCGATGAAAAAGAACTGGCCAAACGAATGGGTTTAGGCGTCATTTTCACCGACCCTCTGGCACAGATGTATTTGGCCACAGTGCCAAAAGAGAAAACCCCCGGGGCTTCAAAGGCACTGCATGCGAAATACCTCTCGGAAATGGCGACGGGCATTGAGAAGGCTGATTATTATTATCTCCTGACTGTCTTGGAAAAGGCAGTGCAAGATTTCAACGGCGTAAAAATCGTCGATCGACCTGTTCCTAGGATCGGTGTGGTGGGCGAAATTTTTGTCAAATATAATTTTTTTTCCAATGGCAACATCATAGAGTGGCTCTCTCGGCAGGGCGTGGAGGTTGTGCTCCCCGGTTTGCAAAGCTTTTTTACTCAAAGGTTTGTTAATGAAGATTTTGATCAAAAGGCGTTTTTTAAGCATTCTATTGTTGACAGCCTTAAACACAAGCTTATGGATATCTATGTGAGGCATCACCTTTCCCGGATTGACAGGGTGATGCAATTGTTTCGTTTTTACAGGAAGCCGTTTGGCCTTAAAGCGTTAGCCGGGATCACGAGCGAGGTGGTTAGTCTGGCCAATCAGTTTGGGGAAGGATGGCTCCTGACTGCTGAAATGATCGCCATGCTCAATGAAGGGACCGGAAACATAGTCTGTCTTCAGCCATTCGGCTGTATTTCCAACCACATTACAGGAAGGGGAATGGAAAGGAAACTAAAGGAGATGTTCCCTCATCTGAATCTGCTCTCTTTGGATATGGATGCCGGGGCCAGCGAGGTAAACCTCTTAAACCGCCTGCATTTCATGATTATCGCGGCAAGGGAAGAGATGGCACACGGGACGGAAGCGACGGTCAAACCGGCAATCACCTGGCCTCGTTACATTCCGCGCATACGGCCCGGATATCTCGATTTTGACTATCATATATCGCCGGAAGTCGAAAAATGGAAATCATGGGTATCCGGATTGGGGTTGTGGAAAAAGGCGAACGATTTTATACGAAGATAGTTTGAGGATTGGGGATATGAATCGAATTATAAACAGCAATCATGAAACCAGCGAAAGGAGGAAAATTATGTTTGATCTTATCAAAAAGACCATATTGACAGGGGTAGGGTTGGCAGCCATGACCAGAGACAAGTTCGAAGAGCTGGTTAAGGAGTTGACGGAAAGAGGCGAGATTTCTGAGAAGGAAGGTAAAGAGCTGGTCGATGATCTGCTGGAAAAATCAAAGCAGGCCAGAAAAGACCTGGAAACAAAGGTGGAAGATACAGTGCATAAGGTACTGGACAAAATAGATGTGGCCACCAAAAAAGATATTGCCGGGCTGGAAAAGAAGATAAGGCGCCTGTCAAAAAAGGAGACCACAGGAAATAAGGGGGGCATGCCTGAATGATCAGGTATTTTCAGAAAAAGAAAGCCCGCCCAAAAAAGATAGGGCTTGCCCTTGGCAGCGGTTCCTCCAGGGGATGGGCACATATCGGGGTGATTAAGGCGCTCACAGAGGCAGGGATCCGTATCGATTATGTGGCAGGGACCAGTATAGGAGCAGTGGTTGGGGCGGTCTATGCCTCGGGCAGGATTACAACGCTGGAAGATGTAGCGCTCCGACTTGACTGGAAAAAGGTGGTCAATCTCCTTGATATCGTTTTCCCCAAATCAGGAATTATTGACGGCAATAAGATCACTGAATTCATCCGCGAACAAGTTAAAGCAAAAATAATTGAAGAACTCCCGCTTCCCTTTGCCGCTGTATCCACGGATCTTGCCACAGGGAGAGAAGTGATCATCCGTGAAGGGGACATCATTGAAGCGATAAGGGCCAGCGTCTCTGTGCCCGGGGTATTTACGCCGATAAGGAGGGCGGGCATGTTCCTGTTGGACGGGGCGCTTGTCAATCCTGTCCCAGTTAGCGTGGTAAGGGAGATGGGAGCCGATTTTGTAATTGCAGTAGACCTCAACCACGACATTATCAGTAAAAAAGGCGATGACAGATCTCTATCTCCAGAACCCGTGCCCCATATTTTAAAGAAAGATGACGGGCGATTTTCCATGAAAGAGAACAGGATTATGAGCGCCTTCAATGCAAAGTTTAAATCGATTGATTTCTCTTTTTTCCCGAACATAACACAAAGGACACCCAGGAATTCGATGCCTAATATCTTTGAAGTCCTGCTCGCTTCAATCAATATCATGGAAACACAAATTACGGTGGCACGACTGAAGACCGACCCCCCTGATATTCTTATTCAACCCGCCCTCGGGCACATCAAATTCCTGGAATTCAATCGCGCTGAGGAGGTTATTGCCGAAGGATACAGAGAGGCGAAATCACATATTAACCTGTTGACCGAAGAAGGACAAGTCCATGTTTATCCGTAAAATCGGAGTCATAGGGAGGACGTACCGGCACATGCAGCGTTACCGCCAGATCCTTACCATACTTTTCAAGTATGGGTTCGGTGACCTGGTAGATATTCTGAAAATTGAACAGTACTTGGAGATCGGCCTGCAAATGATCTCTAAAAAGAGGAAGGAGAAGATAGAAACACTGTCCAGGGCCAAGCGTGTGAGAATGGCCCTGGTGGAGTTGGGCCCTACCTTTGTCAAGATGGGTCAGATACTCTCCACCCGTCCCGACCTTCTCCCAATGGAGTTTATAAGGGAATTGGAAAAGTTGCAGGATAATGTGCCGTCTTTCGACTATGCCGAAGTGGAAAAAATCATAGAAAGCGAATTCGGCGCCCCACTTAAAGAGATCTTCAAGGGTTTTGAGAAAATTCCCCTGGCCTCTGCCTCCTTAGGGCAGGTCCATAGAGCCCGGCTCGCCGATGGAGAGGATGTGGTTGTTAAGATCCAGAGGCCACAAATCCGGAAGACCATTGAGGTGGATTTAGAAATTGCGCTTCATCTCGCCACCTTAATGGAAAAGCACTTAGAGGGGTGGGAAATCCAGCGTCCCACCAGGATCGTGGGGGAATTCGCCCGCACACTCGAGAACGAGCTTGATTACACTCTGGAAGCGGCCCACATGGAGCGCTTTGCTATGCAGTTTGCCGGTGAGCGGACAATTTATATTCCCAAGGTCTATCGAGAGGCCACCACCGAACGTATACTCACCATGGAATATATCGATGGCATCAAGGTATCTGATATCGCCCGGTTAGAAAAGGAAGGCCTTGACCCCCGCCGGATCGCTCGATCCGGCCTTGATCTGATCATGAAACAGATCTTTGTCCATGGGTTTTTTCATGCAGATCCCCATCCTGGGAACATGTTTATCCTCCCGGGGAATATCATCTGCTATTTGGACTTCGGTATGATGGGCCGCATTGATCTTGAGACCAGGGAACGTTTTGCCGATCTGGTTATAAGTATCGCACAACGAGATGAACAAAAGGTCACGGATGCCCTTCTCATCCTCACCCTATCGGACAAAGAGCCGGATAATCACGCTCTGGAAAGGGATGTGGCCCAGTTCATAGAGCGGCATTTTTACCGCCCTCTCAAGGAACTGGAATTAGGGAAACTGCTGCATCAGCTTTTAGAGATGGTAGCGAAACATCGGCTGCGGGTACCGCCCAATCTCTTTTTGATGATCAAGGCCTTGGCCACAGTAGAAGGGGTAGGCAAACTTTTGGACCCGGAGCTTGACGTGATCAAGCAGTCGACCCCATTCCTTCAACGCGTTCACCTGGATCGCCTCAGACCCCGGAAGCTGAGTCGTGATATGCTCTCTTCCGGCATCGAGCTTGCCCACCTCCTAAAGGAGATCCCTGGGGAAATACGCAAGATTCTTAGACAGGCGAGAGAGGGCAAGATAAAGATAGAGTTCGAGCATCGGGGCTTAGAGCCTATGCTTTCCACGTTTGACCGGGTCAGCAATCGCATCGCTTTTTCAATTGTCCTGGCTTCCTTAGTGATCGGTTCATCATTGATCGTTTTTGCCGGGATACCTCCAAAATGGAATGGTATACCTCTTATCGGCCTGGGCGGTTTTATTATTTCCGGTATCATGGGGTTCTGGCTCCTCATAAGTATCTTAAGGCGCGGCAGGATGTAGCTGATTAAAAAATGAGAGCTGTAGACAACAAAATAGAATGTTAGTCTTGGAGGGATTGTAATTACTACGGAAACGGATTGGAGGCAAAGTCCGGGAGTTTGCTCAACCACCCCGCCTTTCGTTATCAGACAGCAAAAGATAGAGCATGTTATCCGGATATCCCGCTTGACAAATTGATCCCCGCGGGTTTAATATCATATATAGATTTTAAGATACCATATATGGTATAAGTTGAGAGTGAAAAAATCCTGCCATTTCTACGAAATTTGGCCCGAACGTTCTTCATTCCTGTGGGCGCCGGAAAAAGATGATGAACAGTATGGTGATTTCTTCCAATCAGGAAAGGCAAATATGGGCGGCGGCCCTCAAGTATCTTGAACATGGCCGTCCGGGAGACGTGGAGCATACTCGCAGGGTGGTGGCTTATGGGAAGGCACTGTTGGCTAAAGAACCAGGAAATCCTCGGGTAGTTGTACCTGCGCTGATCCTCCACGACACAGGATGGAGCAAGGTGAATTTTTCGGACTTCGTTGATGCCCCGGCAGTTGACAAGAAAGATACAGCGAGCGTCAG
>Ga0190283_1001545_pt1 | contig 10065 bp, 13 predicted proteins | sample 48691801_MG_FD_161669 | JGI IMG/M metagenome (GOLD analysis project Ga0190283, IMG submission 161669) | Hydrothermal vent microbial mat bacterial communities from Southern Trench, Guaymas Basin, Mexico - 4869-18-0-1_MG | ecosystem: Environmental > Aquatic > Marine > Hydrothermal vents >...
AAAGTTAAATCAAAAGCAGGATAAAAGAGTCTCTATACATATGATTAATTTTGGCTGATATTTTTCCACTATTACTCGAATTATTTCATGCAAGTATATGCTAATTATAACTTTTAAAGTACAATATTTTGATATAAGAAATTATATTTTTAATTTTTGTATTAAATTGGGCACAGAAGGTGAATGGAAAACTGCTTAATATCTAGCCCAACTTTCCGTATTTTCTCATAAAATCACCTGATTTTACCCCAATTTCGAGCATCTAAAACCCCGTATAGTGGTCTTTTTCTAAACAGGTTGCCAATGTAGTGACCTAATAAAGAATATATATGGATATTATGTATACAAGGAAGTAAAACTGTTATATAATGACCCTATGTTTATACGCCAGTACAAGACTAAAAATAAAAAGACAGGCAAGATCTATATAAAGCATCAGCTGGTCCAGTCGTACAGGACAGAGTCCGGCCCCAGACAGAGAATAGTCATGAATCTTGGAAAGCTAAGTCTGGACAGGTCAGAATGGAGAAGGCTTGCCTTTGCCCTCGAAGAAAGGCTTTCCGGGCAGCAGCCGCTGATAAAAGAACCGGAGATAACTTCTGAAGTTGAGAGAGTATTTAAAAATTATAACTTCTACAGATTAAGAAAGAAAAGAGAGGACAAAAAGCCAGAGCGGCTATCCATCGATCTTGACAGAGTTGCCACCGCAAATAACCGCAGCCTGGGTCCGGAGCTTGTAGCAGAAGACGCTTGGAACAGGCTTTCTATGGACAAGATATTAAAAGACGCAGGCCTTGACGAAAAGTCAAGGGCAGTTGCAAAAGCATCTATTTTTGCCAGGCTCATGCTTCCCTCAAGCGAGCTTTCTACCCTTAAATACATTAATGACATATCATCCGCTCCCGAGATAATAGATCCCTCTTTAGCCGATCTTAAAAAAGATCCCCTCTACCAGGTGGCCGATGTGCTCCTGTACCAGAAAGATGCCATTGAAGAGGGACTGCGACAAAGAGAAAAAGAGATATTTCCCTCTAAAAATATTCTCTTTCTATATGATCTGACCAATACCTATTTTGAAGGAGCGGCCAGAGGTAATGGCCTTGCAAAAAGAGCAAAGTCAAAAGACAGGCGAAGCGGCTGCCCGCTTATCTGCCTGGCGCTTCTTGTAGACAGCAGGGGCTATCCGCTATTTTCTCAAGTTTATGAAGGCAATCAGTCAGAGCCACAGACCCTTGATGAGGTACTTGATAGATTAGAAGAGGATAGCAATAAGTCTCTGCTATCTTTAAAGCCCACTATAGTGGCAGATAAGGGCATTGCTACCAAAGATAATCTTCATATTTTACAGATCTCCATAACCTTTCGGTAAATATATTATCAAATACTCTGCCCCTTCCATCCATACTTACTTTTACATCAGCCAACTCGACTTTTTCCACATATTCTTCCGAAGTAAACTGGCTTCCCTGGTCTGAGTTATTGATCTCAGGCTTTGCTATCTTAAATGCCAGATCCAGTGACTCTAAGCAAAAATCTACCGACAGGCTATTAGACAGTACCCAGCTTAGAACATACCTTGAATACCAATCCATTATCGCAACCAGATACATAAACCCTTTCCTCATCCTGATATAGGTGATGTCTGTTCCCCATACTTGATTTGGATATGATATATTTATCCCCTTTAATAGATATGGATATTTTTTATGTCTTATGTTGCTACAAGTTGTATTCTTTGCCGGATATACGCCCTGTATGCCCATTAAAGCCATGAGCCGGTGTATTCTCTTGTGATTTACATTAAACCCGTCTCTTCTTAATTTATGCGTGATTCTGGGATATCCGTAAAAGGGACACTTTGTATAAATTTTATCTATCATATTTGTAAGCATTATATTATATTTGCTCTCACCTTTAGGCCTCCAGTAATACGCACTTCTTGGAAGATCCAGCAGATCGCACTGCCTGCCTATTGCTATTTTGTGATCCGGATCTACCGCTTCGGACTTCTCGCTGCGGCTCAGCCTAGAACTTTTTTTTTAGCCACTCCAGCTCCACTGTGAGCTGGCCTATTTTATTATATAGATCTGCAATAAGTTCTTCCTGCTCTTTTTCCCTGCTGTCTTTTTTAAGTGGATTTTTAAATCCTTCCTGGATTTGCACCAGCGCTTTTTTTCTCCATTCATGAGCCTGTGTGGGATGGATCTTGTATTCGCTTGATATCTGGCTTACCGTTTTTTCCTGCTCCAGCATTTCTTTTACCACCCGTGTCTTAAAAGCTGGACTGTAACTTTTTTTTGTTATGTTTTTCATAGCTATATCATACCCCCTGACTATAGTGATAGCTTACCTCATTTTTTGTCCAGTTTTTGGGGGTAATTATAGATAATAAAATAATTGATGAAGTCTGCGATATAATAGCTTCACATCATAGTCCTGGAGAAATAGACACACTAAATTTTAAGATATTATGGGATGCGGATTGGCTTGTGAATTTAGGAGATGAATACAATATAAAAAATAAGAAAAAATTAGAGAAAGTAATAAACAAAATATTTTTAACCAGGACCGGAAAGGATTTAGGAAAATCGATATATCTGGTATAGAGCCAGAATCATATATTTAATTTTAATAATTTATCCTAACCTCTGGGATCGAATTTTTCAATTAATGCCACAATTTTATATAGATTTAGGCACTTTTCCAGGAAGAAACCACCCCTGCTGAGGGGTGGTTTCTGAAGGGAGGTGACCTGTGGATCAGTGGCGCTCTGGTGTTGTTTTAATAATTTAAGATCACTTGGCATCTATAGATCCACCTGCTGTTAAGATGCTGATAATCTTTTTCCATCATTTTATTTCTTGAAAAATGATCCGTGTTTAATAAAGCTTTTAAGTCCAAATGCATGAGCCTCATCCTTTGGAAAGAAATTCCTGAGATCAAGACCGTTTTCCTCTGCCCAGTCCTTAAGCTCTTTATGCATGTCTTTTATTGCTTCCCTTGCTTCTGATACTGTCATATTTTCCAGGTCTTCTTTAAAAGTTTTAAGTTCTTCTTTTTTATCCAGTATGGCTTCTTTCTGGTCCCCTGTTATCTTTTCATCCTTAACCAGCTCATCAAGCCTTTCTTCAAACCGCTCTTCTGCATCAGCTATCCTTTCCTCCTTTAACTCATCAAGAAAATCCATGATCTCATCAGGGTCCAGGTCAAATCTTTCTGCAAACCTTTCTACAAGTAATGGATATTCAATCTCAGCTTCTTCACTGGCCTGTGCATTTATTTCACCCACACATGCAACTCCTCCTATTGACAATAAGACAAGACTTGTGATCAGTATCAATGCTATTTTTATACTTTTTATCTTCATTTCTTCCTCCTTGTTTGCTTTTCTGGTCAAATATTAATAATTCCAGGTAAATTTATACATCATGAAACTGAGAAGAAGCTTAGAGGAATAGGTTTTATGAATTTTTAAGAGAATTAGCCGATATAAAACTTTTTTTTGGACCTGCATAAAGAGATTAACGACAGAGAAATAGTTGATGAACTTGAAAACAGGGAAAAAGCATCGAAAACTAATTTTGTAAAAATGGAAGATATTATATGATTTTTCCAATCACACAGCAGGAAGCCTTACTGTGAAGGTAGAGCCGCTGCCGATCTTACTGACGCACTGACCGATGTGATAAGATCTTTGGAAAGTAGCATCTTAAATATTTTGTGTACAAATAACTTCTCAAGCGATGCGGTATCAATACTGATGAAGGGAGCGTAAAAGAGAATTCGTCGCCGGAGAAACATCCGTCAGCTGCCAGTACATATATATGGGGACCGAAGGATAAGTAGTCCCCAGAGGTCTGGATAACTGCTACAACTGCGGGCTTGCCATCATCTTTCCTGCATGTACTCCTGTAATAACCGCCTATAACTTCCCATGAGATTTAAGGTATTTTTTATCAATAGGTCTTTTAAGTAGTTTTTCTGGAACTAAGAAATGTTATCAACATCGATCAGGCCGGGAGCTGTAGAATTATATAGTTTTTTAGGTTCTTAGATATACACCTACTTATATGCTAATATAGTCTAATGCATACCTTCCTCTTAATATAGATACCTTACACCCTTCTCCGGCAATATTTTTGCATTTCTTTCTCAGACATAAATCCATTGCTTTTTGAATCAACATTCTGAGCTCTTCCAGAGAAAGTATTGATAAAATATTAAATATAATTTTTTATATATAGTATAATAAGGTTTATAAATTATTACTTATATATACTTTATATTAAGTATAAATCTTTATTAATCTACAATATATTGTTTAAAGAAAGGCGGTATAAATGAAAAAGAGTAAATTATACTTTTTAATAGCAATATTTATAATAATTACAATATTTGGTATGGCTTTTTTATGCAATGAATGTGATAAGCCAATTGAAATAAAGATTGGTGCTAATGAAAGCCACGTTGGAGATGAAGAAGAATTAGAAAAAGAAGCAAGTGGGGCAGCTGAAGAAGAGATAAATTCTGAGGAAGAGAAAGACGGAGATGCTCCAGAAAAAGAAAAGAAGGGAACCACCGGGGAAGATGAAGCAGAGCAGATGCTCAACGATACAGAGGAGGAAATAGAACAGCTTGTAGATCAGACCGAAAATGAGATACTGACAATGGTTGATGAAATGGAGAAAACAATAGATGAAACAGATGATCCGCAAGAACTGGAATCGGAAATAGAGAGATTGACAGAAGAGGCGGAAGCACTGGTTGATGCGACAGAGGCAGAAATTAATAATATGCTTGATGATCTGGAGGAACTATTTGAAGAAGCAAACCAGGAGGAACTAGAAGAACTGGAAGAGGATGTTGAAAAAATGATAGAAGAAGCAGAAAAGAATATTGAAGAAGCAGTAGACGATTTACTGATTAAAGCATTGAAGAAGTATTTATAATGCTGTCATATCAGGACCAAGGTCCACAGAGAACCTGACAAGATATATCATAAGGACATCATTCACATAAGAAAGAATGAAATACTTCCCTGACCAGGCAAAAGCAATCTACCAGTCTAAGCATTTTGAAATTCCTACAATGCACTTAATCTGGATCAATTTATCCCGCCAGAAATATTACATGCGTAAGCTTGTAGATAAAGGCGCCCCGCTGAAAGCGGACAGGCAAAGCATGAAGTAATGAATACTATGGGCGTAAGTCCATAGTAAACTTATAGGAATTTGCTTCTGGATCACCATTCTATAAACAGCTAAAAGTTAACGTATTCAGGGTTATCGGATTCAGAAAGCATAGAGATCATGATACTGAAGCAGGAAATATGCAGAGTGGAAGAATAAAGTAGAAACCCACGCACTAAGCTAAGGTATGTGGGTTTCTACGATAAATAGCTCTTTACTCCTGGCCGCCAACACTCATAATATAGATCTCAAAATTACCTTCCCGGTTCGATTGAAATGTAATCTTCTCACTATCGGGTGACCAGGAGGGATCATTATCATCTGCCGGACTGATACTGATTTCCGGATCTGCATCTCCTTCATAAAGCTGTTCTTCTTTAGCGGTTAGAGCTTCTTCCTTGCAACTAGTTCCCTATAAATAGCATAGAAATTAAATACGATAAAAAGGTAACAGAGTTTGAACCCTTGGAATGGATGGCAGCCCTCATCTTCCATATACCCGATAGGGGAGCACAGACGGTGCATTATTATGGCTACTATAGTAATGTTACAAGAGGGAGACTCAAGAAAGAAGACAGCCAGCCTGAGCATCATATTATAGAAGATGAAACTCCCAGGGGACTTAACAGGTCCTGGGCCAGGCTGATACAGAAGATATATGAAGTGGACCCCTTGTTGTGTCCAGTATGCCGAGGACAGATGAAGATAATCGCTTTTATTGAAGACTATAAGGTGGTTAAAGATACTTGATCATCTGGGTATATATGAGTTTGATAATAAGAGGGCTCCTCCAAAAGTAGCAGAGGATCCTGACGGGTTTGATGAATATATTATAGATGACTATATAGACAGTGACCATGTGTGCTAAGGCTTTTATCGGGTGGTATTATATAGGTATGCCATGAAATGGGCTCTGATATAAGATTTTTCTCACTTATTTCTTCAGTTTCAGGTTTTTCTGATCCGGTCCCTTATTTGATATCCGTTTTTGTATCGATAATCATAAATATGTTCATAGCATTGAAGAAGACCGGTATTACTGTATAGGGCATGTTGGTGAAGGCATTTTGTCTGTCAGGTTTACATACCGCGGTAACATTATTCGTATCTATGTGCAGGTTATTGGAGGAAGATTTATGAAAAACAAAACAAAATACACCGAAGAACCTATGGGTGATCTTAAAATTATTAAAGACTTTATCCCACGGCCCGATCAGTTGGTTCTGAAAGAAGTCAATGTAAAAGTTACTATATCTTTGAAGAAATCGAGTATTGCATTTTTTAAAGAAGAGGCAAAGAAACAGAGGACTTCTTACCAGAAGATGATAAGAGAGGTAGTGGACTGGTATGCTTCACACTATCAAAAGGGTGCATAACTAGACGCTGCACGGAACCCACTCTATGCGATAGAAATCTATTAGCTGTCAGTGGGCGGCTGCTTCTGTGGTGATGGTTTCTAATATGTCCTCCAAATAGAACTGACTAGTTAGACAATTCAAGCAATTTTTTGTTATCAATATCGACCAGCCCGGGGAGCCAATTTGGGGCTCTCCACCAACAAAGGGGGTATTCCATTCTCTAACAGCATAAGGCCTTGACTCTTAATTATATATATTGACTAAAGGTATATAAAAGGTATAATAATTATACCATGGAATTTGAGTTCGATCATAAAAAAGGTGAAAGCAATAAACAGAAACACGGTATTGATTTTTATGAAGCTCAAAAGTTATGGGATGACACAGATTTCATTGAGATTCCTGTAAGAACCAGCGATGAACCAAGATTTATGGTAATTGGAAAGATTTCAGGAAAATATTGGTCGGGAGTTATTACATATCGTAATGAAAAGATAAGGATTATTTCAGTAAGGCGATCTAGAAAGGAGGAGGTTGATATATATGAAAGCTCGTGAGCTTGACAAGAAATTTGATGAAAATAAAAATATTTCAAAATACCTTGATATATCAAAGGTGAGAAGGCCTGGACAAGAACAAAGAAGAGTCAATGTAGATTTCCCTTTATGGATGATTGATTTATTGGATAAAGAAGCAAAACGGTTAGGTGTGCCAAGGCAGTCTATTATTAAAGTCTGGGTAGCAGAGCGTCTTGAAAAGGTGTCTTGAAAATATCTGATACTAATTTTTTCAATAAATTGGATAAAATAATTAGTAAAATAAAACTCTTCACTGAAAACAATGTTATTTGTTATCAAATCGGCCAACCCGGGGAGCCATCTTAATACTTGTATTAAAAAATAAATTTATTAAATAATTGATAGTTTATTTGTGGTTCGAATCCTCTCTCCCCAGCCATCTTTCACTTTTTGCAAAATCATAAGAGGTTTCCTCGGTATGCTGCGCCTCTTCATGGTATTTTTCCGCTATAGTCCAGGCATTTTTGAAGTCACAGGCCAGCGTGCGGTCGGCAATGCGGAAGGTCGAACTTCGTCCAGAAAACATAGCCAATTCGAACGAATACCAGCTAAAAACTCTTCTTTGCCCTCATTATGGTGAAGAATTGTTTACATTTAATTCCCCAAAAGTATTTAGCGCATTTTAAGCCTGTTGATTTTCCTTATGGATCAGTTGGGATCAGGGATTTACGCGGCAGAATTCTTGGCAGTGGGAAAACACTTCCTGACCGCATTTGCAACCTTCTGCCACAAAGGTTAGTGAATTGATTTGATTATCGGTAAATCGAAATTTAAATAATTTGTCGTAGTTTTACTCAAATCTGAATAATATCCTCTGTACTCTGCTGGTAAGAGCTCTGCCATTTGATACATTATTTCATCTGCAATCAACTGGCGTTCTTCTTTATCTGGATAGGTGCTGCTTGGGCAGATCATGAATGGCGTGCCAACTCGCATTGTGATCTTTGTTCTGCGCAACTTTTTTATGTTCTCAGAAAACTTTTCTCCACCATATTGAACAATAGGCATAATCGTAGCCTTACTTTTCAAGGCAATGACTACCACACCTGCGTGTGCCCGGATCAACCGCCCATCTTTTGTGCGGGTTCCCTCAGGTGCAATTACAAAAAAATGTCCCTGTTTTAGAACTTCGAATGCTTTTTTCAAAGCTTGAAAATCAGCAGTACCCCGGTCAACCGAAATGGACCCCCAGGCATTAAACAGGAATTTTAAAAAAGGGGTCTCAAATGTCTCCTTTTTAACCAAAAAAAAGATCTTACGAGGATATGAAAAGGCCAAGGCTGCAAGCACATCTAAAAAGTTTATATGATTACCGATCAATATCATTGGACCCTGACGCGGCACAGCCTTCAATGCATTTTTATCTACATTGCATATCACAAATAATACAAACCTCATAACAAGGTAGGTTAGAAGTTTAATCATTGATTATCAGTCTCCAACTATTAGTTCAATCTGCTTTGTGAATATTTTTACAGACAAACTATCGCCCTTTTCACAGATCGTTTCACCATCAGCATGCACTGGAAGGCTTCCCTTCAAAGCCGTGATTTCAATACTGCTGGTCAATGGCATTTTAACAGAAGGATGACCTTCTTGTGTCCCAGCCATAATTTTGGCCATCAATTTGATAACATCAATTCTGCTTATCTGGTCAACTATCATTAAACTAAAGAATCCGTCATCAGGCTTTGATAAGGGAGTCATTTTGAATGAACTGCCCATCCGCCACCCATTCATAACTGATATGATCAGACATTGTTGCTCAAAAGTCTCATTATCAAGTTTGACCCTCAAGGTTGGAGCTTTGAAATACAAAAATATCGTTTTTATTGCAGCAATCAAATAACCCGGTATTCCCGAGAGGAAGGCAGGTAATTTTGCTGCTTCAAAACCAACGATGGTATCAAAGCCAATGCCAATTCCATTCCCAAAGAATTTCCCCTGAGGATAATTCCCTCCAAAGACTTGTCCCACATCAATGGTTCGCGTTTTTCCAGTTGCAATTGCTTTTACAGCATCTTCAAGCTCTGTAGGAATCCCCATACTAGCAGCAAAATCATTACCCCGCCCTGTGGGGATCACTGCCAGCTTTGGGATTTTTTTACCTTCAAGTTTAGATGCCATCAGGCCGTTAATGATCTCATTTGAAGTGCCGTCACCGCCTACGGCAATGACCACATCATAGTCTTTTTCTGCAGCCTCCTGTGCCAGGATGGTAGGCTCACCAGGTTTGGCCGAAACTATCAGTGAATAATCAGACAAATACTCCTCTAATAGTTTTTCAATTTTTATTTGGTTTTTTAAAGCTGCACCCTTTGCAGCACTTGGATTTAATATAACCAGATACTTCATATTGATGATAATAATCTTTATTATTAAAAATTTAAAGATATAAAAAGGGTATTTACCTTAAGAAACCGATTCTGGTAAAAAAATATAAACTGACTTGCAATATCAAAAGTTTCTTTTATGCACTTGATTTGAGGAATTAATTCGATAATATTTAAATAATGATTAGTTCTAAATGTGTTTATTGTTTAGTTTCTAAACTATATAATGAAAAAAAATTAAACCATGGTTCTTTCTTTTTCAATTATTTGCAAAATTGAATTTAAATCCTCCATTACAGAAGAAAATTCTATAAGCTTTTGTTCAAAATTTACACCATAATACTTTTTGACAATATCATACATCTGGATATGCATTGAATTATGATTCTTGAAACCAACCCATCCCTTTTTTGTCAGGTATAGGTTTATCTCCTTTGCATTTTCATCTGCATAGTTTTTCTTGACCAGTTTTTTTCCTGTCAGCTTTGATATGGTCTGAGACACTGCTCCCTTAGTCTGCCGTTAAACCACCAGACTTCAGTCTGGTGATGAATAGGCTGTCCAGACATAGTATAACGGGTACAAATGAGATTTAGAAAAAGCATCC
>Ga0190283_1001549_pt1 | contig 10049 bp, 7 predicted proteins | sample 48691801_MG_FD_161669 | JGI IMG/M metagenome (GOLD analysis project Ga0190283, IMG submission 161669) | Hydrothermal vent microbial mat bacterial communities from Southern Trench, Guaymas Basin, Mexico - 4869-18-0-1_MG | ecosystem: Environmental > Aquatic > Marine > Hydrothermal vents > Microbial...
CGGAGGCAGACTGCAGGCTGGATCAGGCAGTAAATTCTTTAATTGTAGGATTTTGCTTCATGCAAGGCGAAGTTTGTTGTGCCTCTACCAGAGCCTATATTCATAGTGATATATACGATGAATTTGTAGATAAGCTGATCAGAAGATGCAATGGGATAAAAATGGGAGATATAATGGACCCCTCTACTCAGCTGGGATCTTTGATCGATGAAAATCAATTAAATACAGTAGATGGCTATGTAAGTAGAGCTGTAAGTGATGGAGCAAATCTTCTTTGTGGGGGTGAAAGGTATACTATACCTCCCTGTGATAAAGGCTTTTTTTACAAACCTACTGTTTTAGAAATTAAGGATAATAGTCTGGAATGTGTGCAGGAAGAAATATTTGGTCCAGTATGTACAGTAATGAAGTATGACTGCCTTGAGGAAGCTTTAATGCTCGCCAATGATTCAGTCTATGGCCTTGGTGCGACTATCTGGAGTGAAGATAGTAGAAATTTATATAAAGCTTCAAAATCCTTTAATGCTGGCATTATCTGGATGAATACCAATGTAATGTCAAAGATTGAAGCTTCTTATGGCGGGAATAAAATGAGCGGTGTTGGGCGAGAGGGAGGAGTGGTTGGTATTATGGAATATCTTAAATGTAAAAATAATGTCCACTATATTGGACCTGAAGATAATTACTATAAATTTGAGAATTAAGAATGAAGTATTTATATGACTTATAAAATAGTTTTTACAGATTATGATTGGGATTCAATAGACATAGAAAGAGAGCTGCTCTCAGAAATAGATTGTGAGATCGTAGAAGCCCAGACAAAAGATGAAGAGGATCTTATCTTAAAGTGTGCTGATGCTGATGCATTAATCGTACAATATGCACCTATTACCAATAGGGTGATTGAGAACATGAAAAAATGTAAAGTAATATCAAGATATGGTATTGGAATTGATACTATCAGTATTGATTCTGCCAGCAAGAAAGGAATATTTGTATGCAATGTTTCTGATTATTGCCTGGACGAGGTAGCAGACCACACACTTTCCTTGATCCTGGCTCTGGGTAGAAAAATAGTTCCTCTTGTAAACTCTGTAAGAGAAGGAAGATGGGATGCTGTTGAAGTTTCACGTCCTGTATTTAATTTTAGGAGTTTGACACTGGGACTTATAGGTTTTGGAAAGATTCCTAAAAACTTATATTCAAAGGTAAAAAATTTATTTGGAAAAGTGGTAGTTTATGACCCTTTTATAAGTGAAGATATAAAAAGTAAATACAATCTAAATTTAACAAATTTTTTAAACCTTATAAGAACCAGTGATTATATCTCAATACACTGCCCGTTGGTAGAAGAAACATACCATTTATTTAGTGAAAGAGAATTTCAATTAATGAAACCAACAGCATATATTATTAATACGTCAAGAGGCTCTATCATTGACACGACTTCATTATATAATGCATTAAATACTGGCCATATCTCCGGAGCAGCCCTAGACGTGCTTGAAGAAGAGCCGCCAGGGATAGATAATGTACTCATAAAACTTGATAATGTCTTAATAACTCCTCATGCTTCCTTTTATTCTGAATCATCTCTGGAGGATTTACAATATAAGACTGCTTTAAGTGTTTTAGAAATATTAAAAGGCAAGAGGCCAATAAATGTAGTAAATAAGAAAATATTAGCAAATGATAAAACTAATATTGATTCTTTAAAAGGTTTAGAAATTTAATATATCAGTGGTTTCCAAGGAGCAGTAAATATCCTGTTTGCAATTGGTAGATTTAAGGATAAAAATAAATGAAAGGAAAACAAATGAGTGCGCCGAGAAAAGCATATAAGTTCTTATTGGTGAAATTCCAATCCGGGCAAAGGTTAGCCACCAGCCCGGTATCAAATCTTGCATTTAGGGAGGTAACAAACTAGATGGAGCCAAGAGGAGAAATGTATCGAGCCGTAGCGAAAGCAAACATTATAAGCCCCGAAATCTCCTATTATTTCGGTGGTCGATGCTGTTCATTTGGCAGCAGACAGAACTCTCATAGCCAATATGGCAAGGATATGAGAGCCCGGCGGGGTCTAAGATGACAGCGAGATACAAAACAGAACTTATCATGAACTCGGGAGAGCCGGTACAATCCCACTCTGATTGTACTGTCAAGCCTATAGAAGGCAAGACAGCACATAATATGTATCGGCAGTCGGATTATCCCGTAGTATCTGTGAAACCTGTGAAAGCAGGCGGAGAGAAGGGGATAACAGCTAATACGTGGGAAGCAAGGGACACATCTCCCGGACACAGAACCGGGACAAAGGTGAGAACAAAACTTGCTTCCCTGACCCTGCGGGCAAAAGAAAATCCAAAGGCCAGGTTCAGCTCACTTGCACACATGCTGGACGCGGATTTTCTCACAAGATGTTATCGGGAGCTTAAAAGGGATAAAGCTTCAGGAATAGACAGGGTAAGTGTACAGGAGTATGGGTTGGCCATACAAGATAATATCAGGGATTTAGTAGTAAGGCTAAAGGCGAGAAGCTATATGCCTAAACCGGCAAGAAGGACATATATTCCCAAAGCCGGAGGCAAAATGAGACCGCTTGGAATACCAACTGTAGAAGATAAGATAGTGCAGATGGCCATAACTAAAATCCTTGAGGCAATCTTTGAGGTTGACTTTATCGATGTATCTTTTGGATTCCGTCCCAAAAAGAGTTGTCACAGTGCCTTAAACACATTAGATAAGGTAGTAATGACAAAACCGGTAAACTATATTGTGGACACAGACATAGAAAAGTTCTTTGAGACAGTGGACCATAAATGGCTTACAAAGTGCCTGAAGCAAAGAATCGCAGACAATGCCATTCTTGCAATAATCTCACGCATGCTAAAAGCAGGTATAGTAGAGGAAGGTAAATATATAAGACAGGACAGAGGCACTCCGCAGGGCAGTATCTTAAGTCCTCTTCTTGCAAATATATACCTTCACTTTATCCTCGACCTCTGGTTTGTAAAAGTAGTAGCAAAGGGGTTTAAAGGATATACAGCTTTAGTCCGCTACTGCGATGACTTTATTATAGCATTTCAAAGCGGAAGTGAGGCAAAAGCATTTGGCAGTATGCTAAGAGACAGATTTGCAAAGTTTGGACTGAAAGTAAATAAGGAGAAATCGCAGACAATCGCTTTTGGAAGATATGTATGGCAAAAGGCACAGGAAGGAGGCACAAAACCAAAAGTATTTGATTTTCTGGGATTTACCCATTACTGCGACAGGACAAGAAAGGGCAAATTCAAATTGGGACGTAAGACAGCAAAGACCAAATTCAGACAGAAGATAATAGATGTTAATATCTGGCTAAAGAAGGTCAGGAATCTGGTTAAGCTAAAATCATGGTGGAAATATTTGGTATTAAGCTTATGGGTCATTATCGCTACTATGGTATAAGTGGCAACTACAGAGAGCTAAGAAGATTTCATACCTTAGCCATAAGATTGGCGTATAAGTGGATAAACAGAAGAAGTCAGAAAAAGAGCTATAATTGGGTACAATACAGAAGATTTCTAGAATACAATCCACTGCCGAAACCAAAGATATATCACTTGACGTACACCTTGTCCCCGCAAGTGGGAATGTATTACTGAGGAGCCGTATGAGGGAAATCCTCACGTACGGTTCTGAGAGGGACATTAATAATTTAATAGAAAGGATTTAAAAGATGTCTACTCAACAAAAAGACTTAAAAGGTAAAGTTGCTATAATAACTGGTGCAAGCAGGGGGCTTGGAAGGGAATTATGTCTATATTTAGCTACACTGGATGTAAATATTGTTGCCATTGCCAGAAGCGAGAAAGATCTTCTAATTCTGAAAAAGGATATTGAGAAGAAAAACAAAAAGATTTTAACGTTTCCTTTGGACGTTACGGATTTTGAAGGTATAAATGAAATGGTCAATAATGTCGTAAAGAAATGGAATAAAATTGATATCCTGGTAAATAATGCAGGTACAGGTGTACAAAAACCATTTGAAAAAACAACTCGGCAAGATATTGATTCCACGATTAATGTAAATCTAAATGGACTTATATATTTTACCAGGCATGTAACTCCAATTATGATGAAAGAAAAAAAGGGCCATATTATAAATATCTCATCAATTGCAGGTACTTTTGGTGCAAAGATCGACAGCATATACACTGCATCTAAATTTGGTGTCAATGGATTCAGTGATTCTATTAGAAAACATCTCATAGATTACAATATAAAGGTAACTACTATTTGCCCTGGTGGGATAGACACTACTTGGTGGGATAGAATGAATTATGATCAAAATAAAAAGTACCTAATCAATCCTCTCGAAATATGTGAACTTATCGAATTTGTTTTAAATGGAAGAGATACCACTATGTTTAAGAACGTTCTGTTTTATCCTAATAGTGAAGCAGAGAGGTGGTAACTATTTTGGATAAATAGTCGGCAAGCATGCTATAGGGGAGTTAATCTATTAAAAATACTTAGGAGAATATTGACAATATTCTATTTATAGGTATAATACTAATAAAAGGTAATTAAAAAATTATTGGCACGTGAAAGGATTTTAAGCAGATGGGAAAAATGACCAGCAGAACTCGACTTATATCAGCAATTAACCTGGAGGATGTAGATTATTGTCCATGTTGTTTTATGAGTTTTACTGCAATGAGAAGAAGATGTAATGAGGATATGTATAAACTTACTCTGGTTGAAAAAGAAATGGGGCTGGATCCGATGCTTTTTATTCCTTCAGCTCCGAGACCTGAAAGAATCGATCATCCAGAGCTGAGAGGTCTTCCTGTCAGATTTGATACCGCGGTAGAAATGAAGGAATGGCGGGAATCATCAAAAGAAGGTTTTGATATATTACATAAGGAATATATAACACCGGCCGGAAAGCTAACAACAAAGGTACAGCTATCAGGTGATTGGCCCCACGGGGACCACATTCCATTTGTGGATGATTTTCAAGTTGCAAGGTCTCTAAAACCATTAATAACTAAAACTAGTGATCTGGATGCACTTCAATATATGTTAATTCCGCCAACAGAGGAGGATATAGAAAAATTTAAAGAAGAATCGAAAAAAGCACTGATTTTTGCAAAAGACAATGACTTATTGCTGGTTGGTGGCTGGGGTGTAGGCATGGATATGGCAAACTGGTTATGCGGAATGCAGAATTTAATGATTTCAATGATGGAGAATCAGGATTTAGTTTATAAGCTTATCAAAATAATCCATGAATGGAACTTAAAAAGAATGGAAATTGTTCTCTCAGGAGGAGTTGACCTATATATTCGAAGGGCCTGGTATGAGGGTTGCCAATTCGTAATGCCTGATTTTTTTAAAGAATATGTATTACCAACCCTAAAAAAGGAAGCTGATCTGGCCCATAGCTATAATGCAAAATTTGGATATATATGTACCAGTGGAACTGCACCTATGGCTGACTATTATGTGGATGCTGGAATTGATGTTTTAATAGGTGTTGATCCTGTTCAAGGAGTAATGACCGATATGGGGGAATTAAAGGATAGATTAAGAGATAAAATATGTTTATGGGGAGGAGTATCGGGTGCGGCAACCGTAGAACAGGGAACTGAAGAAGAGATACGTATTGCAGTAAAAGAAGCTATGAAGATACTTGGACCTACAGGATTTGTATTGTCTCCTATTGACAATATCACAATAGATTCTGAAAAAAGTATGAATAATGTCAAGATTTTTATCGATGAGTGGCAAAATAGTAGATAAATTTCTTAGGAAACATATGGATTGATCAAAAAATATATAATTATAGGGATTTATGGGATATTCAGATTAAAAAATAATTAATGAAAGGAACCTTAAAATGCAAGTAGGATTTTACGGACATGTGCGGCAATACCATAATGTAAAAGATGAGATAGATAAAAATATCTTCCAGGTACTTGAAAGCGGTAGTTATGTAATGGGGCCAATGCTTTCTAAGTTTGAAGAAAAACTGGCAAAGTATGCAGACACTAAATATGCAATAGGAGTAGGCAATGGTACGGATGCAATATGGCTCTCCCTTTTAGCACTTGGAATAGGAAAAGGTGATGAGGTAATAATACCTGCCAATACCTTCTTTGCAACAGCTGAGGCTATATGGATAGTAGGGGCAAAGGCAGTACTTGTTGACTGCGATCCAAAAACAAAGTGTATCGACCCCAATGCTCTAGAGGCTGCAATAACAGATAAAACAAAGGCAGTAATCCCTGTACACCTCTACGGCCATACTGCAGATATGAAAACCATAGCTGAAATTGCTAAAAGACATGACTTAAAGCTAGTAGAGGACAATGCCCAATCAATAGACGGACATGGAAATGGATTTAGACAAGCTGAGCTATCTGATGCTATGACAATATCTTTTATCATACAGAAAAATTTAGGCTGCTTTGGAGACGGGGGAGCAGTAGTAACAAATAGTCCCACAGTAGACAAAGAAGTGCGTAGACTCAGAAATCACGGATCTCTAAAAAGAAATGTCCACACCTTCGGCTTTAACTCAAGGTTAGACGATCTGCAGGCAGGAGTACTATCGGTAAAAATTGATTATATAACTAAGTGGACAGACCTTAGAAGGTCATGGGCCAAAAAGTATTCGGAAGGTCTGGCTGATTGCACTACTATAGAGCTACCCTATGAGGCTACAGGGGTAAGACATGTATACCATCTCTATGTTGTAGAGACTGTAGATGCATCTAAAAGAGACAGCCTCTTAAATTACCTGCAAGGTGAGGGCATAGATGCCAAGACCCACTACTCAATACCTATTCACACACAAGACGGCTATCCATGGGGAAAAGACGCAGAGATAAGGGGAAGCTTAAATAATGTTGAGAAAAACGCATCAAGCTGCGTATCTCTGCCTATGTTTCCTGAACTAACAGACAAAGAAGCAGATTATGTAATAGAAAAGGTAAAAGAGTGGGACTTAAAAAACAAATAAGGATCAGTGATAAACAGTTATGAGTAAATATAAAGTAATGGTAGTAGGCCTTGGTAAAAGGGGAGGACATCACGTAGCCCACTTTAATGCACATCCTGATTTTAAAGTGACAGCTATTTGTGATATAAGAGAGGATGCAATAGAGACAGTAGCAAAGGATCTTGACAATCCCATAACAGGAACTGATGCAAGGGAAGTGGCGCTTAAAGCAAAACCTGATGTATTCTGCTTCTGCACATTGCCTGATATACGTAGCCAGATGATTGAGATTGCTATAGAGTCTGGCGCAAAGCTAATTGCCTTTGAAAAACCTGTGGCGCTTACCACAATTGAAGGACAAAAGATAAAAAAGATGGTAGAGGATTCAGGGATTAAAGGGGTTTTAAGCTATCAACACAGATATGGTCCGCATTATCAGGAAGTAGCAAATATAATCCACTCAGGTAAAATTGGCAAGGTGCACACTATATATGCTACAGCAGTAGGATGGCCGGCTCATATGGCGGAACATATGCTTCATTATACAAGGTGGTTTGCAGGTAACCCGGTACCAGAGTGGGTTATGGCAAATGCAGCAGGAAAGTGTAAGCTCTCTTCACCAGACAAACACTATTCTCCTGACTATATAGGAGCCTTTGTGCAGTACACTGGAGGTATAAGGGGTATATATGAAGTAGGGGCAGGTGCGCCGGATGTTCCTCAAGTCAAAAAATGGTTCCACAAAAACCGCATAGGGGCCATGGGAACAGATGGATATGCTGAAGTATATACCGGGGGAGGTTATAAGGCAGTGACCTCTGGTGGTGTCTTTAAAGGACCTGGTGCAATGGACTATGACCAGGATATGCCTGGATATATAGATGATATCGCAAAGTGGTTAAATGATGACACTGAACACCCCTGTAGTTTTTCTAATGCCTATACTAATTTTGAAGTGTGGCAGGGGATGTACAGGAGTTACTTTAATGGAGGGCAGGTAAGCTTACCCTTAGAAGACACAATGGATGAAGTTACTGAGCTTAGAAAGAAGATGGCTGGTAATGAGGTCCTGGTTACATTTGATGAGAGTAGGACTGAGTATTGATTGATATCTAATAAAAGACAATATATATCATATCAATATATCTCATAGGAATTGATACTACCTGGCGAGACAGAAATATTCATTAGCTAAGAAAGGAAAATCCATTCGGAACCGGAGAGTTAAATCCCATCATAGGGTCAATTATCTCAAGCAGTAAAGATACATTATATAAATAAATAATTCTATTACCTATATGTGAGACTGTAAGGTAGTCGGGTTACTAGCACTATAAGTTAGCTAGTGTCTAGAAGAAAATCCTATTTGTTATATGCCTTTACAAGCTCCAGTGTTGATCTGCAGAAAGCTGGAAGGTCATCCGGGATCCTGGAAGTAACCAGATTACCATCGACCACCACTTCTTTATCAATGTAGTTCCCTCCTGCATTGGTCAGATCAGTGGCAATTGCAATATAACCGGTGACATCTTTTCCCTTGCATATATCGGCTTCGACAAGCATCCAGCCCCCATGGCATATTGAAGCTATTACCTTACAGCTGTCAAATGCTTTTTTTACTAGATCGACCATATCACGGTTAAGCCTCATCTTGTCCGGAGCAAAGCCTCCGGGTATTATTAATGCGGCCACTTCATCAAGGTTTACTTCGGCGGGAGTGACATCCGATTTTACAGGTATGCCGAATTTCCCCTTATATTCTTTTCCAGCCTCCGGACCGATTATCTTTACCTCATAACCAGTTTCGATAAACCTATAGTAAGGATAGACGAGCTCTTCATCCCTGAATCCATCTTCAATAAGTATATACACTTTATTTCCCATGATATCCTCCAGTAGTTTAAATGATCAATCTTTAAAGACATGCTTATTATATTCCAGTCTTTCTTACATAAATATTATACTAAAAAACGGTTTGCAAATTTATTACTTTCTTTTTTAGCTATCTTGTTTTCATTTTGTCACACAAAGATATGAGACTCATGTCCTTTAAGGTGCAGTAACTATTGATTATTTAATTTAATCGTGCTGCTTGGATGCCGGGTTATTGTGACTGAATGAGGTTAAGAAATGAATTTTAATTCAAATGGACTATTTTAAGTTGTGCTTTTAATCCAATGCTTATTATTCCCAGTAAAAGCTAAATAAAAATATTAATTTATGTTAATATGTATATGAATAAATACATAATTATATTTAATATTTTTTACCCGGGAAAAATTAAGCTTTATGCACAAGGCTTTTTAAGTTTTTTTAAGGATCGTGATGTTGTGAATCTTATAGATATAAGGGAAATACTTTCAAGGATAAAATTTTATGCAAACAATCTAAGGTATAATTCCAGGAAACACTTTTACCTTACAACCGCATGTCTTGTAGTGATAATTGTCCTGGTCTTCACTGCAGTCTTTATAAAGCAGAGAATTGAGATTGCAAGGAAAGAAAATATTGTAAGAAGTTTCTATGCGGAAGAAAACGCAGAGAATGGAAGCACGAAAGGAGAAAGCAATGAAGGGGCACTGCTTCTGGAAGAAGAAATAAGCATGGAAGGAGAGACGGCAAGCCTGATAGATAATATAGCGGATAAAACAATCTATAGGGTCCACATATGCGGTGAAGTTTACATGCCTGGTGTCTATGATGTGGAGCAAGGCCTCCGTATTGCGGATATTATCGATCTTGCAGGAGGAGCAACAGATTCCGCATGTCTTGCTGCGGTAAATCTTGCAATGGAAGCAGGTGACGGTCAGAGGATATATATTCCTTCATTTGAGGAAGTGGAGCAGGGGAGCTCTCTTTATTATAGAGATTCCTACCAGCCCTATATAGATAATTCTGGAAGTGATGTTTCCGGAAGTTCATATGGAAATATTGTAAACATAAATACTGCTGGTACCAGCGAACTTGAGAAACTCCCGGGGATAGGACCTGCAACAGCAAAAAAGATAATAGATCACAGAAATAAATACGGCAGCTTTAAAAGCAAGGAAGAACTACTGGATAT
>Ga0190283_1001550_pt1 | contig 10032 bp, 5 predicted proteins | sample 48691801_MG_FD_161669 | JGI IMG/M metagenome (GOLD analysis project Ga0190283, IMG submission 161669) | Hydrothermal vent microbial mat bacterial communities from Southern Trench, Guaymas Basin, Mexico - 4869-18-0-1_MG | ecosystem: Environmental > Aquatic > Marine > Hydrothermal vents > Microbial...
GAGGGTGATGCCCATGCTGTACATGGTGAGCCCGGGATTGTCCCCGCGGCCGTTTCCCCTGCCTGCAAAGTTTTGCAGACCGCCCACGAATACGGGAGTGCCGTTTCCGTAAAATTCAGGAAGATAGCCGTAGAGTGCGGTTCCCAAAACAAAATTGGTGTCCCCTATGACGGTATTCTCTCCGCCCCATGCGCGTGAGAACCGTTGGGCATTGGTCGCACCGGAATAGCCACCCAGCTTGTCATCACTCGGATCATCATCCCCGGATGTGTACATCATTCCTATATGGGGCCTGAGACTGTGCCACCCGACAAGGTCCTTGAACTCAAGGCCGATGTCAGCAGCCAACGCATAAGAACTGATATCAAAATCGTCATATTGGATTATTTCCCGTCCGTTATGAACACCTTTGAGACCGGTTTCATTGGCTGAACCGAATTTGTAAGCACCTTCAGCCATCAGTTCAAACATACCCAGTTTGCCAAGATAGTAACCGCCCACAGTATGAGCGTCTGTATCAGGAGAGGATGCGGCCCCTGAACCGTTATTTCCATAGATTCCCGCATAATCTGCCAGACCTGCCGCGCTTGAAATTCCCCCAAGAAGGTCCAATGACGGAACATTTCTGATTCTGTCATAAGCATAGAAGAATCTGACTTTGTTCTTGTCCGTGCCGTCGAACTTGTAGTCAAAATAGCCGGCTATGAGATCCCTGTCCTCATCTTTTGCGCCGCTGTGTTCGGTCGCTTCGTTCTGGAAATCGTTTTCTTCGAGTTTGAGCCAGGCTGTGGAAAAAGCAATGTTGTCATAACTTCCTTTGAGCCAGAACCCTGCGTTGTCATCTCCGTAAACCATGGAAGCCGCTTCAATCACATCCAGCCCCCAGATATCCCATCCGCCGTGAAGGCGCAGGCCGGGGACAATCTCAATGCTTGTATTCAGACGTTCCAGGCCGAAGGTGCTTGATCCGCCGTCCTTACCGCCTCTGTTGTCAACAGTCTGCGTATCAAGAGGCTTGTCATACTCCAATGCCGCATAAAAACTCCATTTTTTGTCTTTGGGCATGGCATTGAAATACATTTTGACTTCGGTTCTGATATACCCGTCATTGACACTGCCGCTTTCATTGGAATGGGTATTGAGAAATGAATTCGCCAGATAATAAGGCTTGAAAGCCTGAACCTGGGCATTGAGTGCTGTGGTGGAGGCGAGGGCGTCCCTGATGTTCGCGGCGGTGGCATTCGTATTTCCGGTAATCGTTGCCGCAGCACCCGCGGCAATGATTTCACCGCCTGCAATCACCGGCTGCGATTTATCCTTGATAACACCTGATGCGGCGGCATCTCCCGCATCTCCCGCGGCCTTGACAACAATGGCCTGGGCCGCAGCTTCAGCAGTAGCTGTATCGCCGACAGCCATTGCTGCCTGATAATCCGCATCTGCAAAAACCGCTCTGAGTGCTGCGCCTTCCCCGGCACCCTGGGCATCCGCGGCAGCCAAAGCAGCGTTCACCACAAAAGGCATGGCAACAGCCGCAGCCCGTGCCTGTGCGGCAGCGGCATCGCCCGCACCCGCTGCAGCCAGGTAATCAGGATCAGCAGCGATGGCGGCAAGGGCTTCGCCGGCAACAGCCAGGTCCTGAGAAGCAATCGCGGCCTGATACGCCTGGGAAGCAGCAGTTCCGGCTCCGATGCCTGTCATATAAACAGTGGCGGTATTGCTGCTGGCAAGAAGTGCGGCGGCATTGGCGGCCCTCTGTATCTGGGCAGCACCGTCAGCAGCAGGCTGCACAGCGGCCCCGAGAACGGAATTTGCCGAAAAAAGAGAATTCGCATAATCATCAAATGCAGACCGGATTCCCCGGTCCGCGGCAATGGCATTGTTGATCGCTATGGAACTTGTATAAACTTCGTTTCCGGCAGAAGCCGCGCTCATTGCCCCTCTGGCAAAATTCTTGATCGGCTCGGTCTGAACATAACCCGGAACATTGTCGCTCATTCCGAAATCCCAGTTGGATTCGGATGTGGGAATAAAGCGGACGGTGGCTCCGAAGCTCATCAGTATATCCTTATGAGTGTCAATGCCGATGCCTCCCGGTCCCAGGATTTTTGCAGGGTTGAGGTCCGAAGGTCCTGTCAGTACCTCTTCGCTGATGTCTTCCACTTCTGTTGCATAAATCGGAACTGCGATGAACGCAATTGCTGTCATCACAACTGTCCAAACAAAAACGCTTTTCATCTTCATCTTTTTTTCTCCCTTTTAAAAATCAGTCCTAATAAATTTCAAAACAAACTTTCCTTTTTTAAAACAAACGTCCCAGAATCACCTCCTTTTTTTTGCTGATGATAACACCTTTCGGGTGCATTATGGTTTTCGCTGCCTGGTAAATCTGGGATAAGATTTCCAGAGCGAGTTCCCGGTCATACATAAACCGCCTCTTTATCCACTCTTTTTTTAAGAAACGGATTCATCTTTTTCCTGTAACTTATAATATCCACGGGTTTGGAAAATTGTTCCTCAATATCCTGTTTGATACCGATCAGATAAAACAAATCCTGCCGTTCAAGTTCCACCACCACATCAATATCACTTTTTTCTTTCATATCATCTCTGGCGGCCGAACCGAAAATGCCGATTCTGACGATCTCATATTTTGTCCGGTTCATTTCCTTGAATCTGCATAAGGAAAGAACGATGTCATCTTTTCCCATTGTTTTTTTCCTTTCAACGATCTTCATGGTGTGATTTTGCACTCCGGATTCTGTAATTTTTCCATACACAACGATAATTTTATATGGTTCAGGCTATACTCAATTTACATGATTCCCAACTTTTACCATGCAAATATTTTTTTGCAAGGATTTTTATGCATGGTGATAAAAAACATCATATGATTCGAGTGTAACCAAAACAGAACACGCCTGCTTGGACCGGATTGTTAAATCCAGGCTGGGGCTGCCGGATTTGGCAATCCGACAGGAGCGGGAATGGGATGACAGGAGCGGGGATGGGACGGCAGGAGCGGGGATGGGCGGGTCATGTGCCCATGTGCCGGACGGGGTTTGCAACCCCGTCCGCAATGTTTTGCAGATTCATGTGGCGGACGGGGTTCATGTGCCGGACGGGGTTTGCAACCCCGTCCGCAATGTTTTGCAGATTCGGATGAAATGTGTTCCTGGCAGGAGCGGGGATGGGACGGCAGGAGCAGGGATGGGACGGGAATTTGGGGCTGCCGGATTTGGCAACCTATCCTATTTTCCATATAACAAAATGTTATCCATGAAAGTGAGAAGCAGAGGATGTTCTTTGCCCAGAATGTCATCATTCAGATGCAATGCTCCTTTGTGAAGCACCTCTGCCTCCTGATAACGCCCCTGCTTAAAGTACAAAGCAGCAAGATTGCTCATGGAAGCGACAGAATAAGGATGTTCTTTGCCCAAAATATCCCCACTCAGTTGCAACGCCTCTTTGTAAAACGGCTCTGCCTCCTGATAACGGCCCTGCTTAAAATACAAAGCAGCAAGATTGCTCATGGAGGCGATAGAACAGGGATGCTCTTTGCCCAGCATGTCCTCACTCAGTTGCAATGCCTCCTTGTAAAATGACTCTGCCTCTCGGTAACGACCCTGCTTAAAGCACAACGTGGCAAGATTGTCCACAGAAATGAGGATTGAAGGATGTTCTCTGCCCAGCATTTTTTCATTCAGTTGCAATATCTTTCTGAAAAGCGGTTCTGCTTCCTGATAGCGCTTCTGGGAACCGTATAATAAGGCAAGGCTGTTCATGGAGGCAAGAGTTAAGGGATGTTCTTTGCCCAGTATATCCTCTCTCAGTTGCAATGCCTCTTTATAAAGCGGCTCTGCTTCTCCACGGTGATTCTGTACTTCATGCAGCAAGGCAAGATTGCTCATGGAAATTGGGATTGAGGGATGTTCTTTGCCCAGTATGTCTTTTCTCAGTTGCAATGTCTTTTTAAAAAGCGGTTCTGCCTCCTGGTAACGCCCCTGCTTAAAATACAAAGCGGCAAGGTTGTTCATGGAGGTGAGAGTTGAGGGGTGTTTTTCTCCCAACACCTTTTTTCTCAGGTGCAGTGTTTTTTTATAAAGCGGTTCTGCTTTTCGGTGGCGGTTCTGCACTTCGTACAATAAGGCAAGGTTATTCATAAAAGTAAAAGTTGAGGAGTCTTCCCTGCCCAGCAGCTTTTCACTCAGTTGCAATGTCCTTTTAAAAAGTGCTTCTGCCTTTTTGTAACGCCCTTGGCTGAAAAACAGACCGGCAAGATTATTCATGGGAATGAGGGTTGAGGGATGTTCTTTGCCCAGCACTTTTTCATTCAGTTGCAATGTCTTTCTGAAAAGCGCTTCTGCCTCTCTGTAATATTCCTGTGACTTGTATAACAATCCAAGGTTGTTCATGGTAGTGAGGGTATGAGGGTGTTCTTTGCCAAACTTGTTCAGTGCATACTGATATGCCTTTTCGGCAAGGCTTATTCCCTCCTGATATCGGCCATGTTGGTAAGCCCTGACTGCGAGAGCATTGGTCTGTTTCCATTGTTCATGCGCTTTGGTCCGAACTTCCCGGGGCACAGGGACAACCCCACAGCTTTCCGGCATCCCCTTTCCTGTATCCTGCAATCCGGCACAGGCAAAAACAAAGAAAGGCAAAAACATGCAAGGAATGATTCTTTTCATTGTGAGTTCCTCCTTTTTTTTAATGCGGTTTTGAACTTTTCCTGAAATAAAATATCGGAACAGCCTCCTTAAACTTTGACAGACATTTCATATTCGCGTGGAAATGTAAATAAGGTGGAAAGAGTATTTTGGGGGGGACAAAAGGCTACCTCCCTGTTCTGTCATTCCCATGATGTGACTGAAAATACCCTTGAGCAGAAGGTTGGGAGACACCCGAAAAATTGCCTCTGATAAAATTTGTTGCATATCAATATTCAATTGATCTCATTAAATTACGATAAGTTAAGACCGATGAGCCATCGAAATATTTCAATTTTATTTTGAACTGAATAAATTAATTCTTGACATTAATATATTTTAATAATATTCCATACATAATTTAATTGATTAGGATTTAGAAACGGCAGGCAATAGGTAACATCTGTCTTTCATAAAAAAATCATCATTAAAATGCTATTTTGGGATAATATTTATTATCATAGTACAGCAAATCATAAATTCGTCCCCCCTTATCTATTATATAAGAAAGGGGGGGGGACGAACTTGTATTAGACATCATAGAATAGAATAGAATATTATAATATGTAATGCTTTGGGTTGATTTATGCATGTAATATTTTATACTTGGAAGTCTGCAGCTCCTCTGAATCCGTTATAATCAGTATGTAAAACCCTATTAACCTGTTTAAAGATGAAAAGGAGGTAATCTTAATGGTAAAACAATGTATTTTTTTCTTGTCTGTGGCAGTTGTCATTGTCATGTTTCCTGGTTTCCCATCTGCCCAGGAAGTGCCTCATCCCAGCCTCAACATTCCGTATTTGTGTACATTTGGCCAGGAATCCGCTGCACACTGGGGAGATGATGATTTCAGCCAGAGCATATTCATCTCTGTTCCTGAAAATGTTACAACCCCCCTTTATATCAGCATCTTTGACCCGGATGTCGGTGGAAAGACAGATGAAATACAAAAGGGCTGGGACACTGAGACCAGATTTGAACTGTACGGCGGAACCGGTGCTTATACGGATCCGGATGCAAAGGGTGTTGAACCTGAGGGGAATTACAAATCAGGCACCCTGATTGTTGGAAAAACTTATGGCATTGATCATGAAACAGATGGGAAATGGGCTCCTTTTGCCCAAGTTGAGCCGAATCAGGGGGAACTTGTTGACGGATACCATATCTTCAAAATCATTGTTGAGGGAATTGAAGGAGATGATGGCAACCTGTATAAACTTGCGATTTCAGCATCGCCCAGTGACAGATCATTGGAAACCATGGGCATTGAGGTGTTTTCTTATGAATGGTCTTTCAGGCTGCCCAATGAAACAGGAACCATGATTTACACATTTCCTTTTGTCGTCCCCAGAGATGCACATTATGTTATCAGCAATATATGGGATTTCGACAATGACAATATGATATATCTGAACACGCCCAGCCGCCCCGGCATTCCTCTTTATTCGACAGGAAACGATGAGTGGGCAGTGACAAAATACAGTTTCGGGGTTGCGGAAAAAACAGGCGATGAAAGCAGTGACATCTTGCCAGGAAAGCGTAAACGCTGGTTCAGCACCACCTACGATGTTATGGAAGAAGATTTTGAAGCCCCGTGGACTTTACAGATTCATAAGGGAATATTCCGAAACAACGATATTGTCCTCAGTATCAACGATATCAGCGGCAGACCTTTTCGCACATATTCGACTGCGCGTCCGAGAAGCGGGCGGGATCTGATTATGAACGGCAAGGTATATGAATCCAAGTCCGTAATCACGGAGGATATTTTGTTTATAGAACGGGATGCCCAGGTGAATACGGATGTGACATTGGCAAAGGGAACTGTGTTGCCAAAAGGAACAAAACTGGCAAAAGGAACCCGGATTCCTCAGGATATGACCATCCGGGGCAGGCTTATTCCGGAAGGCACGGTTTTAAATAGGGATATAACTATTGACAGCACAATCGTCATTCATAATCAGATGATTCTTAAAAAAGGTTCGGTAATTGCAAAAGGCGCGCAGATTGCCAAAGGCAGCATTCTTTTTGAAGGACTGGCTCCCCGCAAAGGGGTTTTGCCGCCATGCAACACAGTGTTCCTGGATGCATCGGAAACCAGGGATCCTGATGATAATCCGCTGATATTCAACTGGGATTTGGGCGACGGCTCCTATGCCAGGGGAGCAAGGGTCATTCACTCCTATCGTGAGCCTGGCAGCTATGTTGTTTCCTTAATTGTATCAGACAACTCAGGGGCGGTAAATGATGCCGCTTCAAAGGCAATTACAATTATTATAAATGACCCGCCGGTGGCCAAAGCCGGCAAAGACAGATGGGCATGTGCGGGCGAAGCCGTTTATTTTGAGGGAGCGAAATCTTATGACCCTGACGGCTCTGTCATCAAGTACAAATGGATATTCGGTGACGGTGCCTCCGCATCCGGAGCCAGTGTCTCACACGCTTATAAACGCCCGGGGAAGTATTCTGTGAGACTGGATATTATGGATGATTCCGGAAGTACATGCAATACAGATTCGGACGGCTTTGTCGTAACCGTCAATGACGGACCTGTCGCAAAAGCGGGCAACGACATAAACAGCTGTGATTACAGCATTCGTTTCGACGGCAGAGAATCCTTTGACCGTGACGGAGAGATTGCAAAATACCTGTGGTATTTCGGGGACGGAAATGTCGGTGAGGGGCCGACACTTGAGCATACTTACACTCAGCCAGGTGTTTATAATGTGAAATTAGTTGTTTCTGACGATTCCGGTGCCATGTGCAATACAGATTCGGATGAAATGTTCGTTTCAATCAACGCTCCCCCTGTCGCGAATGCAGGGCCGGACCGCAGCATCTGTGTGGGCAAAGAAATGTATTTCGATGGTGCGGCCTCTTCTGACCCGAATGATGAGATGCTCACCTACAGATGGAATTTCGGAGACGGAACGCGGATCAGCAGGAAAAGAACACCCGTTCATGTCTATAAAAACCCCGGGCAATACACTGTTTCCCTCACTGTAGCAGATGATTCCGGAACTGTCTGCACAACTTCCACAGCCACAGCCCTTATCACTGTGGACACGCGTCCTGTTGCCGAGGCAGGAGCTGATCAGGTGGTTGGTATCGGACAAAGCGTTATTTTTGACGGATCTGTTTCAAGGGATCCTAATGACTATCCGCTGAACTATAAATGGACTTTCGGTGACCTGTCAGAACCGGCAGGGGACATTTCCCCCACACATGCCTATGACAAACCAGGGGTTTACCGTGTCCTTCTTACCGTCAAAAACAAGGCAAATTCCGATTGCAACACGGATTCCGACGGGCTGACAGTTACGGTGAACAATCCCCCCACAGCACGGGCCGGAGTGCCGATTGTCACTCATTCCGGAGAAAAAACCATGTTTGATGCCAGCGAATCTTTTGATCCTGACGGTTCAATTGTCGAATATGAATGGGACTTCGGCGATCAGACCCCGCCTGCCAGGTATCCGAATTCCAAGGCGGTACATTCGTACGCCAAACCGGGAAACTACACAGTGACACTGACTGTCAGAGACAACACAGGATTGCCCGGGGGAATTGACACAGACACGGTTCCTGTAATGGTAAACTTTCCTCCCGTGGCAGATGCCGGAGAAAATATGATCCGTTGCATCGGGCAGGTCATTTTTGACGGGACAGGGTCCAAAGACCCGGACGGAAATATCATTGCTTATAAATGGGATTTCGGAGATGGCAAAACTGGAGAAGGAGGTCGTCCGGTTCATATTTATGAATCCTCGGGTGTTTACAATGTCATGCTGACACTCACCGACAATTCAGGAACTGGGACAAGCAAGGATTCCGACACAGTGATTGTTGAGATAAACAGTCCGCCTGTCATGGATATCGGGAAAGAAATGATGTCAACCTGTCCTCACAGGCCCACTCCGTTTGATGCGTCTGCCTCTTATGATTCCAACGACGATCCCATATCTTTTGACTGGGACTTCGGTGACGGAGAAAATGGAACAGGAAGGACTGTGACGCATATTTACAAACGCCCGGGACAATTTGTCGTCAAGGCAACCGGCAGTGACGGAAGGGAAATGGTGTGTTCCCATGGCACAGCTTCAATGGTGGTTATTGTCAATGATTCTCCGATCGCCGATGCCGGCCCTGACCAGCTCGTTAATCCGGGGGAAAAAGTCTCATTCGACGCTTCCGGCTCAACAGACTCCGACGGAAAAATAGCGGAATATCTATGGAATTTTAACGACGGAACTGCGGGAAAAGGGGTAAACATCCGACATGTCTATACTACCCCGGGAAGGTATGACGTGAGACTGACGATTCAGGATGATTCCGGTCTGATTTGCAATGAAGCTTCAGATGAAATGACAGTGACGGTCAATGCTCCGCCAATTGCGGATGCAGGTCCTGACCAGACAGACATCTGTTCCGGAACAGTTCAGTTTGACGGAACACGTTCCCGTGATTCAGACGGATCAATAATTTCTTATGAATGGGATTTCGGAGACGGCTCGCCGATAGGTGCCGGCCCGAGTCCGTCACACATCTATGCAAAACCAGGCAGCTATAATGTTATGCTGATGGTCACAGATGATTCAAAACTTGAGTCCGGAAAAACTGCCGATACGATGAATTTGGTCATCAATGATCCGCCTGTGGCAAGAATTCAGGCTAAGGATACAGCCTGCCCGGGTGTGCCAGTAAAGGTGAGTGCCAAGGACTCGTATGATTCAGACGGGCATATCACCGTTTATGAATGGGATTTCGGAGACGGTTCGTCCAAGGTCAGAGGAAGAAATGCTTCCCATGTGTACAGGAAATCAGGGAAATATACTGTCACTCTGACTGTCACCGACAATTCGGGCAGCGTGTGCGGAATCGGCACCATGACATATATGATTGCCGTAAACACACCGCCTGTTGCAGAGGCCGGAGATGACATGGTGACTTGTATCCGGACAACGGATTGTTCTGTAACGCTTGATGCCGGCAATTCCCGCGATGAAGACGGTGATATTCTGACATACTACTGGAATTTCGGCGACGGCACCAGAAAGAAAGGGATTCATGTGCAGCATGTCTATAAGAACCCCGGAACGTACACGGTTACGCTGATCGTAGCGGATGATACGGGGACAACCTGTAATCAGGATACAGACACGCTGAAAATAACGGCAAATGCTCCGCCCGATGTTGAACTTAAAAAGGGAAAGCAGGCCAGATAGCCGGCCAAGCTGCAATGATCTCCGAGATTTCAAAAATCTCGGAGGTCTGCCGCTTTATTTGACATAAGAAAATCCCGGGGTTGTAGGGTGGGTGGAG
>Ga0190283_1001551_pt1 | contig 10027 bp, 7 predicted proteins | sample 48691801_MG_FD_161669 | JGI IMG/M metagenome (GOLD analysis project Ga0190283, IMG submission 161669) | Hydrothermal vent microbial mat bacterial communities from Southern Trench, Guaymas Basin, Mexico - 4869-18-0-1_MG | ecosystem: Environmental > Aquatic > Marine > Hydrothermal vents > Microbial...
GTGCCTGAAATCACTTCGACAACTTTAGGGTTGGAGCAATGGATTACCCCTACGATATCTCAATTGATGTAGGGGCAAGACTGAATGGTTGCCCTAGTTATTTCAGGCACGTTCCTAACATTAACAACACATTTAGGTTAACTTTTAATTTTAAGACCCAAAAAATTTATCAACTCGTTTAGATGATGGTGGGTTGCAGCGAAGCTTTTACCCCGCTTGCTTTAAAAAGCATCAAAGTACTTTTTAAGAAAGAAATTCTATTTTTGGAAAAAATTTCTAAATATTTGGTAAATATCGTATTGATTAAATAACTGATAACTTATACCCTGCCCTTACTAAATAATCACTTCAAATAGCCACCACTCTGACTTGACACGCTACTCCCCTCATTTCGGGAAAACAGATTCCACCAAATTCATCAACCATTTTCCAATAGCTAATCGTTGTACAAGGGCAATCGGGGGCGCGAAATTGTACAGCGAGTTGGACCGTCGCATTAGGGGGTGTGGTGGGAATAGGTATTTCCTTTTCCAAGGGAATTAGGTTTGCCAAAGTTGAAGATAAGGGCACCGCAGATTCCCCAGACTTCTTAGCAAGCGTAGCATGGGTTAAAGTAGGGTGGGTACCGCGAAACCCACCATTCCTCTTTTAAAAAAAAACGCGCTTGCAAATAAATTATCAAGGCTGACTTCAGCCTTTTTTTTAACAAAAATTAAGCGACTATTTTTATGATATAATATTTCATACAAAAACAAAGTTCTATCTGAACGAGATATTCAATTGAAAAAGGCAATAATAGATTTGGGAAAGTTTGATTATCTGTTTGGTAAGGCATCCGGCACAAAAAATGCGTCGCATAATTTGCCGCGCACCAAGCAAAACTTGGCGCAGATGAGGCGGCTTGGCGTTCCAGACGATGTCAATGGGCAGATTTTGATCCAAAATCATTTTGATGGAATTGTCAATGAACCAAGCAATATCATAAAAACTTGGACATATAAAAATAGTCAATTTGAAATCAGAGAATCTTTGTTTGCTGGTCCGGGCGGATTTGCAAAGTTTGAATCGGCTTGGGAAATTATGAGTGATGGTACCAGAAGATTCACAACAGTCATAATAAAAGGAGGACACTGATGCTGAATAAACGTTTTAACTATCCCGATGAAATGGATTTCTTATCTGCTTTTGGTGTAGAACCTTATGAATCTCAACCTAAAGATGGATTTTGGTGTTATCTTTTATCAGATGACAATCAGCGACAAGTCAAACTATCCTTTGATATGCCCGAATGCTCAATACAGACGACGTTAATAATCGACGGTTTAGAAATCAGTACTGTCAGTTCGGAAGGTGCTGAACAGTTAAGTATCGAAGATAATGATAAAACGATCCGAGGAAAATGCCAAAACGATTCCGACGTGACTGAATTACTCATTAAATTTAAACCACATCTGCAAGTGACATGGTCAAATTTAAGAATATAGCGAGCGTAGCATGGCTTAAAGTAGGGTGGCAACGTGTTTTTATTGCCCACCATAACCATTTGGTGATTATTTCGGTGGGCTACCTGACTAAAACCTCGAAACCACCCTACGAAAAACGGGTTCCGACGCGCCTGCATGGAAAATAATTGGGGTCAGGAGAATGGTGGGTTTCGCTATCGCTCTACCCACCCTACGCTCCACTGCCATTAAGTTAAGGGCAACCACAAGGGATTGCCCCTACGAACCGTACAGATGTAGGGGCAATCCTTTATGGTTGTCCTCACGAAAAAGCTTAACTTAATGGCAGTGACCCTACGCTCGCTGATAACTTAATCCTTAATGTTTGTAATTCTAACCCAGGCTTCAATCAGAAATACATGGCAAAAGCAGTTAATTCCTTTTTTAATTAAAAATTAATAATGACTTCGTTAATTTCAAAACCAATGAAATCCGATTTTTGGAAAAAATTTCTAAATATTTGGTCAATATCGTATTGATTAAATAACTGATAACTTATACCCTGCCCTTACTAAATAATCACTTCAAATAGCCACCACTCTGACTTGACACGCTACTCCCCTCATTTCGGGAAAACAGATTCCACCAAATTCATCAACCATTTTCCAATAGCTAATCGTTGTACAAGGGCAATCGGGGGCGCGAAATTGTACAGCGAGTTGGACCGTCGCATTAGGGGGTGTGGTGGGAATAGGTATTTCCTTTTCCAAGGGAATCAGGTTTGCCAAAGTTGAAGATAAGGGCACCGCTGTTTCCCCCGACTTTTTAGTCACTATCAAATCTTCGTCTTGACAAACCAAGCGACGATTTTCCCACGCTATACTGCCCAAATTTTGGATTTCCCAAATTTTTTCAAAGCTTTGATTTATTGTCACGACGCTATTATCGGGAATCGTCACATCACGCACAAAGCCGCTATAATCATTGTGATATTTCGTATTTTGGAGGCTGCGAATACGAATCGGTCTTACCCAATTTGAAAAATAGTAACGTATTAGAACCAGTGGATGTACGTTCAGCGCGACTGCCAGTGAAATAAATGTAGAAAGTTTGATTTCATCGGTGGTTCTTTCATCCAATATTTTATAAAAACCATTACGACTGATATGCGCTCTTTCGATTACTTTTGTTTTTGATATTCCTAACTCTTTGATTCTTATATGAATATATTGAGATAACTCCTTAGCACCCATGATATAACTCCAAAAATTTAAAAAAAATTTCATTTTGTACCCCGCAGTGGACACTTTTTGTTTTATAATACGCCCATGCTTGAAAAAACAGGTAAAAGTTTTTTCGTTTTTCGGCATGACTGCTTATGGATAGGCGGTGTTATTGGTTATGGATTTTTCATATTCTTAATATAAGGAGGCATTAAACTTCCGTTTATGGAAGGGCGGAATTGTATTTTTTTTATGGATTTGGGTTTTTCATTTTTTTTAATGAGGATTTTAATATGAAACAACGAAGTTGGTGGATGGCAGCATTGAGCGCGATGTTGTTGTTCAGTTTTGCCAATTATGTTTATGCTGACGAAACGGGCTATGGATTTCCGTTAGGCATAAAAGATGTCACTTTACAAACTCATGGAGAGCATAAAGATAAGCATGCTTGTGCTGTTGACTTGTCGTCAAATAAGATAACAGGAAAGGCTGTTAAAGCAATAGCAGACGGTGTTGTTGTTGAAGTTGGTGAAAATACAGAGGAATACGACTTTGGCTACAATCCTGACAAAGATGAAGTCGATCCTAAGAAAAAGCCATGTACGTATAAGCCTTTGGATTGGGGGAGATATGTCAAAATCTGCGACAATAAACCATGTTCAGGCATGACCCATCTTTATGCTCACTTGTCAGAAATGACAGATACCCTCAAAGCTGGAGTTAAGGTAAAAAAAGGTGACACAATTGGAAAAGTCGGTAAAACAGGCTGTTCAAAAGGAGCACATTTACACCTTTCCTTTTATAAAACGGAAGAGAAAGTGGAAACAGCTTTTCAAATTCCATACACTACAGAGTTTCTAAAGTCTTACTTGACAGAAGAAGGTTTAAGGAATTTTAAGACAATCGCAAAGAAGAAAGAGTGTAAAAACACGGTAATAGGAAAGAGTGAAGGAGACGAAGAAAATAACGACTCTATCCATGACAGCAACTTAAACATAGTAAATAAGCCTCTGCTCTCAAACTGCAATAATATTCCTTTTAATGATGTGTATGATACAGATGACGAAATCTGTTATGCCGTTAAATTCCTTGTAGATAATGGTATTGCATCTCAAAATTCTAAGTTTCGTCCTAACGATTCCATTAGTCGAGGTGAAATGGCTAAGTTTCTAGCACTTGGTTACGACATGTTTAAGGAAGAAAATTATGAGCAGAAATTGTGTGAAAAAAAAGAACCGCTATGTAAAAGTGATAATTATGAGATTTGTAAATTATCATTATGCCCTAAGTCAATAAGTTGTGATAAAGATGATAAAGAGTATAAATCTCACACAACTAAGAAAATGGTTGGGAAAGTACCGGAGGTATTTAAACCACACATTGAAAAAATTAGGGCATTGGAGTTTACAAATGCCTGTCCTTATATGTGGAATGAACCAGTCACTCGCGCTCAAATGGCGAAGTTTTTAGTAAAACTTGCTGAATCAACTGGTATTCAGCCTATTAAAAGAACAGGTTGTACACCTCGTGATGTGGGAGATGAATTGGGAGATTTAAAAGAGTTTATAACCACACTTACCCAATATGGATATAATGAAGGGGGTAAAACAAAAGGAATTACAAACGCTTGTGAAAAATATCGTCCCAACGATTCAGTCACTCGCGGTGAAATGGCTCGTTTCCTTTATAGGTTGTTATACAAAACTCAACCAGTTTTTTCTGCAGCACCGCCGCATCAGGAAACAATCTCTCAAGGGGATGAAACAATCTCTCAAGGAGAAAAAATTGATAACAGCAGAGAAATTGCCAAAGATCAAACCTTTACTGTTAAAACCACTTGGTTAGGCAGTGACGTAGATATAGTTGTCACGACACCCGGTGGACAAGTTCTAACGCCTGACAGTGACATTGTGAAAGACTTCCATGAAGGCGCAACGGAAGAATATTATGTCATTGAAGCTAACGAGACGGGTATCTGGAAATTTACCCTGATAGGTGTAGATATTCCTGAACCGGAACCCTACACGTTTAGCATTACCTTTGACTCTCATAACGTTCAAAACTATGAACTGAGTGGTCAAATGCTTGATAAGTCGGGTAATCCAATGGCTAACGCCGTCGTGAAAGTGGGTGATAAAACGACAGTGGCTGATGAAATGGGTTATTGGAAAATCAGTGAATTGCCAACGGGAACTTATACCGTTATTATCAGCAAAGATGGCAACATCATTGCTTCTAAAAACGTGACTGTAGAAGGTGACAATCCCACTATTGAAGTCAGTGTTGACTGGGTTGAACCCGCTTCATGTCGTATGTACGCCGTACATGATGAAGGACGTAACCACAGCCTATTCTTTACAATAGATGTGTTGGATAACTTTGATGTCAAGTTACTGGGAACGATGTATCACAAGCATGATATTGAATCGCTTGCCATACATCCCAGCAATAACCAACTGTTTGCAGCGGCTGGTAAAGATGGGCTTGAACCCGGTTATCTCTATGCCGTCAATGCCAACACGGGGGCGATTTCTCCCATCGGCGACACGGGTTTTAGAGACATTAACGGTCTTTCCTTTAAGCCGGATGACGGCACATTATGGGGATGGGCAAAAGGGGATGGCTTAATCCAAATTGATATCGCCACCGCTAAGGGCGTTTTGGAATTGCCCTATAAAGGTGCGATTGAAGACATCACTTGGAATAATGCAGGAACGATACTTTATGGTGTCATGGATAACACGTTTTTGGCTTACGATAACCAAACAAAAACGGCAAAAGTCTTAGATTGCACCGTAACAGGGGGTGAAATCGAGGCACTTGAAATGATGCCGGGCGATGCTGACAATAAATTACTGTTCAGTATGCACAATGACAATACCTTGAGTATTCGCTCTATCAATGTAGACTCTTGCGAACAAGCCGAAGTCAACATTTCTACTGCCCTTGAAGGCATTAACCTTAATGATGTTGAGGGAATTGCTTTACCAAAGGAAGCTTGCACTCATTAAAAGTGATTGAGGGAATATCATGGTTTTGGGAATAAGGAAATTCCCGAAACATCAAAAAAGGTTCACCTTTTATTCGCTTATTTCCTAAATTGACTATATAACCATTTTCTCATTATTCCACGCTGGCGCGTCAATGCCATTAAGTTAAGGAATTTTATTGGAATCCAAACCGTAAGTAATGGAGTATTCGGCTTAAAATTAAAGAACTTCCAAATCTAAAGGTTTGGACTCCAATGCTTAACTTAATGGCAGTGACCCAACCTACGCTCGCTCATTTGCCTTGTCAAATAACCAATTCAAGGTATCAAAAACCTTTTGCAAATTATCTGTTGCTGATATTTGGTTAGGGTCTTTGGTAAAGACATTATTTTCTAGTTTTGCAAATTCCCAAGCTTTTCCCGTGGTAACAACACCGTAGCATATTTCTAGACCTTGACTGGAAGCGGCAATCATCTCAGCTAAAGCCTGCGCCCACCCCTCCTCAAATTTGTCTTGCTTTGCTTCTATAACGCAGATCGGAGGAACTGACATAAGAGCCTGCTCAGTCATAGAGGCTATTAGATAATCAGGTTCGCCCACCAGACCTTTTTCTTTATCAACGTTGTAGGTGACGTGCGACCAGACATGCAACGCCTTATATTTTTTCTCAACCAGATTTAATATAGGTTTGATAATATCCTCACAAGTAGCCACTTCGTTAATAAAACTCATGGTGCTGTTCAACTTTTCCGTAATGTCTGTCAAGTAGACTTGTGTTATTTTGATATTCAAGGTATCAATAAATGGTTTTTTCTTAATTTTGGTCTCGAATTGGGTGGCGACTTCCGAAACCTTTTTAAAATCACTGTATGACATAATAGTCCTTCTTAAATGTTTTGCTTGGCCATTTAGCAAGCGTAGCACCTCTCAAAAACGCATTGCTAAATAGTCGTTACAAACCTGACAGGTTTAGAAAACCTGTCAGGTTTTTTTTTGCCTTAACGAACAAATTTAATTTGAAAGTGTTAAAATATAATTTTCTTTGTTTAGCAAGCGTATAGAATAGCCCATCAATATAGTCGTAATAATTGGGGTCTGAGTAATATTAATTTGTGTCGTGAACAATTTATCACCAATTAGATTAGGTATAGATATTAGACATTATACCAATTTAATTTAAGTGCTTGATTTTATTAGCTTTACTAAAATAGGAATTTTAAGTAAATCAATAGGTGATATTAAATCGGTATAATGTCTATTGATTGATAGTTTTTTTGTGTTATTTCTCTAAATTATTAATTTTACTCTGACCCCAATTATTCTTGCTACCTCAATGTAGCCAAACCCACCACAAAATGATTATCGTGTTTATTTCGGTACGATGGGTTTTCTACCAACCCTACGCTTGCTGGGAATAAATGGGATCTGTTCACTATTCTGCTTGAGGTGGTATTTATTGAATACAACCGATCACTGTTTCCCCCCAAGCTATACGTTTTGCTGATTTAAGTTTATCAGGCAAATGATTCAGCTTTTTCACTAGACCTGGCCACAGCAAATTGTAATATAGCTCTGCACGCACTGAATAAAGTCCCTTTAGTGGCATTTCATACACTATATTACGTTTCTCATAAGCTCTCAAACGACTATCAGCAACGACTTGAGTGGCTTTAGGCGGTGTGGCCAAATTTCCTTCATCATCAGCTAAGTGGTAATAAAAATAGGATTTTGGATCTTCTTTCATTGGATGTTTTTCAAAATTACGCCATACAACGCTACCGTCTTTTGCCAAAGCTGTCACCTTGATGTACATATTCCTAAAAGGTGCAGCCGTTGGGACATTATGTGGCTGGTTATTCTTCAGTGTCACTTCAACGGCAAGCTTATCACCTTTGGATACGCTTGAAATATCCAGACGAATCGACCGTCTCAACATAGCGACAGAATGTCCGCCTTCCATGCTGTGATCCATCACCCCATCATTAACCGGCATATGGCAGGATTGACAGGTTTCATTGCTTTTATCCGCAATAAATTCATCACCCGTCGCACACAAAGGAACCCCAAGAAAGTTGTTGCGGCGCTCATGGCAGCCCATGCAGACATTTGAAGTCTGGAACAGTGTGTTTTTTTCCATTGGAAAATCAAGAGCTTTGCTGTCTTCTGTAGAAAGATACGAGTTACCTTGATTGTCTTTGCCAAGATGAGGATTTAAATCACCTGACTCCTCAATAGCTGCACGCACTTTGTCTCCAGCTTCTCCTTGCTCATGCAAAAAGGCGTTTGCACCTTGCAATATAGTTGATGTTTCGTAGGCACTAATACCTAGCTGCATTTTACTGCTAGGTGATTTGATGCCCTTGAATTTTTTCAATGTGTGACAGGCAACACAGTTTATACCTTCGGAATAGGCTGCTTTGCTATCCAGCTTGGTTTTTCCGTCTTTAGCTGCATTAGGCGCATGACATTGCAAACAAACCGGGTATTTTCCATTTTTCCTTAAACCTTCCTTCAACGGATCACCTATCACCTGTTGATAAAATGCACCATGTATTGGATCTTTCAGTGCGGTGCTATTTGCATGCATTGAGCCTTTCCACTGCCCATATATTTTTTTATGGCATTCTTTGCAGTTGGAGGATTCAACATGGTGGATGGACACTTTTTCTCCATTGAGTTGTGCGGCTCGTATTACGGTATTTGGTGTGATAAATCCTGCTATCACAAGTAGTGCTAGACTATGTGCTAGCGTGATTGTACTTCTTAGCATTCTCATTACATTCTCCTATTGGAGGTTAGTGTCTGATAAAAAATAACTTTTATAAAATATTCAAATATAGTTACAAGTTTAAAAAGTGGCTTTTTCGATCTCAATGCGGTGAAAGCCGCACGGGGCAAAGGTGGAAGGTAGTTGTTGTCCTAATGGGTAATCTTAGGAAATGGCTACCCATCCAACAAGCGTAGCGAACCCCCACCATTTCTAATCGAATTGAAAATGGTGGTGGGTGCAGCTCGCGTAGGGGAACGAGAATTAAGTATCGCAGCGGGCGATAACAAAGGTTAGCACCGAAAATCACATAATACGTGGGGTCTTGTAGGGGCAGACCTGTGTGTCTGCCCTCCTGTGTGTCTGCCCTTAAATTAATGGCAGTGACGCTTGCTAAAAACGAAATGGTTTAGAAAGCCAACCCAGGACATTGCCAAAAATCATCAATTTTAACCATAAGATTTTAAAAGGATTTCTCAACCCTTAATTCGCATTAATTATTTGTTTTCGCAAGATAAATGGGATCGCGTTGCTTTATGATAAGGCGACCAATCTTTTTATGGCGTGATTCCGTCATCGGCTTTATCACAATACCTTCCCTGGTTGTATTATGTAGCCGTGATATACCATGCGAAGCTTCGACAAAGCTCTTACCATCAAGCCAGTCTTTCAAAATAATATTGCTCTCAAGCACTGGTACATGAACATCCAGATTACCAAAATAATTTTTGATAACAGCATGTCGAATAGCCGGCGTGAGCCATTCCTCATTGATTTTAATATCAAACAGCTTAACATCAAAATCCCTTAACTTATAAATATTGGACTGAGTCCCTGGTCCAATAAATTCACCATAAACGGTAATATCTTTACCTGGATAAGACTCCTTCAAGCTTTCTACCAAATTGATAATGCCCTTCTTTTCCGCTACACTCCAAAATTCATGGATATAGCCCTCAATAGGCAAAATAGAATATTTGCGTTGATTGACATAAATTTTATTTTCCGATACGGAGTAAGTGACAGAAAAATTTTGCCCTTCTAGTTTTTCGGTAATTTCCACGCGCTGTGGCATAAGTTCCTCAGCCACCTCAACATATCTATCAGCCCCCTCAATATCGAACACAGAAAGTCCAACTGGCAAACGAATAAGTTGAGCAGTGTGACAAGGAATAGCAGGAGGTTCATATTTTTCAACCCCTAGAAATTCGGTAATCTTTAGGCTTTGGGTATCCTTATCCAAATCCATAACGGGTGTTGATATACCTTCCAATAAATTCAGTTCCGTCACAATGCCCTGAGAAATTTGTCCCCTTAATTTAATTGTTTTGACACGATTTTTATTTTTTCCGCTTAATCTACCCACTAAGCCAATTTTTTCGAGGAGCCATTCAGGCAAAAGAGAATCAATCGGAAAATACAGACATTTCATACCGGTGTTCCAACTATCTTTTTTAGCCACGACAAACTCAAAAGTTAATCCCTTCAATTTTGCCATCTCAATCATATCAGCTCCCTCAATTGGACTAATCGCTTCAATTTCTTCAATGGTGACTCCAAAAAATGCCATTTTTTATACTCCTAATGTTAATGAAAAAGGTAACT
>Ga0190283_1001553_pt1 | contig 10013 bp, 6 predicted proteins | sample 48691801_MG_FD_161669 | JGI IMG/M metagenome (GOLD analysis project Ga0190283, IMG submission 161669) | Hydrothermal vent microbial mat bacterial communities from Southern Trench, Guaymas Basin, Mexico - 4869-18-0-1_MG | ecosystem: Environmental > Aquatic > Marine > Hydrothermal vents > Microbial...
AATAGGTGCAGGTGGGCAAGTCGGCTGGGAGTTGCAGCGTTTCATGGGATCAGACCCGGAATTAGAGCTGACTGCTTTTACCCGGTCTGAGCTGGATATGACTGATTATCAGGCTGTCCTTGGGCAGTTGGTAAAAATCAGACCTGACTGGGTTATTAATGCAGCTGCCTATACGGCTGTCGATGATGCCGAGGACAACGAGGAGCAGGCGGATAAAGTCAATTCAGAGGCTGTAGGCAAGCTGGCAGAGATGGTCAGGGAACTGGGTATTCGCTTGCTGCACATATCAACAGATTACGTATTTGATGGTTGCGGTTGTGGCCCATATATTCCAGGCGATGATACCAATCCACTCAATATTTATGGCAAAAGCAAGCTGGCTGGTGAGTTGCAGGTTCAAAAAATTCTGAAGGACGATGCGCTGGTGATACGCACTGGTTGGGTCTATTCCAGTCACGGGCGTAATTTTGTCAAGACCATGGTTCGTCTGATGCAGGAACGTGACAGTGTCAGTGTGATTGACGACCAGACAGGGACCCCAAGTTCGGCGACAGAAATTGCCAAGGTGATTACGATTGCCATCAAAAAAGACCTGCGGGGCATCTATCACTGGACGGATGCCGGCGTTGCGAGCTGGTATGATTTTGCACACGCCATTATGGCTATGGCGCGACACCTGGGTTATGTCGATGGCAGGATAAGCCTGAAAGCTATCCCGTCAGATGAATACGAAACCAAAGCCACACGTCCCAAAAACACCGTAATGTGTAAGCGCAGTATTCGTGAAGCAACCGGCTACCGCGGACATCACTGGCGGGATACTCTGTACAAAATGATGAAGGAACTGGATGATGTCTAATTTACTGGTAACCGGTGCCGCCGGTTTTATTGGCGCTAATTTTGTTTATTACTGGTTAAGTGAAAACCCGAATGACAGGGTTGTTGGTCTGGATGCGCTGACCTACGCAGGTAATCTGGCGAGCTTGTCAGACGCTGATGATAATCCGGATTTCCGGTTTGTACACGGTGATATCCGTGATCAGGAGCTGATTGAGAGCCTGCTAAAAGAAGAGGCTATCGATACCATTGTCCATTTTGCAGCAGAGAGTCATGTAGATCGTTCTATCTCCAGGCCAGATGCCTTCATCGATACGAATATTATCGGCACGCATAACATGCTCAAGGCTGCGCGTGCAGTCTGGCAGAATGAGGACGGCAGCTGGCAGCCTCATCGTTTCCACCACGTTTCCACAGATGAAGTCTATGGTTCACTTGAACGTGATGATCCTGCCTTTACAGAAACGACGCCCTATGCGCCGAGTTCGCCTTATTCAGCCAGCAAAGCGGCTTCGGATCATCTGGTTGGCGCTTATCGTCACACTTATGGCATGGAAGTCACCATCAGTAACTGCTCCAATAATTACGGCCCCTATCAGTTTCCTGAAAAACTGATTCCGCTGGTGTTGATCAATATTTTATATGGCAAGTCACTACCCATCTATGGCGATGGGAAAAACATCCGCGACTGGCTCTATGTCGATGACCACGCGCGCGGCATCGACCTGATTATCAAAAAGGGCAGGGTCGGTGAAACCTACAACATCGGTGGTCAGAATGAATGGCAGAACATCGACATCGTCAACCTGATCTGCGACATGATGGACGAACAACTGGCCAATAATTCTGAGCTGAAAGCAAAGTATCCTGACTCCCCGGCGTCAAAAGGCAAAAAAGCCCGATCACTAATCACCTATGTCAAAGACCGCCCGGGCCATGATCAACGCTATGCCATCGACGCCACCAAAACCACCCATGAACTGGCCTACAAACCGGTAGAAACCTTTGAAAGCGGCATACATAAAACTGTGCAATGGTACCTGAACAACGAAACCTGGTGGCAGGCAGTGATGGATGGCAGCTATCAGGACTGGGTGAAGCAACAGTATAAAGATCGGGAGGCGGGCTGAGGCCACTGGATTTAGAATATTAAGGGTTTTCAAAGCTTTAATTTAAGACCCAGTATGCCTGGCCAGAAAACTCTCTGAAATAGCCTGCCCTGATATTGTGAACTATTTTGATCCGGAGAACTCGTAACAGCAGAGCCTTGACCATTCCCCTTAATGAGAATGGATAGCAAAGTTAAAGAGAGAGGCGTTACAGTTCAAGCATGAGATGGAGTGATTCTATCTGGAATCGACCCCTGGACTTTCCCTTTTGCGAATTAATACAACGTATCGTCGTGCGAGGCCACTGCTGTGCTTTTATTCTATCCAACCTTTTGTCAAGGGAGAGTGAGAGTTAACGGGATTGCAGTATTTCCGGTATAATTTCGAACTTTACCGAGTTTTTGTAGTTTGGATAACATATAGGCATTGCCTGGTACCAGGTATCAGGTGATTTTTTGAGGCATATGACACAACAACCCCCAAGAGATTCGTCCACTTTAGAGCCTTTTCAGGTAGTCAATTATCCTCAGCCAGAGGATGAGATTGATCTGGTGGATCTCTGGCGCCTGGTGATGAAGAAGAAGCAGCTGGTAATTTTCGGGCTGCTTTTAGGCTGGCTCCTCGCCGGGGGATGGCTGTTGTTTGCAAAACCTGCTTACAAGGCTGAGTCCAGGCTATTGCCACCATCCCATCAAATACTAGCAGAACTGACAGTTATCAGTGGGGAATACGACCCACTCTCTGTATTCAAACGCTTTAATAATAATTTTATTTCAATCAACAACAAACGACGTTTCTTTGATGAAAATAATTTGCTTGCGCATTTCAGCAAGGAAAAGGCATCACCCGATGAGCAGAACCATTTTTTTACCCGGTTATTCAATGATAAGCTAACTTTGGATTTTGATAGCAAGCAGGATATCCCAGAGGTTTCAACAGCGCATTTTCAGCTCGACGACGCAGTTTTATCGGCCAAATGGCTAAATCAGTACGTTGATTATATTCAGGAAGTCACACTGGATGAGATTTTTGCTGAAGTTGACGAAGAGCTCGCGATTGATAAAAGGACGCTTAAGAACAAGATCAAGATCAAAATAGCATCAGGCGAACAACTCCGTCGCGATGAGATAGCACGCCTTGATGAAGCCTTAGAGATTGCAAGGCAATTGGGTCTAAAGTCCAGTCATAGCTTCCTTGTTAATACTGAAAAAGAACAGGCTTCGGTTGAGGTCAATACTCAGGATCAGCCACTCTATACGCGTGGTATGGAAGCCTTGGGTGCTGAGCTAGTTGCACTCAAAGCCAGACAACATGAAGAACCTTTCATTACTGGTCTTCGGCCATTAGAGGAAAAGCTGGCGCAACTGGAAATGCTTAAGCCGAACAAAAGCAAAACAAGAACCGTCATTGTGGATCAGCGTGCTGTATCTGCAGAATCAGCCAGCAACAAGAAGCTTCCGTTAATTCTGACGCTGTCATCGATAGTGGGGCTGCTGGCCGGATTATTTATTGTTTTCCTGCAACGTTTTTCACAACGTGTCAGGGATGTTGAGTCGAATCAAGACATCGAAGCTCGATGAAAATAACAATCTATGGCTCAGGCTATGTCGGCCTGGTTACGGGTGCCTGTCTGGCTGACGCCGGCAATCATGTGCTTTGTGTTGATATCGACCAGGATAAAGTAGCGGCGTTACAACAGGGTGAAGTGCCGATATTTGAACCAGGGCTGAAGGACTTGATACATAATGCCACACAGGACGGGAGGATTGATTTTACTACTGATCCAATAAAGGCGGTTGAGTATGCCGAGCTGCAAATCGTCGCAGTGGGTACACCGCCTGATGAGGATGGTTCGGCTGACCTACAATACGTGTTGTCCGTGGCAGACACAATCGGTAAGCATATGACCGGACGTAAAGTGATTGTGGATAAATCTACAGTTCCGGTTGGCACAGGTGATAAAGTCAGGGAGAGAGTTCAGAAGAAATTAACCGAACGCGGGCTGGATCTTCCATTTGATGTGGTTTCAAACCCAGAGTTTCTTAAGGAAGGGGCTGCTATAGAAGACTTTATGAAGCCTGATCGCATCATAGTCGGTACCAATAGTGAGTATGCTACCGAGATGATGCGTGAACTTTATGCACCATTCAGTCGTAACCATGACAAGTTGATTGTGATGGATATTCGTTCGGCAGAATTAACCAAATACGCCGCTAATGCGATGCTGGCGACCAAAATCAGTTTTATGAACGAGATGTCGCAGCTGTCGGAGAAGCTGGGTGCGGATATCGAGCAGGTGCGTATTGGGATCGGCTCGGATCCGCGGATAGGATTCCAGTTTATATATCCCGGCTGTGGTTATGGTGGCTCCTGTTTTCCAAAGGATGTTAAAGCTCTGGAGCGCACCGCGCGCGATATAGGCTTTGACGCAAAAGTCTTGAGTGCGGTTGAAGAGCGGAATGATGAACAGAAACAAGTTTTGTTTCATAAACTCAATCAACATTTTCAGGGACGGCTCGCCGGGAAAACTTTTGCAATCTGGGGGCTGGCTTTTAAACCCAATACTGACGATATGCGCGATGCGCCAAGTCGGGTTTTGATCGAAGCACTCTGGGAGGCAGGCGCCAGAGTCCAGGCCTATGACCCGGAAGCTATGGATGAATGCCGACGTCTGTATGGCACAAGAGATGATTTGTTGCTCTGTGATTCGCCCTATCATGCTATTTCAGATGTTGACGCTTTGATAGTGTGCACTGAGTGGAAGATTTTCCGCAGTCCTGATTTTAAAATGATGCAGTCAAAAATGTCTCATCCGGTTGTCATTGACGGCAGAAATATCTACGACAAAAAATCCATGTTGGCCAATGGTTTTAGTTATTACTCCATTGGACGTTAGAAAAAATTTAAAGAGGTATGATAAATGTTGGACTTATCAGAAACCCGGATCGCGATTGTCGGTCTTGGGTATGTTGGCTTGCCACTGGCTGTTGAATTTGGAAAAAAATACCCGACCCTGGGTTTTGATATCAATCCGGGTCGTATCAAGGAACTTGAAGATGGAATGGATTCAACCCTGGAAGTGGGTGAAGAAGAGCTGGCCCTGGCCACTCATCTTGAATATACCAGTAACATTGAAGAGACACATGAATGTAATGTTTATGTGGTTACTGTTCCGACGCCCATTGATCAGCATAATCAACCCGAAACCACACCGCTGAAACTGGCGAGCAAGGCGATAGCCTCTGTACTTAAAGCCAGTGATGTGGTTATTTATGAGTCAACGGTTTATCCGGGAATGACAGAAGAAGTGTGTGTGCCTATCCTTGAACAGGAGTCAGGGTTGAAGTTCAATAAAGACTTCTACGTGGGTTATAGCCCGGAAAGAATTAATCCCGGTGACAAAGTGCACCGCTTACCAGATATTAAAAAAGTGACCGCGGGTTCAACGCCTGAAGCAGGGGACTATGTGGATGCTTTATACGGCAGTATTATTACTGCGGGTACCTTCAAGGCAAGTACCATCAAGGTGGCTGAGGCTTCAAAAGTAATTGAAAATACGCAACGCGATTTGAATATTGCACTGATTAACGAATTTGCGTTGATCTTTAACAAGTTGGAGATTGATACCGAGGAAGTTCTGAAAGCGGCGGGTTCAAAATGGAATTTTCTGCCTTTTTCTCCTGGTCTTGTCGGTGGGCATTGTATCAGTGTTGACCCTTATTATCTGACGCATAAAGCTGAGTCATCTGGCTATCACCCCGAAGTGATACTATCCGGGAGAAGGGTCAATACGCTGATGGGCAAGCACGTCGCATCAGAGGTTATCAAGCTGATGTTGAAAAAGAGTATTCCGGTTAACAACTCGAAAACACTGATTATGGGTCTCACGTTCAAGGAAAACTGTCCTGATCTGAGGAATACCCGGATCGTGGATATTATTGATGAACTACAGCAATTTGGGATCAATGTTGAAGTATATGATCCCTGGGTTGATGTTGCAGAGGCCGAGGAAGAATATGGAATCAAGGTTGAAAAGGAATTAAAAAAAGATGAATACGATGCCGTGATTCTGGCGGTTTCACATGACCAGTTCAAGGAAATGGGGGCATCTGATATCCATGCCCTGGGGAAAGACAATCATGTTCTATATGATGTAAAATATTTGCTCACGTCTGATGAAGTAGATGGGCGTTTATAAAGCATTTAAGGATACGTTATGAAAGTTCTGATTACAGGCGTTGCTGGATTCATCGGTAGCCATGCAGCAATGGTTTTAGTCAAACGTGGTGACGATGTGGTCGGTATCGACAACCTGAATGACTATTATGATGTGTCATTAAAAATGGCCAGATTAAAACGGGTCGAGGATTGCCAGGGGGAGGGCGAGTTTAAATTTCTCAAACTTGACCTGGCGGATAAGCAGGGAATCTACCAGCTTTTTGCGGAAGAGAAACCGGACAGGGTCATCAACCTGGCTGCGCAGGCGGGCGTACGTTATTCCATAGAAAACCCGCTTGCCTACGTTGAAAGCAATATGACAGGCTTTGCGCATCTGCTGGAAGGCTGCCGCCATAATGACGTGGAACATTTTGTTTTTGCTTCTTCCAGTTCGGTTTATGGCGCAAACGAAACGATGCCGTTTTCAGTGCATGATAATGTTGATCACCCCTTATCACTCTACGCAGCCAGTAAAAAAGCTAACGAGCTTATGGCGCATACTTACTCGCATCTGTATGGTTTACCCACTACGGGACTGAGATTTTTTACGGTCTACGGCCCCTGGGGTCGCCCGGATATGGCGTTATTTAAATTCACAAAGGCTATACTCGCCGGTGAACCCATTGATGTCTTTAATTACGGCAAACACAGACGAGATTTTACCTATATCGATGACATAGTCGAAGGTCTGGTTCGCGCGCTGGATCATGTAGCAGAACCAAACCCGGAATGGGATGGTCAAAATCCAGATCCAGCCACGAGTAAAGCTCCATGGCGGATATACAATATCGGCAACTCAAATCCGGTTGAGTTGATGGACTACATATCTGCGCTTGAAGAATGTATATGTAAGGAGGCAAACAAGAATATGCTACCCCTGCAACCAGGTGATGTGCCTGATACCTGGGCCGACGTGGAAGATTTGAAAAAGATTGTTGGATATCAGCCTGACACGCCCGTGAAAGAGGGCGTTCGTAAATTTGTAGACTGGTATTTGGATTACTATAAAATAGCCTGAAGGAAATCAATTATGCTCTCGGCGTATTTAAGTTTTATTTAGTCTGATAGAGCCTTTATATATAGTTTTTTCTACGCCAAGAAGTTAACGAGTATCATCTGAAATGTCCCAACAAATCCCGTTTATAGACTTAAAAACTCAATTCAAGGAGCTTGAGAACCAGATCAGAAAAAGGATTGATGCGGTGCTGGCTCATGGCCAGTACATTATGGGTCCTGAAATGTATGAGCTGGAAGAGAAACTGGCGGGTTATGTAGGGGTAAAACATTGCATCGCCGTTTCCAGCGGAACTGACTCGTTGCTGATTGCCATGATGGCGCTTGGTATTGGCCCGGGAGATGAGGTGATCACCACACCCTTCACCTTTATAGCTACCGGAGAAATGATTGTTCTGCTGGGAGCAACACCGGTTTTTGTCGATATTGATCCACGCACCTATAACATCGATCCAGACAAGATAGATGCGGCCATTACAAAGAAAACGAAAGCGATTATGCCTGTGTCACTCTATGGGCAGTGCGCAGATTTCGATGCAATTAATGCAATAGCTGAAAAACACGGCCTACCTGTTATTGAAGACGGCGCACAATCATTCGGCGCTACCTACAAAGGTAAACGTTCCTGCTGTCTTTCCACCATTGGTTCCACCAGCTTCTTTCCCAGCAAACCATTGGGTTGCTACGGTGATGGTGGTGCGTTGTTCACGGACGATGATGAATTAGCAAAATTGATGAGGGAAATCCGTGTACATGGGCAGGATAAACCATACAGTCATCCTCGAATTGGTATAAACGGCCGTCTGGATACAATCCAGGCTGCCATACTACTTGCCAAGCTAGAGCGCTTTGATTGGGAAGTTGAACAACGTGCCAGGATTGGAGCGAGATATAGCGAACTAGTTAAACAAAACGGACTGAACGTGGTTGCACCTCATATTGAGCCATACAATTCATCTGTCTATGCGCAGTATACGATACAAATTAACAACCGAGATGATGTCGCCAATAAATTAAATGCAGCCGGGGTTCCAACAGCTGTACATTATCCGGTACCTCTTGATTTGCAGTTAGCATTTAAAGGATTAGGACATCAACGAAGCAATACACCAGTTAGCGAAACTCTATCTATGCGGGTACTTAGTTTGCCTATGAGTTCCGACCTTTCAGTTCATGATCAGCAGAAAATAGTTAACCAGATTAATCAAGTTTGAGCGGCTTTAGAATTGTTTGCTGGTTTTCACCTTTGAGGGTGTGTAGGGAGCGGGAGTTGGCTGTCAAATCATGTGTGAGTGCGTTTTTTATAACAGTCGGTGATATCAGGCTAAGCGTTTAAAATATCCAAAATCATTTATGATAAAAAAGGTACTAGCAGCCAGCTTCTGGGTCTCAATGGGTGTTTTAATGGGCAGATTGCTTGGTTTTGCCCGAGAAGCAACCTTGGCGTCAACATTTGGAGTCTCTTCAACAACTGATATTGCTGTTTTAACGCTAACGATTCCAAATATTTTGGTCAATCTACTGGTGGCCGGTGGGTTGTCTGCTGCACTTATTCCTGAGTTCAAAAGTCAAAATCGAGTAAATAGCGGAGTTCTGTTCGTCCAGAGTTCCGTTCTTGTTTTGCTGATATCAATAATATTTGTTCTTATTTTAAATGTTTTTTCAGAGTGGCTTGTTTATATATTTGCTCCTGGTATGGAAGAAAATGTTGCAAGGATAGCTCAAGGCACTTTACATGGTGTTTTATGGTTAATCCCGCTAACAGTTCTAGCAGGTGTAAGCACAGCTTATCTTCAGTCACAAAATCGATTTGCTGTTCCAGCCATGGGCACTGCAATTTTCAATATTAGTGTTGTAATTGGGTTGCTTGCTTTTGTCGATACAGCCGATGGGTTGGTATTTTTAGTTATCTTTATAATAGCAGGTGGATTTCTGAGATGGATTTCTCAGCTCTGGGTATTGAAAGACAGCTACTCTGTTAGCGGTAACTTCGTAGATACACTATTAACAAAGCATCTACTTCATCGTTATTGGCAGGGGGTGACGGCCCTGGGTATTTTGACAATGTACCCAGTTGTTTATCGTTCTTTTGCATCACTTCAAGGTGAAGGTGAGCTTGCTACGGTTAATTTTGCATACCGCTTGGTCGAATTGCCATTGGGTGTGGTTATTACAGTACTGTCTGTTGTGCTTTTTCCTCGTTTATCTGAATTTTATAAGAAGCAGGATCAGGAGTTGTTTTCAATCGTTCTACGGCATGGTGTTTTTTGGTCTGCTCTGCTTGCGTCATCTGTTGCTGGAGTATTAGCAGGTGCATCAGATGTGTTCACTTCTCTTGTGTATCAACGGGGTGAAGTGACTAAAGGAGATATAGATGAAATTGCTTTGCTAGTAAAATACTTGGCTATTTCCCTTCCCTTTCAAGCAGCTATATTTATGTCTATTGCTGGATTTAATGCAAGAAAAAACACCAAAACACCAATATACCTATGCCTTATTGGTTTAATGGTTCTCTTGCCTGGTATATATTTAAGTATACAGTTTGTTGGAACAGTTGGAGGGGCTGTCGTTGTTGTGTTGTGTTATGGTTTAGTAAGTATGTTGTTCTTAGGAAAGTTAGGTAAGGATCATTTAGACTCAAAATTTATGTTAAACTTAGCTATCTTAGTCGTTTTAGTGATATACACAAACTATGGCTTAATCAATGCGAGTAAAAATTTGTTCGACGGTTCTGTCCTTGCTGTAGTTTCGGCTGCTATGTTGTTAATCGTGCTTGTACCGTTTGTCGTTTCGATGTTTTATAAGGAAAATCGACAATACCTGTCCTCCTATTTC
>Ga0190283_1001556_pt1 | contig 9983 bp, 11 predicted proteins | sample 48691801_MG_FD_161669 | JGI IMG/M metagenome (GOLD analysis project Ga0190283, IMG submission 161669) | Hydrothermal vent microbial mat bacterial communities from Southern Trench, Guaymas Basin, Mexico - 4869-18-0-1_MG | ecosystem: Environmental > Aquatic > Marine > Hydrothermal vents > Microbial...
ATTGCACCCGATCGCTCGAAAATAGCCAATTTTTAATAAAAACCAGTTAGTTAAGCGAATATTAGAAAAGTACAAAGTGTACCCAGGCCTGCTATCCGGTTTTTGGCTGGATATTTTCGTCCAGCTTGCCCAAACAGCCTGCAAGCCAATGAATAACATTGACTTTTGTCTGTTAGAACAATCTGAACGAAAATCTCTCAGCCAAAATCCCGGATTCGGGTGCAACATCCGGGCTAGCCTTTATTTCGCACCCGGATGATGATATCCACATCCTCGACCTGCAGGTTCTGATCCAGCTGAGGAAATCTGTTGAGTCCCACTTCACTTGCTGAAACATCCTGAAGTTCACCACTGTCGAGATTGTAAATATGATGGTGAGTACTGATATTGGTGTCGTAGACAAGCTTGCCAGGGTCAATCACCACTTCCCGCAGCAGCCCCTTATGTGCAAACAGACCCAGTGTATTGTAGATCGTCGCTTTGGAAGCTTCACCACCACTTTTGTTGACCCGCTCCTGGAGCTGGTCGGCAGTGACATGCTGGTCGCGATCAAACAGACACAGGCCTATTTCCACCCTTTGTTTAGTAGGCGTGATGTTATAACGAGTCAGCTTGTCGACAACCTGCTGACGTAGTGATAGTTTTACATCCATACGCCAAGTATACCTGCCGAAGCGACAAAATCCATAAAGCCGTCACAAAATCAGCAAGTTCCGATTTGATAGGGTATCGGGTTAACAATCGGCTCCCGATTCAGCATCAGATCCACACCCAGATGCGCCGCTGCCAGCCCCATCACGACACCATTGCGGAAATGTCCGGCGTTCACATACAAACCCTTTACGCCGGGACAGGCATCAATATAAGGAATACCATCGGGCGAACCCGGCCTGAGACCGGCCCAGTGTTTTTCTATGGGATACCTGCCCAGGGCTGGAATTAATCCTGTCGCTACCGCAGACAGTTCAGTACGAACAGCTTTAGTCGTGCTTTTCTCAAAACCAGTGTATTCCATGCTGCTACCGACCAGCACCCGGCCATCACGCCGGGGGATCAGGTAATGGCCCTGGTTCATTAATATATGTCTTAGAACACCCGGCTCTGCGCGATAAAGAAGCATTTGTCCTTTGACTGGCTCAATTTTTGGAGGCGGCTGACATAGCTCATCCAGCAGACCGGCTGACCAGGAACCGGCCGCCACTAAAACTTTATCTGCCCTGAATTCACCTTCCGGCGTTGCAACACCCACAACCCTGTTACCCTGAGTTAGAAATTTTATTACGGGTGAATTTGCCTGAATCGCAACCCCACACTGCCGAAGGCTTACGACTAAGGCCTGTAGTAACCGTGGGTTGCGCACATGATTAACAGTCGGCAGCAATAGCCCCTGCTTATATTCAGCAACGAGACCAGGCTCTAGCTCAGCAAGCTCCTCGCGTTCTGTTATTTCCTGGCTGGTGACATTCCATTTTGCCAGCCAATCCCGATAATCCTCATCCTGATCCAGGATCAACATACCGCTGGGTTCAAGTTCAGGATCGATACCGGTTTCCTGATGCAAAGATTGCAGCAGGGCGGCGTAATGCCGCTGGCTCCAGGCAGCCAACTGATTCACGGGATCAGGATAACGCCAGGGATATAGCGGAGAGAGGATACCGCCACCCGCCCAGGAGGACTCTCGGCCAGGTTCTCCCTTATCAATCAGCTGCACATCCAGCCCGGCTTCATTTAGTAACCGAGCTGAAAGCAGACCGATAATACCGCCGCCAACGATTAAACAATCAGTCATAATGAGTCCCTGAGGTATTAGTTATTTTACAGAATACGGCATAAAAGATTCACCGCAAGACGCAAAAAATAGTTATCGCGCAAAGAACGCAAAGTTTTTTAGACAATATATTCTTTGCGCCTTTGCGGTGAATACAAGAATGGAGCGGGTGATGGGAATCGAACCCACGCTATCTGCTTGGGAAGCAGAAGTTCTGCCATTGAACTACACCCGCGATATCATTCAGCTACTACATGCCATCCTTGGCGATACGTCAGAGATATCATCACCCCCAGCCAGGACTTCCTGTCCGGTCGTTCTTCAGGCTGCGTTTTGACATCTAGTCAAAACGATCATTCATCACCCATTAAATTCGAGCCACGATAATTTGAGTATTCTATGAGGCTCACGAATCACATACAATACATATCATTATTACGCGAATGACTCACCTATGAAAATTTTTCTTAATGGAAAACCTTTTGAGCTTGCTGACGAAAGCTCTGCTTCAAGCCTGCTGGAGTCCCTGGAATTGGCCGGCAAAAAACTGGCGATGGAAATTAATCAGGAAATTGTTCCTCGCAGTCATTACCAGGATTATCAGCTACAGGCAGGTGACAAGGTCGAGATCGTTCACGCCATTGGCGGTGGTTGAAGCATCCACATCCACCGCACACAACTAAGTTTATCTTCAACGACTGGAAAATAAAATGAACACTCCACAGGATCTGCTGCAGATTGCAGGCAAAACCTATCATTCCCGTCTACTGGTTGGCACGGGCAAATACAAAGATCTCGAAGAAACCCGGCAGGCAATTGAAGCCAGCGGCGCGGAAATTGTGACCGTCGCCATCCGGCGCACTAATATCGGCCAGAATCCGGATGAACCAAACCTCCTGGATGTAATCCACCCGGATAAATATACCCTGCTGCCTAATACTGCAGGTTGCTATAGCGCCGACGACGCCATTCGTACCTGTCGACTTGCAAGGGAACTGCTGGATGGTCATCAACTGACCAAGCTGGAAGTGCTGGGCGATGAGAAAACACTGTTCCCGCATATCACCGAAACGCTCAAGGCGGCAGAAGTACTGGTCAATGACGGCTTTGAAGTCATGGTTTATACCAACGATGACCCGATTGTTGCACGCGAGCTGGAGCAAATCGGCTGTGTCGCAGTCATGCCACTGGCAGCGCCCATTGGCTCGGGGCTGGGTATCCGCAATCCCTACAACATCCTTGAAATAGTAGAAAATGCCAGGGTTCCCATTATTGTTGACGCAGGGGTGGGTACTGCTTCCGATGCAGCTGTCGCAATGGAAATGGGCTGTGATGGCGTGCTGATGAACACCGCTATTGCCGCCGCAAAAAAACCGGTGCTGATGGCCTCAGCCATGAAAAAAGGGATCGAGGCGGGCCGCGAAGCCTTTCTTGCGGGCCGGATGCCGAGAAAACGCTACGCTTCTGCTTCCTCACCGATTGACGGCACATTCTTTTAACCGGCATTTCTCAGCAGAAATGTCGGTTAACACACAGTGACTGAAAAGCACCGCCGCAGGATTCGCAGTTTTGTCCGCCGTGAGGGTCGACTAACCCCTGCACAACAGCGCGCACTGGAAACCTTATGGCCTGCGTATGGCATCGAAGCTTCCAGTAATTTACTGGATTTTGCCGATATATTCGGGCGATCTGCGCCGCTCACGCTGGAAATCGGCTTCGGCAATGGCGCATCGCTTGCTCAAATGGCTGCTGCATTACCTGGGCGAGACTTTATTGGGATTGAGGTTCACCGACCAGGTGTAGGTAAGCTGCTACAACGGCTTGAACAGGAAAACCTGCAAAATGTCCGACTGATTTGCCACGACGCAGTTGAAGTACTGCAACAGATGTTGCCAGCAGCTTCACTGGATAGAATGCAAATTTTCTTTCCCGACCCCTGGCCTAAAAAACGCCATCATAAACGTCGCCTGATTCAACCGGAATTTGTAGATTTACTGGCCACAGGCATCTGTTCTGGTGGCCTGCTGCACCTGGCGACAGACTGGGAAAACTATGCTGAACATATACTGGAAGTGCTCACTGACTCAGCGGATTTTTTCAATACGGCCTCAACGAGTACTTACCTGCCCCGGCCTGATTTCCGCCCGCTCACAAAGTTTGAGCGGCGGGGTGAGTGCCTGGGGCATCGCGTTCGGGATTTGATTTACCAGCGAAAATAGCACTCATTGCCTAACCCAGTTAGAATAGCGAGCCGCGTCGAGACTTAGAACATAAAGCACAGCGGTATCCCGCTGCGCTTTATGTTTTTGATTTAACTATAGATATTGGGAGATTACCATGTCCAAGAAACACCCTGTGGTTGCTGTCACCGGTTCGTCCGGAGCAGGCACTTCAACGGTTAAACGCGCTTTTGAAGCTATTTTCCGGCGCCAGGAAATCAATCCGGTGATTGTTGAAGGCGACAGCTTTCACAGCCTCAGCCGGAATGAGTTCAAAAAGGCCGTCACCAAGGCAGAGGCTGAAGGTAATAACAACTTCAGCCATTTCGGCCCGGAATCCAACGATTTTGTCGCGCTGGAAACCTTATTTAAAAGCTACGGTGAAAGTGGTACGGGCAAAAAACGTTACTACCTTCACAGCGACGACGAAGCTGCAGAGCATAATGCCCGCCTGAACGTCGATAAAAATGCGGGTGAATTTACTCCCTGGGAGGATATTCCTGGCGGCAGTGACCTGCTGTTCTATGAAGGTCTACACGGGCTGGTTGAAGGTGATGGTTATGATGCTGCCCAGCATGTTGACCTGGGCGTGGGCGTTGTACCTGTGGTCAATCTTGAGTGGATCCAGAAAATTTTCCGCGACAACGCCGAACGAGGTTACTCCGCCGAAGCGATTGTCGACACGATCCTGCGCCGCATGCCGGATTACGTCAACCACATCACGCCGCAGTTCTCACGTACCGATATCAACTTCCAGCGTGTCGCAACTGTGGATACCTCCAACCCTTTCATCGCCCGCGACATCCCCACACCCGATGAAAGTTTTGTCGTGATCCGGTTCAGCGATCCAGAAAAATTCGGTACAGATTTTCCTTATCTGCTTAACATGTTGCCGAATTCATTCATGTCGCGACGTAATACCATCGTAGCACCAGGCGGCATTATGGGTATGGCGATGGAAATTATCCTCACACCCATCATCAAGGAAATGATCACTAACCGGTAACGCGGATATACTGTACACAAAGCCCCGCTCTGGCGGGGCTTTTTTCTTTTAAAATCTGAGCTTGTAGTTATAATCAAAAAATGACAACTACTAGAGCATTTACTTTCGGCCACGCCATTGGCATTGATCCTCGTGAGCTGGTGAATACCTGTCTGAGTCAGATCGGTGATATTCCCGAAGAAGCCAATCTTGGTTTCATCTATGCCACCGATGCGCTCGCCACTGAACTTGAGCATATTCTGCATTTGCTTAAGCAGGCGACGGATATCACACACTGGACCGGCACATTGGGTATTGCCATCTGCGTAACGAATCATGAAATCTATGACCAACCCGCGCTGGCGGTGATGATCGGAAGTTTCCCGGAGGATACATTTTTGCCTCTGGATAACCTGACTAAAAGTATTGATGATTTTATCCAGAAACAACAACAATGGATCGATGCAAATCAACCTGTATTTGGCGTCCTGCAGGGTGACCCCACCAATCCAGCCACACCTGAATTGGTGGAAAATCTCTCTGATGCACTCAATGGCGGCTTCTTCGCTGGAGGACTGACTTCATCGCAAAGCCTGCAATTGCAGGTGAATGGTGACATTGTCACTAACGGTCTTTCAGGTGTCCTGTTCGCGCCTGAAGTAGCCGTTGCGACAGACCATACCCAGGGCTGTGTGCCTATCGGTCCCCGCCGACGGGTCACCCGTTCAGACCGTAACATTATCGCCGAACTGGACAACCGCCCTGCCCTGCAAGTGCTCAAGGAGGACGTGGGTGAAATGCTGGCGCATGACCTCAATCGACTGGGAGGCTTTATTTTCGCCGGCTTGCCGATCAAACATTCAGATACCGGTGACTACATGATTCGTAACCTGATCGGCATTGATTCTGAACGGGAGTTACTGGCCATTGGCGAGATGATCCAGTCGGGTGATGAGTTGATGTTCTGTCGTCGTGACGGCAATGCCGCTACCGAAGACATGCAGCGTATGCTGGAAAACCTGAAGACTTGCACAAAAGGGAAAAAGCCTCGTGGCGGACTCTACTTTTCCTGCCTCGGGCGCGGCCGACAGCAATTCGGGGACGACTCGGAAGAATTAAAAATGATAACTGAAGTACTGGGGGAATTTCCGCTGGTTGGTTTTTTTGCCAATGGCGAAATTTACCACAACCGATTGTATGGATTTACCGGTGTGCTTACTCTCTTTTTATAAGCATAAATTATTCACCGCAAAGACGCAGAGAACGCAAAGAAAAAACAAATTAATTTGCCTATTTTATGGTGAGATTGGGAAAACAAATCAACAACTCTAAATCTTTGCGCACTTTGCGTCTTTGCGGTAAAAAATAAAGATGAAATATCACAAACTTGGACGAACCAATATCGAAGTCAGCCTGATCTGTCTCGGCACGATGACTTTCGGTGAACAAAACACCGAAGCCGAGGCCCATAGTCAGCTCGACTACGCAACCGAGCATGGCGTGAATTTTATCGACACCGCCGAGCTTTATGCGATACCACCCAGAGCAGAAACACAGGGGCTGACCGAACGATATATCGGCAGTTGGCTAAAGCATCGGCTGGATAGGGACAAACTGGTAATCGCCAGCAAAGTGTCCGGGCCTGGTGAAGACTGGGTCGGGCATATCCGTGGAGGGCCACGCCTGAATCGCAAGCACATGACTCAGGCGCTAAATGACAGTTTACAACGTCTGCAAACTGACTACATCGACCTTTATCAGATTCACTGGCCGGAGCGTAATACAAACTTCTTTGGTCAATTAGGGTTTGAAGAACGTGAAGAAAAAGACGACATCCCCATTGAAGAAACACTGTCTGTGCTCAATGATTTTGTCGCATCCGGAAAGGTTCGACAGATCGGCATTTCCAACGAAACACCCTGGGGCGCACATGAATATTTACGCCTGGCTGAAATACACGACTGGCCGCGCATTGTCACCGTGCAAAACCCATACAGCCTGTTGAATCGCAGCTACGAAATTGGCCTTGCAGAATTTGCGCCACGCGAGCAGCTTGGCTTGATGGCGTATTCGCCACTCGGCTTTGGCGTCATGAGCGGTAAATATCTGGGCGGCAAAAAACCAGCTGGTTCACGTCTGGGGTTGTTTGAGGGTTACACGCGCTACAGCAATTTACAGGGAATCGCCGCTACTGAAGCCTACGTAAAACTGGCGACAGAAAATGGATTGTCGCCTGCACAAATGGCCTTAGCCTGGATCAATAGTCGACCGTTTGTAACCGCCAACATCATCGGCGCAACCAGTCTGGAACAGCTGGCTGAAAATATCGCCTCGGTAGATATCGAATTAAACACAGAAGTGCTGGCTGGAATTGAAGCTATTCATACAAGGCACCCTAACCCCTGTCCTTAGCGCTACCCCGGATATTGCACCCGAATCTGGATAGCAAGCCTGGGTACACTTTGTACTTTTCTAAAATTCGCATACACACTGGTTTATATCAATTTTTATCTATTTACGAGCGATCGGGTGCAATATCCGGGCTAGACTATAAACGAAATCGCCTGCGCAAAAACACAAATAAAGATAATGGCAACAGCAACCAGCTTATCGCACCGCCACCCCCATCGTCACCGCCGCCTGAAGAGCCACCTGTTGTTCCTGTAAAAGAAGTGACCCAGCCACTAAACTCGTCTACCCGTGTATAAACACCATAAGCATCTGGCAGTGCACAACCACTACCAAAGCTGACGATACCGATCTGCTTGTAAAGACCTCCCTGTAGCGCCATCAGAGGTCCACCACTGTCACCCTGGCAACTGTCTTTTGTGCCAAAAGAAAATCCGGCACAAATCATATTATTAGTAATCCCACCACCATACACTGCATTACAGGTTGATTGCGCGACAACCGGAACTTCAACTTCTTCCAGAATGGCGGGAAAATCATTGCTAATTGGGTTCAGGGGATCGCTGTTATCAAAATTTCTCGCCCCCCAGCCGACCACTGTCGCTGTTGTCCCAACTACCGGATCAGCGACGAACAGGGGAATGGTCTGTGCAGGTGTCGTTGCATTCTGGGCAAGCTCCAGTAATGCAATGTCAGAATCATTATTAGCCGGGTTCCAGTTTGGATGCACAATGATATTAGTAACAACCATTCTGGTTCCAGCAACCAACAAGTCAGTCGCCCCGGTCAGTGCAAGAACATCAGCGGGATTATTAATATTGTCGACACAGTGTGCGGCTGTTAATACCCATTTAGCTGTAATCAATGATCCACCACAAAACTGGGCGAAAAAATTAGCCTGATTTGCCGGAATTATGTTTCCATTGGCATCAACAGCGGTTCCAGAAACGATCGCATCAACAGTCGCTTTTGTCAGCAACCCAACTGTCGCCGGCCACTCACCATTATCGGCAGGTTGACCACCGATAATCCTGGGCTGGATTTCGGCTGATTGTGCGATTGGTGAAATAAAAAGCAGTAGTAAAAAGACTCTAAGACTAGAAGCTGGCTTCATGATGAATATTTCTCTGCAGAAAGTGGTTTTTTATAACACTCTGGCTTAACCAGAGCTGAATGATTTTAGGAGTCCATTCTATCCGCAAATAAAACTGATCGCTAATTTATGTCAGCTATGCCTGTTTTTCCAGATGCTAGGACGCAACAGACCTGTAAACATTAGCGGTAAAAACAACCAGTGAATAGCACCTCCGCCGCCACCGCCATCGTCACCACCTGAACCACTCGTACCTGTCGGTAAAGGTGTACCACCGCTCCCCGTCGGTAATGGCGTAGTACCACCTGACGACGAGCCTCCCCCTCCCGATCCGCCACCACTACCTCCAGTATTCTCGGTAATGGTTTCTATCCAGTTGCTAAACCTGTCTACACGCGTATAGACTCCTGGTAAATTTGGCAAGGCACAGCCTGTTCCGAAGCTGACAACACCAATCTGGCGAAACGCTCCTCCTTGCTGCGCCATTAATGGGCCACCACTATCGCCCTGACAACTGTCTATACCTCCATTAGTAAGATCACCGGCACAGATCATGTTGTCCGTAATTTGATTCGCATAGATGTTATTGCATACGGCCTGTTCGATTATCGGAACTTCCACTTCAAGAAGTTGAGCAGAAGGGGTTGAGGATTGGCCTGTGTTAACGTCAAATGCCGTAGTTCCCCAACCAACTACTGTCGCAAGAGCCCCTGCTACAGGGTCGCCGACAAATAAGGATATGGTATCTGCCGGGGCAGGCGCATTATTCGCAAGCTCAAGCAACGCGATGTCTGAATCACTGGTAGCAGGATTATAGTCTTCATTAATAAAAATATTGGTAACAACCATCATGACACCTTCTGTTTCCAGATTGGTTGCGCCTGTTAGCGCAAACACCTGACTCGGGTCATTTTGAATATCACTTACACAATGAGCGGCTGTTAATACCCATTTAGGCGTTACCAGTGAACCACCACAAAACTGGAAAAAACCACCAGGTTGGGTTGTTGGCTGCAACAACGCGACAGTTGCCGGCCATTCAGCGGTGTTAGCCGGGTTACCACCAATAATTCTCGTTTCTACTTCAGCCTGAACTTGTATCAGTCCAGACAAAACGAATAAAGCTAACAATCTGCTGTGAAATTTCATGTGAGTTCCAATAATTTTAACAAGATCCATAGAATATGCATTGTAGCCTACAGCTAAAGATTGGGGTTTAACAGACTCTGGTTAACAGTTTGAACCCGCAATAAGTAATCTGCATAGATAAATACGGTTCATCCGTTATTGTGGATACCCTGTCTCCGAAACATCGCAAGCGAGATCAGTATTAGAAGCAACCAGGGCTCTGTACTTCCACTACCACCGGTTTTTGTATCAATTTTCACTTTTGCGAGATCCATGCCGTCTTCGTTATCCGTTACACGCACAATCAGTTCATAGTTCCTGCCCGGAGACAGAAGGTGCGGATCGACGACCTTGAGCTCGCCGCTGTCATTAATTCGAAAT
>Ga0190283_1001557_pt1 | contig 9973 bp, 23 predicted proteins | sample 48691801_MG_FD_161669 | JGI IMG/M metagenome (GOLD analysis project Ga0190283, IMG submission 161669) | Hydrothermal vent microbial mat bacterial communities from Southern Trench, Guaymas Basin, Mexico - 4869-18-0-1_MG | ecosystem: Environmental > Aquatic > Marine > Hydrothermal vents > Microbial...
TTAACAATGAAGGAATTAGCATGAAACAATTATTATCATTTGTCGTAGTAGCAGTATTAGCTTTAACATTCAGTTCATGCGCCGGTCAATATGATGTAAAGACAATGGCAGTTGCTGAAGAAACTCAAGCGGTATCAGCTTCCAGAGAAATGCCTGAGTACATTGATTTTACAATCAGGGAAATAGTTCTTTTTGATTTTGACTCATTTGAACTTGATACTGAAGCAAAATTAATTCTACAAAAAGTTGCAATTCAAATGGCAGAGAATCCCGATATACTTCTAATATTGAAGGGGCATACCGATAAATATGGTTCAGATGAATATAATCAAATGCTATCTGAAGATCGTGCCGATGCGGTGGAAAATTATTTGGCCGAAGAAGGTGTAACAGTTGATCGTATCATGAGTGTCGAAGGTTTTGGTAAATCACAACTACTTCCCAATATGACCAATCGGGAAAACAGGCGTGTTATAATTATGTCAGTTAATAGTAAATAAAGTTTGAATGCGCGGTTGAGAAGTCTGGTCTATCTCAGAACATAAATATAAAAAGGAGTTAGACCAGCAATGAAAAAGATTGGTGCTAATGATAAAGAATGGTGGACTATCGAAAGAAGAAAAGAACATTCCAAAAAGATAAAAAGTGGAATAAGAATAAGAAAACCAAGAATTCTTCCAGATGATTTTGGTGAAAAATGTAGACTGGGGCAAATAGAATATCAAAATAAAAAGAAACAAGAAATTGTAAAGACTATTCCTTTTGAGAAGTGGTCTCGAAGACTCAGGGTAAAAACTCTATTTGAAGAAAACGGTAATAAGTGCCAAAATTGCTTATTTGAGTACACCGATCCAAAAACAGGAAAGGGGCCTTTTCAAATTCATCATATTGATGGTGATAATACTAATTGGAAAAGAGAAAATGTACAAATACTATGTTTGAATTGTCACTGGTTAACTCCCAACTTTGCATTTAGAGGAAGAACTCATACCAAAAAAGCAAGAAAGATCTTGGCTGAAAAACAAAGAAAACGCAAAACAAAAAGTCTTAATGCGGGGTGATGCAGCGGCTAGCAAGACAGGCTCATATCCTGTCAATCACGGGTTCGAGTCCCGTCCCCGCTACCAATTTTAAAGGGGGCTTAATTAAGCCCCCATATTTTAAGGAGAAACATGATAAGCAAAAATGTAATGAAAACAGACGAGTTTAAAGATTCTATATTTTATCGTGCTGCTTGCTCTTGTGGTTCTAATGAACATGATATTACTATCGAGTTTGAAATAGATGAAGATATCCCTTCAATGCTTTTTTTGAACTTTCATAAAAACATTGCTTGGTGTTCTCACTGGGGAAATCTTAATTTATTTGGAAGGACTTGGAAGAGAATAAAATGTTCTTTTAAAATGCTTTTTACAGGATATGTTGAACTTGACGAATCCTTTATTATACAAGGTGAAGATGATATTAATGATTTCATAGCAGCTCTTAAAGAGGGGAAAAAGTTAATTAAAAAGAAAAGGTGAAATAATGTATATGGAAATGATAATTTCAGTAATAAGATTTATATCATAATTAAACTATAAATATGATCAAGTAAAAGAACCAAAACGATTTTTTATAGCCCTGGGAACAATGGCACCATTTCTTTTATCTGACTCAATTGCAGTATTAACCGATAGTAGATTCTTTAATATTATTGGATTTATATGGGTTATCTTATTGATTGGTATGAGAATATGGTATCTTACTGGAAATATGAGGCAGGTTTAACGAAAGGTGGGTTGTCCGAGTCTGGTAAGGAAGCTGCCTGCTAAGCAGTAGGGTGTAACAGCCCCACAGGTTCAAATCCTGTACCCACCGCCATTTGAAAGGGGGTAAATGATGGCATGGATAGTGAATGTTGAAAATCTTGAATTCAATGAATTAATTCCATTATTAAAAGAAAATGTACATATAAAAGAAGCGTGTGATTATACACAAGATCAAAAAACTCTTAATTATGTAAAAACTCTTTTTAATAAATTAAAAACTGGAGAAGTTGTAAGTCATTTTACACTTGGTATAGGTTTAGCTCAATGTTTGGAACAATTAGAAAGAGTTTTATTGATAACAGATAATTATGAACATGACTTCGATATAGTTCCAATAACAAAAGAAAACCTTAAAGACTTCTTAGCAGGATTGAAAAGGAATAAATTATGACAGAAGAAAAACAAAGTATATTTACAATAACGACTCTTAGAGATGATCTTCCTAATAGAGCTAGATGTGTCGGATTCTATTTTAAACTATCAGAAGCAGAAGAAATTGTTGAAAATAATGCTTGTGATATATTTGAAGAAGGTTATTATCCATATTGTGTTATTGAGGAAATCGGGGAGGGAGTTTATTTTTTCCCAAGGAATGAAATCTGGTTTGAGTGGAGTTTAGATTCAAATAGATATGAGAAAATAACTGAAAAACCAAAGAGGTTTAATAAAATAGTATGTTTTGGAATTGGATAACACGAATTAAATATTATATAAGAAAACTGGACTTGGCATTAACTGGGCACTGGACATATTGTGATCGGTGTAAAAGATTTAGTCCTCCGAATAGTCCAGTTGATTATTGCAAGTATTGTAATTAATGGAGGGGTGGTCAAGTATGGTGTGACAGCGGCCTTGAAAGCCGTCGGGTGTCAAAAGCCTTGCAGGTTCGAATCCTGTCCCCTCCGCCAACTTTTGAAAGGAGTTTATTATGTTTGCCTCAATATCTGAAAGCAGGCGGTTAATATCTCAGCTTAAAGAAAAATCAGGTGATGATCTATTGAAATTAAAAAAGAAAAGACCAGAGTGGAAAGAACTTATTGATGAAATTCTTAAGGAAAGGATAAAATGATAATTTTATCAAGTTATAAAAGTAATCAAATTTCTATTATGACAGAAAATGGTTCAGTAGCAGAACTATCCTCAACATTTCCAATGGAAGAAATAGAAGGACCAGCATTCTATTTTCACAGAATAAAAGTAAGATCTGAATTTGAAGGCACAGGTGAAGGAAAAGAGTTAATGATTGAGGTCTGTCGTTATATGGATCAACTAAATGCTACAATATACAATGAACTAAATCCTTATGGAAAAAGAGATTTAGATGCTTTAAAGAGCTTTTTTAGAGCTTCTGGTTTTATAATGTTTAAAGAACCTAACGTAATGATACGAACTCCAAAATCTATAGAACAACCATATATTTATATAGAAGAGATACATGTATTACGACAGTATAATCCAAAATATGGAGATGATCGTGTATGCCAATGTGGTCATCCTTATTATAGACATTTTGATACATATGAAAATATGGCTTGTTGTGGATGTAAGTATTGTTCATGTGATGAATTTGTGGAAGACAAATGATACGCATACGAATTGAATATGACAATATAAGTCCATTTCTTAGAAGTATAAGTGGAACTTTATATGTTGAAGAATGTGATGAAACTTATTTCAATGCTCCAGTGAACCTTTTTAAATGTAAGATCTCAAAGACTAATCACGTTTTAGGTTACTCTGTATCTGAGAAAGAGGAAGGGATACCATCAGAGTTATTTAAATGTATAAAACCAGTGGTTGATACAATGATTAGCTCATATTGGAAAGGTTTGGTCTTAGCTAAGGGTGATTTTAACTGGATTGAAATGAAAGGAGATGACTCATGGCAATGTTTAAACCGGTTAGAGAAGGAAGTTGGTTCTTACATAGCGAGACGGACCCAAAATGGAACAAACAAGGAAGTGGTTTTGTCGGAGGTTTTGTCATGCCAGAAGAAGTAAGCCTCGCCATTGAAAGGTTAGAAAAACTTTATGGAGACCAGCCCGAAGATCTTGAATGGGGATATATGAAAGACTAGTTATGAAAAAAATCTTAGCGATTGGTGGTGCTGTTATAAAGACTGCCCAAAAAGAATTGATCGAAGTCATAAAACAAGATAAGGTAGAAATGTTAATTCATAATGGCGGATCAATATTTCATGACTTTCAAATACCAACTGATAAAAATCTAGAAGGTCATTCTTATCCTATTGAAAAATTATTAGAATCTCTTGATTGGCTTAAACCAACATCTAATTTACTTTGGGATTGGTTATGGACTTCAATAAAATGTCCAGATGAAAATAGAAGTCATTTAACCCCAGAAGGATCTGTAACAAGATTATGTGAAGATATGAATATTCCAGTCCTTCTTTTTACAACACCCGGAGCTGATTTTTGGCACATATTAAAATTATTTACACAAGATTGGGATCTTCTTTCTGATAAATCTCATTTAGGATTTTTAACTTTATTTGCAAGATTTAAAAAAGAGAATTTTCATTTTGTAAATATGGGATCAGCTGTAATGCATCCAGAGATCTTTATTAAAGCTATAGCACTTGCTAAACCAAATCTAAAAAATTTTAAAGCAGATGTTGTAGATTTCAAAGAAATGTACAGGCCAAGAACAAGGGTTGCTCAATTTGGAGACTATTATACAATAACACATAAACAATATTTAGAATATCTGTTGAAAGGAAAAGTATAAAATATGTGGTTAGTATCTACTATAATATGCCCAAATTGTGGCGATAAAAATGCTGAAGAACATCTTGATGCTGGTCTTGAGTTAAAAAAAATTATTTGTAATAATTGTTCTTATAAAGAAGAATATGAAAAAGAATCAAAATGGATTAAAAAGGAGATATATAGTGGCTGAAAACATGATGACTCCTGAACATAAAGCAACTAATGAAAATTATCGAAATAATTATGATGTAACATTCCGAAAACGGGAGAAAGGAAATTATAATGTTATTACCAAACAAAGAAAGTCTAAGAAAAAATAACCTTATTCGGTCTTTGAAAAGATTTGCAAATTCAAACTTCGTGGCTAAAATATTAATTGGGGCCTTAGTGTGGGTGATTGCTCTAATTCCTGCTTGGATATATCTTGGAGTTAGATTTTTAATAAATCCCTTTGGGTTCTGGCAAGAACTTGCTATATTCGTTATATTCGCTGTAGTTATTGGGTGGGCACAATTTCTATTATTTATGGGCGGTATTATTTTAACAGTTATTTTAATTTTTGAGGATCTATAATGTTTTTATTTTGGATCTCAGATCTTTGTGAATACGATGAAGTAATGCCATATATTCAAATCCAATTTGTCAAACTTGCTATATATCAAAGACCTAAATATTTTACATGGTTACAATTAAGAGCAACGTTTGCATTAATGCTCTAAGGGCGCGTGAAGGCGAGAGGCTAGCCGTCATCCTTACAAGGTGAAGTACGCAGGTTCGACTCCTGCCGCGCCTATCAATTTTTAAATGAAAGGATAATTAATGAATAGTAATGAACCAACGACATCGAATGAAGATGGAAAAGATTTTTCAATAAACGAAGATATTCCCACTGCAGACGAATGCTCTGGATATAAAATAGAAGAGACTCCTCCTAAAATAAGCAGTCAAGAAACATCTGTTGTTATGCCAGCATATCATTTTAGAGATTTATATATAACTCTAATTGACACACATAAAATAGAAGTCGTAAGAGAAAGAATTAAGGGGAAATCTTTTAAGTTTGGATTTAATACCCAATTCTTTTTAAAAAAATTGGGTAGTGATTCTATAATAGATAACTATATAAAAAAATTAGGAGAAATTATTACAATTCATATAGCTTCTCCAACTATTGTCATATTACTCCATGATGATTTTCTTCATAGAATTAATATAGACTTTTCTATTTATACTAATGTATATATAGAAACAAGTACAGATAACATAGATGGTATAGATGCTGAATATGAGTATATAAGACAAAAGTTTAAAGATGTTTTAAGACCAACAGTAGAGAGAGCTTCTTTGCATTGGGGCGCTATGTTAGATGGGCAAATAAAGTTTTTTAGTTTGGAGGAAGATTTAAACGATATTTTTTATTCTGAGGCATATCCATATATAGATATTGAAAAATTGAATAAAGAATTTAATGCATCAGATTCTCCAATACTTATATTTCTCGGGCCTCCAGGAACTGGAAAAACAAGATTGATTAGAAATATATTAAAATATAAAGCGTCTTTAAATGAAAAATCAGAAGTAGAATGTATTTTTACATCAGATCAAAAAATTATAGAAGATGGTTATATATTTACTAAATTTTTAACGGGTGATTATGAAACATTAATTCTTGAAGATGTAGATTTTCATTTAACACCAAGAACTGACGGAAACACATCAATGTATCATCTATTAAATATTTCAAATGGGATAGCTTCTAATTATATGAAAGAGAAAAAAATCATCTTATCAACAAACTTGCCCAATATAAATAATATTGATGAAGCATTATTAAGACCTGGTAGATGTTTTGATATTATCAAAACAAGACCACTAACTAAAGATGAATCATTAATTTTACTTAAACTTATTGGTGAAACATCAGATCTTGAAAATAAGGATTATCCTATAAGTGAGTTATATAATATTGGTCAAAAAACAAGAAACATAACAATAGCACCTAAGAGAGGGATAAATAAGAAAACTGGATTTTAACTCATGACACATAAAAAATTATATAAAACTGTATTACTGCCTATTCAAGTTTCAGATGGAGAATATTGTTGGGGGTATGGTAAAATATGTAACTATTTTGATAATGAAGGTGGTCATCCTACTTGTAGATTTGGTTTTGATATAGAATATGATAAAGATGGTCATGTTAAGAAACCAAAAGAATGTAGTGAATTAAAAGAAAAATGAAAGGATATGATTATGGGATGGTACGGAGATACGGCAATATGCCCAAATTGTAAATCAGAAAATGCAGAATGTATGTTTAGAAATAATTGTCTTGAATCTTATCATTTAATTTGTCCGGAATGTGGTCTTCATTTATATGCAAGTCAGAGAAACTGGATTGTAACAAATAGCTATATTGATAATTCTGTAATTGGCAAAAACCTGCAGTCATTAGATTTATCTGAAACTGTGCTTCGTGAAAGGAATGATAATATTATTCCAAAGGGAACACCATTATAAAACCATGCCGAAAGGTGGATACTGGGTCCCAGCAGAGATAGCGGACGAAAAGATAATATATTCATATGAACGACATGGACCGGTTAAATTAAAAGGCACCCCATGGTTATATTGTAAATATTGTGGTTTATTATTTCTTAAGACTCCAATAACAAGGTGGTGTATCCGCATGGGGTGCAATAGTGCATATCACAGAGACTATAAAAGGATGTTATATAAAACCACCAGGGAGAAATAAATCATGGGGAAGCAAAACTAAAAAATAGAAATTACCGTATCATTGAGAAAGGTAATTGTTATAGAGTTAAAAAAAGATTTGGGCCATTTTACTTTTATATAAGAACATATTTTAAACGAATTAAATTTGATAATTTTGGAGATGTTGTTAGATACGTAATCGAAAGGAAAAGGTTAGACCATGAAAGAAAAGTGTCCAAGGTGTCAAGGTAAAGGATGGGATGAGTTAGTTTGTTATTCTGAAAGATGTTACAAAGTAATATGTGCTAAATGTTATGGAAAAAAGAAACTGGATTGGATTGAGATGATAACAAAAGTTAAAGATTATACAGGTCCCTTGCAGATAGTTAAAATTATGAGTAAATTACAAAAAGATGATTATTTGCTAGAAGTACCTGGTGCAAGCTATTTTATATATAAAGGATTTTTCAATCCACATTTAAGTTATACTGAACAGTTCAAATATTTACGCATGATTGTTACATGGAATTATGGGGGGTGTTCCTATTGCCGGGCTGTAAACTCGGTGTCATAAAACGTACGGGAGGGAGACGAGAGGTTCAATTCCTTCACCCCTCACCAACCTTTGAAAGGAATTATATGTTATACTGCAAAGAATGTCAAAAAAAATATAAACTTCCTTCTAGTCGAAACATGATTTTTGAGTCTGTATGTGAATGCTGCAGAAAACCATTCACATCTTGTTTTTGGTATGGAGGAGCAGATTGGATTAAACGTGAAAAATCCATGTAATAGTTGTATAGTTAACTCATGTTGCACACAGCTCTGCAAAGACAAAGAGAATTATAGAGAAGAACTAAATAAAATATTAGATGGTCTTCATCCTCATGTCTTGTCAATAAATGGTCATCAAAGGAAAAAAATTTCAAATAATATATTCATTCATTGGCAAAAAACAATAAACCTGCAAAAAATCAACCATCAAGAAATCAACAGAATTTTAAATAGGATATATTTGAATTATGCAGAATCCGTATCATACGTGTATGTTAATAAATAATTGTACTGCTATATGTGAAGCCAAAGAAAACTTAAGAACTCTTCTTAGACAAACAGTACATACTTATCAAATTGGAGTTAGATTTGATAATACTCCATCAACAGATTATATTAGACGATACAATTTTTGGAAGAAGTTACAACTACAGAATAATGAAGATATGCTTCGTATTATATTAAGACGTCAAAGGCTTCAACAAGATAACATCTGATAAAACTTAGAACAAAAATAAAACGGGAGGTATTATAGTGTTTAATACCAAAAAGAAAATAACATGAAGGACAAAGGAGTATAATAATGCAAGATAAAAGTGAGGATATAGGCATTTCTGGCGATCCAACAGACGAAGCCACAGATACCGCCGATATTAATGAAGACAGCGGTCATGAGTGTGCTTGTTGTGGTGAAGAATGCCATATAGAGTGGACTGATGATTAGATAGCACGGCCACCATATCCGTAGATATGTCGTGGACCTCCTTAATCAGTTTTTGGATAAAACTTAAAATCAAAAAACTGAAAAAGAGGAGAGGAATCCATGACGTACAAAGAATTAAAACACAAGATCAAAGAAGAACAAAAATCTTTAGCACAAAAAATCAGAACCTGTAAACCATTAAGGAAACCGAAAAATTGGGATTCAGCTTCTGAAAAAACCAAACAACTTTGTAATAGTTATAATGAAGGTTGGAATAACTATGGTTGGGAGTTTAGACATAGACACATTATTTATTGTAATATGTTTAATAACACTCCTTACGATATGATTGAACAACCAAGAGATGGTAATAGACCAAGTTCTCATCTTCTTGATAAAATTAAAGAAGAGTGGGAGAATCAGATTGATGACGAAGTTGTTTGTGATTGTGCGTAAGGATCTTTCAATATCACAAAGGGCCGTGCAAGCAGGTCATGCAGTTGCTGAATTCCTGCTTCGCGGTCCTTCGTTCCGTTGGTCAAACGGTACCTTAATATACTTGGGTGTTAAGGGACTAAATCAACTAGAAAATATCAAACAAAAGTTTGAATGGGAAGATATTCCCTATATAGAGTTTAGAGAGCCAGATTTGAATAATGAAATAACAGCAATTGCTACTGAAGTTTGTAGTAAACATGTAGAAAGGTTGAATTTGTTATGAAAGAAACCGAAATAATATTTCCGCATGATACACCAATACCAGAGGACAAAAATGGTAATGTATATTCTCATGCTCTAATGAATGATGAATCTATATTTGAAGCTATTGATGGTGAATTGGAAGATCACAAACTTGAATTATTAGTTGGTGATGCTGGTTCAAATGATTACTTTTTCTGTATAGTGAAAAGATGAAATTATTTCTTATTTCAGCATGTATAGCTTTATGGATTTTAAATATTTTTGACTTTGTTAGTACTTGTATATTATTACAAAATGGTGGGATGGAACTTAATCCTTTTGTTAATTGGGTTATGAACTTAATTGGACCAGTTGAAGCTATGTTGTTGTTAAAAGTTCCGTTCCTTATTCTACTAACATATGTAGTAACTCGTGCTTTAAAAAAGATATTAAACAAACGTGAAATAATTTACTTAGGATCTGCTTATATATTTCTCATTTTATTTTATTCATTTTATATGTATAACTATAATTTAGCAAGTCTTATAGATTTGTTA
>Ga0190283_1001559_pt1 | contig 9970 bp, 4 predicted proteins | sample 48691801_MG_FD_161669 | JGI IMG/M metagenome (GOLD analysis project Ga0190283, IMG submission 161669) | Hydrothermal vent microbial mat bacterial communities from Southern Trench, Guaymas Basin, Mexico - 4869-18-0-1_MG | ecosystem: Environmental > Aquatic > Marine > Hydrothermal vents > Microbial...
AAATAAAACTTCATAAATTTCCGCACTCGTCTGTAAAAGTAATTTAGGACAAAGTCAGCCATAAGTCAAAGGAAAAGGAAGGTGAAATTTTTTATTTCTTTTTTCAATCCGTTTATACGCTGGTGCAGGTTATGCACTTGAAACATACTGTCTCCCTGTCATAAAATACATATAATTTTTTCATAAAATACATTTCATATTTTTTCATATAATTATCTGAAACTAAAGGGTAAATCCTGATTCGCTGAGACTGGTTTTCTGTCATTCCGGGGAAAATGGGAAGGAAACCCGGGTTTTCATAATTTTTTCTGGAAATCTATGGAACAGAAGCCGAACTGATCCGGTAATATGAAATCTTTGCAAGGGGAACTTTCGCGTTATTTCAATTTCCGGATACAGGGTGGAAGAGAGGGAGGGCATTATCTTTTCGCGTCTGAAATAATATTTTTTTTTAAAGTTGCTTCTGTTTCAATATTTTGATATTTTTACTGGTAAATTTTCAAAGTAAAAGGAAGATGCTTTCTAAGTTCCTACAGATTTTACGAAAAAGATACCAGAGCCCCTGAAATAAATTTCAGTGCTCGGTTGTCCCCTCTTCAGAATCGGATTCTGTTATTATCTGAATTCAGAAACCGGGCTTTCAAATTCTGTTTTAATCCACCCTGCATCAGGGCAAAATTGTTCAGGCATAAAAACATGCCAGCCTGATACAAAAAAATATTTTTTTCATCCAAAAAAGTTCCCTTACCCTTCTGTTATTTTTTGAAATCTGCTTCAGGACTCTCTGCTGGAAACACTATATATTGATTTTTCCCGTTGACATATAACAATATGTTGTGTATTTGGGGGTCTGTTGTCGAAAACGGCCCATATTTTTCCGGCTGGTGACAGGCATAAAAATTTTATACTGTTTTTTTGAAAATAAATTCAGTGCAGAGGTGGCATCAATGTTTGAACTCATAAAGAAACGCGATGGTGATGTTGTAAAATTCGATCCGTCAAAAATCACGACAGCCATTTTTATGGCAGGAAAGGCAAGCGGGGAATTCAAGGAAAGGGAAGCCAGGAAACTGATGCTTCAGGTACTTACATTAGCCCATGAAGTGTGCGGGCCTGTTCCGGAAGTTGAGGAAATTCAGGATATTGTGGAAAGGGTGCTTCTGGATTCCCCATTTCACAAAGCTGCCAAAGCATATATTCTGTACAGGGAACAGCACACCCAGATACGGAATATCGCGATAAGTGCGAATATTGATCTTGTGGAGCAGTATATCCGAAAGCTGGACTGGAAAATCAAAGAGAACAGCAATATGTGCTATTCTCTCCAAGGATTGAACAACTACATCGCATCGGATGTCACCGGAGAATACTGGCTGAACCGGATATATCCTCCTGAAATCAGGAATGCGCACAAGGCCGGGGATATCCATATTCATGATCTGAGCCAGCTCTCGGTTTACACATACTTTGGTAAGGAGGTCATTGTTGCCAAGTATCACGGAGATGTCCTGACGCTTTCGTTTGAACAGCTTTATGAAATGGCTGAAGCAAAAGAGGAACTGCTGAATGAAAAGGACAATGCCTGGGCCAAATACCCAAAGGCCCTGTTCGTTATGGACAAGGACGGATGGACCCGCGTCACTCGGCTGGTCCGCAAGGCCAAAGATAAGCCGATGCGTTTTCTGAAGAACCGGGGAGGCCGCAGCGTCATCGTGACCGAGGATCATCCCATGATAACAGAGCGAGGCGAGACAGCGGCCCGGGATGTTCAGATAAAAGAAGACAGGCTCTTCACAGTGGATATGGTAAATTGTCTAATCAAGGAGCGTCTGTTTTCTCAGGAACGGATTGATCTTGTTCAGGAGATTCGTTCAAAGGGGTTTTACGGCCGTGAGGGAGATGTTGTCTGCTTTAACGGACTTCCTGTTTCAGAATGTGCGGATGAGTCTGACGGGATCGTGCATACGCTCTCTTTTTGTGCACCCCGTTACATCAGGCTGACCGGGGAATTCGGTTTTTTTGTGGGACTGGCACTGGCAGAGGGCTATCTTACTTATGACAGCAAGTCTTATGTCATCAGCATGAATTCGCGGAACAGAAAAGACTTGGAGCGCGCGAACACGGGACTTCTCCAGCACGGCTGGAGCGGAGTCATAACCCATCGGAAGCATGACAATATGTATGAGATGCGTATTCGTAACCGCTTCCTCCGCTTTTTGTTCGCCAACGTCTTTCAGATCAGGCCCGGTTCCAGACACAAGACGCTTCCCGTGGGGATTCTGTCCTATTCTCAGGACTTTCTGCGCGGAATAGCCGCCGGCGTTCTGGATGGGGATGGAGCGGCCAACGGAAAGACCGGAATGCAACTTCGCATGGCTTCCCGGACCCTCTTGGAGCAACTCGCTGTTGCGCTTCCGTTTATCGGGCTTTTCCCGCGGGACAGGAACTGTGAGGGCGTGGGAACTGTTCGGGAATATGCGGGAAGAACTGTCACACAAAATTTCCCCATCTACGGGCTTGGGTTCCGCAAAATGGACAGCGTTGTCCTGCCTTCGGAAAAATACAGTGTTCCTGAGCCTTCGCAAAAGGCGTGGCAGGATGAGACAGTTGACGCGTGGCACAAGGTGCTGAACAATGCAGAGACGGATATCCCCGACGAGTACATTTATGACATCACCACGGAAACGAATACTTTGGTGGTGAATGGTATGTGGAACCACAACTGCGTGGGATGGGACCTTAATGATTTGTTATTACAGGGATTCAGAGGAGTTGCAGGCAAGGTGGAAAGTGCTCCTCCGCGGCATCTCAGAACCGCGCTGGGGCAGTTGGTTAATTTTATCTATACACTTCAGGGTGAAAGTGCCGGCGCCCAGGCCGTGTCTGATTTTGACACGCTCCTCGCCCCGTTTGTGCGTTATGACGGCCTGAATTATAAGGAAGTGAAACAGGCCATGCAGGAGTTTGTGTTCAACTCCAACATTCCGACAAGGGTGGGATTTCAGTGCATGTCTGCCGACACTGAAATACTTACCCCCGAAGGCTGGATGGGGTATGAGGATATTGAGGTCGGACAGACGATAAAGACGTTTAATGTGAAAACAGGGGACATGGAAAACCTGCCGGTGAAAAAAGTCTTTTCAAGACATTATGAAGGAGAAATGTATAATCTTAAAAACAGGATACAGGATCAGCTGATCTCTCCCGGGCACAGGGTTGTCAGAAAAGTTTTCAATACTGACGATTCGTTTGTTCTTGAAGAAATAGAGAAGATTCTGGAATACAAATCACCTGTTATTCTCCCGATAACCGGAAAGAACTGCAACTCGCCCAAAAATATTTCCGATGAGGAAATCAGGGTGCTTGCATGGATTATTGCCGAAGGAACAAAGGAAAATTCCACAAAGCACCGCCATTGTCACCGGATCACGATATACCAGTCCCGGACAGCGAGTCCTGAGAATTACGAAGAAATAATAGCTTTGTTGGACAAGTGTGGGAGTGAATACAGTGTCAGGGATTCAACCCCTGCTTTAGGAGGATCTTCCTGCATGATAAGGCTGAATGCGGCATCTTCGCAAAAAATACTGGATGATCTGTTTAAAACAAGGAATACGATCAAGTTTATTCCTGATGTCCTGAAAAACATGGACAGACAACAGGCCCGGGTGTTTCTCGACACATATCTCAGGGCAGATGGTTTTGAAGGCTGCAAAATAACGACCACGGACATTGATATATTAAACGGTCTTCAGCAAATTGCTGTTGATGCGGAATATGGTTTCACCGTCATGACAAGAGAGCCGACTATCGGAAAGAAGATGCTCTATGTGTTACGATTGGTGGATCATCAGGGAACCTCCATCATGGAGATAAAAAAGGTGGATTATTCCGGTATTATCTGGTGCCCCAACACGGATAATGAAACCGTTGTCGCGAGAAGAAACGGAAAGGTGTTTATCACAGGCAACACACCTTTTTTCAACATCACCATGGACTTGGAGGTTCCATCCACGCTCAAAGATCACCCGGTCATCATTGGCGGCGAGTATCAGAGCGAAACTTATGCCGAGTATCAGGCGGAGATGAATATTATCAACGAGGCTTTTGCCGAAGTTATGATGGAAGGCGATGCAACAGGCAGGGTTTTCACCTTTCCCATACCGACGTACAATATCACAAAGGACTTTGACTGGGACAATCCCAATCTGGATAAGTTATGGGTTATGACCGGGAAGTTCGGAACGCCTTATTTTTCAAACTTTGTGAACTCAGACATGTCGCCGGATGACACCCGTTCCATGTGCTGTCGCTTACGCTTGGACAACCGGGAGCTTATCAAACGCGGGGGCGGTCTTTTCGGGGCACATCCTCTTACCGGATCAATAGGCGTGGCAACCATCAACCTGCCCCGCATCGGCTATGTTTCAAAAACCGAGGCAGATTTTTTCGGGCATCTGAGGAAAATGCTGGTTCTTGCCAAGGACAGCCTGATGATCAAACGTAAGATTCTTGAGGATTTTACGGAGAAGAATCTCTACCCGTATTCCAAATTTTACCTGCGGGAAGTCAAAAATGCGGCAGGGCTTTACTGGAACAATCATTTCTCCACCTTCGGCATTATCGGCATGAACGAGGCGTGTCTCAATTTCATCGGAAAAGATATTGGTACCGAAGAGGGACAGAAATTTTCAGTCAGGGTCATGGATTTCATTCGTGACATGATTGCAGAGACTCAGGAAGAGACCGGAGATCTGTTCAATCTGGAGGCGACGCCCGCGGAAGGCACTTCCTACCGTCTTGCCATGCTGGACAAGGAAAAGTTTCCTGAGATTATCTGCGCCAATGAAAATGACTGCTGCAACGGTGAAGTTCCGTATTATACAAACTCCAGCCAGCTGCCCGTGAACTACACGGATGATATTTTTGAGATGCTGAATCTTCAGGATGAACTTCAAACAAAATATACAGGAGGCTGTATTGAGAAGGGCAACAAGGTTGTCACTGACAAAGGGGCGATGAAAATAGAGGAGATTGCCAGTCACTTCAAATCACTTTCGCCCATAAAAGCATTAAGCTATAACCCGAAGACCGGACAAAGCGAATGGGACCTGATCACAGACGCGGTGACTATAAATGTGGCGAAACATCATAAGATAAAAGTTGTGGCCGAAAGAGGGATTGAAATAACCACAAGTGACTGGCATCCTTTTTTTGTGATGGAAAAAGTCTCTTTTGACAACCAATGCCCTGTGTGTGCCAAACCCTTAAAAAACGTCAAAGCTTTTGCGGCTCATCTGAGGCATAGCCAGACATGCCGGGGGAAATATGTCAGACTGGCAAGATATGAAGTTGTGGAAAAAAGGGCGGATGAACTCAGGAAAGGCGATTATATTCTGCAAAATTCACAGAATCTTTTGCCGGAAAAAAGTTCGCTTGATTCAGATTCAGCTTATCTTATCGGCTTTTTTATCGGTGACGGTTCCATATCCGAATTTAAAGACAACCGCGGCGGCAACAACTTGATCAGATACAAAACGCGCTTCTTTTCGGAATCCAGACCGGTATTGGACAAAATTTCAGATATCTTAAACCGCTTGTTTGGCTGTCAGGTTAAACCTATCCGAAATGACAAACGAAGTGAAAAGCTGCTTGAAGTTAGTACCAGCAAAAAAGCTGTATCAGATTTTTTGTTTCAATATCGCTTTTTTGCCGGTAAAAAGGCCTATACAATAAGTATTCCGTCAGAGGTCAAACGTCTTTTGTCAAAAGAGAATTTTTATGGTTTTCTGGCCGGCCTGATTGACAGTGACGGGCATGTTGACAAAAAAAGAGGCACTATTGAGTATTATACTGTTTCGGAAAAACTGGCTGATGACATAGTTGAAATGTCTTCCATAGCCGGCGTATTAGTCGCTAAACACAGAAAAACATCCCAAAGAGATAACGAGGCGGATATATATCGGGTGTTTATTTCAGGTTACCAGGCAACCCTGGCAAGAGAGGATCTCCCTTTGCAAAGAGGTAAGGGTTATGTAAAAGAAGTCCCGTCTGACAGGCTGAAAAGACGATTACCCGTTGTCAGGGTTCTGAACACTTCCAAGCTTGTCCCTGCCTCCGAGCAGGAAATAGAAGTGGCGGACAATGATTTTTATGATTTGACAACAGAAAAGAATCATAATTATCTGGCAGGGAACAACAGCTTTGTGTTTGTACACAATACAGTTCTTCATGTTTATCTCGGAGAGATGGTGAGCGATACTGACACGGTCAAAGCCCTGATCAGAAAGATCACAGGCAATTTCAGGCTTCCGTATTTCACCCTTACGCCGACGTTCAGCGTGTGCCCCTCCCATGGCTATTTGAACGGCGAACAGGAAAAATGCCCCACCTGCGGCGCTGAAACCGAAATTTACTCCAGAGTCGTCGGCTATTTAAGACCTGTAAATCAGTGGAACAAAGGCAAGCGGGCAGAGTTTGGGAATCGGAAGATTTTCAGATTGGACAACGAAGTGAAAAATTGAAATGGGTGCTGAAAACTGAAAAATTGATGCTGAAAATCGGATTAGAGACAGGAAAATGGAAACTGAGAAAAAAGATGCAGATTATCTCTCCGGGATAGTCGGCCCCTCATTCAGACAAGGATTGAAATGCGGGTTGCAGAAGAATTCGTTTATTGATTATCCCGGTAAAATAAGTTGCGTCCTTTTTCTTTCAGGATGCAATTTTAACTGCCCTTATTGCCATAACCCGGAGCTTGCAAAGGGGTATGCGGAGTTTCCCCATTCTATGAAAGAGAGCAAACTTTACGATTTTCTGGAAAAACACAGGGGTTTTCTGGACGGGGTTGTCATTTCGGGCGGAGAGCCGACCCTTCAGAAAGATTTGTTCTGGCTTTGTGAAAAGATCAAAAGCATGGGATATCCGGTAAAGATGGATACAAACGGGAGCCGGCCCCGGGTGATAGCGTCACTGATAGACAAAAAGCTCGTTGACTATGTCGCAATGGATATCAAAACAGATCCCCTGCATTATTCTCCCCTGATAAAAAAGGACTGCGATCCCAATGACATTCTTTCCAGTATCCGCATCATCATGGAATCCGGACTGCCTTATGAATTTAAGACAACCTGCATAAAACCTCTGGTGGATGAGCAGGTTGTCGAAAAAATTTCTCATCTCATTGACGGAGCCATGCTGTATGTGCTGCAACAATTTCGCAAGACCGAGGTGCTGCACCCTGAATTTTTCCGGAAAGACATGTATAATTACAGCGATGATGAACTGGCGCATCTGAGAGACATCGCGGCAGTTCAGGTCGGCAAGTGCATTGTACGCTGAATTTCAGAAAGTTCTCAGGTGCTTGCCAAAATATTATTTTGGCGATCCAAAACATCGGCCTGCCCAATGTCACGGTTTTGCCTTCGGCGCTGACATCTTGTCCGGCTTTTGAAACGCAGCGTCAATCACCTTCCGAATATCCTGATATCTCACGGGTTTCAGAAAATATCCAATCGGATATGTTCTTTTGGCGCGTTCCATTATCTCAGGGTCTTCATAGCCTGTGACGTATATAAACGGAATCCCAAACCGGATGCGAATCTCCTGCGCGGTCTCAATGCCATCCATGTCACCGGGCAGCAGGATATCCATGAGTACGACATCAGGCTGTTCGTCATTGGCAATCCTGATGGCCTGCTGTCCGGACGCGGCCAGGGAACAGACATCGTATCCAAGCACCTCGAATACAAAGCGCAAGCACATTCCCTCAGCGATTTCATCTTCCACTATCAGAATCTTTGCTTTTATCATCGCTTTCTGCCGGGTCAACCTTCTTCTCAAAACTGGGAAGCGTAGTAAAGGTACTTTCCAAGTTCGGAGTTTGAATGGATTACGTCGCTGTGCAACTCAGTTAAATGCCTCATACAGGCGGTTTGCCATCAGGTTTTTCAGTCTGCGCTGCGATAAAAAAGAGCAGCAGGATGAGAGTAAGTATTTTGCAAAAATATTCGGGTTTCATTATAGATCTGTATCTATAAATATTGGGTATAAGAATAAGAATTATGCCACTGAAACGTGATCAAATCCTTTTCTGCCTCTAATCTCTGACCCTCATGGCCTCAGCAGTTTAAATCCCAATTTCGGTTCAAACGCACGGACACCTGTGCTGTCCACCAACTCAAAAAGGATGACCTCCATAAGATGCCATACCTTCACCCCGTTTCGGATACATCCCGTTATCGTGGATTTTTCCCTGCCGCAGGCAATGTGCGTATGCAACTCGGGTTCTCCTTCTTCATTGGGGAAAAGTGTTCCAGTGCCTAAGACATCATGAATGTTGTCAAGGATACACTCCAGCGGCAGAATCGGCGATGTGATGCGTCCGTTCTGGGGGCCTGCAATAAGTTTGCTCCCTTCATCAGCTCCGCCGAGAAGGATCAGGGCAGCCGCTTTGACACCCTTCTCCCGTGCGAATTTTTCGATTTCTTCATGAATCACATCTCCGTCCTCAAGACGGATGACAAAGATACGTCCTTGCTTTGCTTCTGAATATTTCATGATGATTTACCTCTTTTGTATCAGTTTTTTGTTCGTAGTTCCGCCTTTAGGCGGTGCGGCGGAACTACGAATTTTTTACCAAAAATAAATCTGATTATATCTGATTATAACGGATTTGGGGGAGCTCCGATTTCACCCTCCCCTAAAATCAGTTATGAACAGGAAAAAAATATTAAAAATTTCTTGACTTTGAATTGTAACTGTATAAATAATTTGTCACAGATGCTGACAGGACTTCCTAAGTTTAAAAACTCTTGAGATTTTAAAAATTTCCAGAGTCCGAATCCGATTCTGTAAAAAATAATATCACACAGGAGGTGTCATGTCAAAAAAAAAATACAGACAGTTGAAACCGTGGAAAACCTGCTGAATGATCCGTTATTCAGGGATAATCATCCGAATTTCCTTGTACGGAAGTGTAAACTGACTTTTGTCATAGCGTAATCTTTATAAATTTAAGAACGATACAGCCTGCTGTCAGTTTCTTCCATGGTTGACAATAATTTGAGAAAGTTATATAAACGTCTTTTGTCAACCATTTGTTTTTTTAATGAAAGTCCCATGACAATGAAACTGACCAAACAGATACAATCTCCGGCAGTCTCCGGCCTTTTAATCAGTATTCTGGTGTGTATGGCAGTCATCGGACTGCGTAACACGGGAAAACTTCAATTTCTCGAACTTGCCATGTATGACCACTATCTCCAGTATCATCCCAGAATCAGAATGCCGGCCCCCCGCATCCTCGTAGTCACCATCTCTGACACGGATATAAAAGAACACGGATGGCCTGTTCCGGATATTAAGCTGGCTCAGTTACTGGAAACACTCCTGAAATTCAAGCCACGGGTCATCGGGCTGGACATTTATCGGGACATCCCGGTTCCTCCTCCGGGAAATGAGCAGCTTGCAGCAATCTTTTCCAATAATCGGAAAATTGTCACAGTGACAAAAATGGGGGATGAAAAATCCCCGGGCGTTCCTCAGCCATACATGGTAAAAGCAGACAGTTTTATGGTGGGAGCCAATGATATTCCCATAGACCCCGAAGGAATTGTCCGCCGCGGCCTGCTGTTCCTGGATGACGGAAAAACGAACTATTACTCTTTTCCTCTGATTATGACAATGCTTTACCTGCAGGCCGAAGGCATCGGGCCCCGGCCTGATCCTTTAAATCCGGAGTTCATGCGGCTCGGCAAAACAACATTCACCCCCCTGAACAGCAATGACGGCGGATATATCGCCATGGATTCGGGGGGATATCAGTTCCTGCTTGATTTCTCAGGCGCGTGGCGCAACTTTTCTTCCGTTTCCATCTCGGATATTCTTTCCGGGAAAATCAGGCAGGAAGCGGTTCAGGACAAAATTATCATTATTGGGTCCAGGAGGGGATATGGTATGATGCCCTGGC
>Ga0190283_1001560_pt1 | contig 9967 bp, 10 predicted proteins | sample 48691801_MG_FD_161669 | JGI IMG/M metagenome (GOLD analysis project Ga0190283, IMG submission 161669) | Hydrothermal vent microbial mat bacterial communities from Southern Trench, Guaymas Basin, Mexico - 4869-18-0-1_MG | ecosystem: Environmental > Aquatic > Marine > Hydrothermal vents > Microbial...
GAAAACCTCCGATCGAACCGCGGGGAATCGCGGACCAGCGCTCGCAGTGTTCATCGCACATTTTGGATTCTGGACAGCCGGAACACTGCAGCCAGTCGAAGCAGTACCAATCGCTCTCCTGTTTGGTGCTCGCCGCCCCGTAGGCGCCAAAATAGGAGTCGGCCATGGTCATCATCAACGGTCGATTCATCGCACTGCGCGCGACACGGACGCCATACTCGACGGCTTCACTCCCGGAGCAGAGAAACACGCACCTCCCGCCCTCGAAACCGGGCACCGACAGGATCTCCCGTGCGCTCTCTTCCACGATCTGGCTCGAATAGGAAAAACCGGTATGAGCGATCCGTCCGGCCTGCTCGGTGATGACGCCCAGCACCCTCGGATGACCATGCCCGATCGACGTACACCAGACACCCGACTCGAGGTCGACATACCTCCGGCCGCCCGCATCGTAGAGCGAGCAGTTCTCGGCACGCGTGATGTCGTTTAGAGCGATTTCATAACCGGGGTACCAGAAAAGACTGGTCATCTATTCCTCCCTGTTAGTTGGGCTCGTCGAACCGCCCTTACTTCTTTTCGATTCCCTGGTAGCTGGGATTCTCCTTGGGCAGCCTGGCGCCCGCACGCGCCAGCCAGTCGCTGAGCATCGCATCGAGCTCGGCGACTCTGCCAGGTTCGGCGGCCGAGCGGTCGTCTGATTCGGAGAGATCCTCCCTCAGGTTGAAGAGCTCGAACCGCTCCCCCTCGTAGCGCCGAATCAGCTTCCAGTCTCCGGCGCGCACGATGCTGAACGGCACCTCCTGATTGTAGCGATAGTGTGGAAAGTGCCAAAAGAGCGCCTCGCGTTCGAGCGTTCCCGTGCCCCTCAAGAGCGGCATCAAACTCACCCCGTCGATGACCCGGTCCGCCGGCGGCGCCGTCCCGGCGGCTTCCAGCAGGGTGGGCAGAAAGTCCACGCTGATCACCGGTGTCTGGCATTGCGACCCAGGCGCCACCACCCCCGGCCAGCGCACGATGAGCGGCTCACGGATGCCGCCCTCGTAGGGAAATCCCTTGCCGCTGCGCAGCGGCGCATTGTCGGTCACACCCTTCAAACCACCGTTGTCGGAGAAAAAAACAACGAGAGTGTTCCCGGCCAGCCCTTGCTCCTCGAGAGTGTCGAGCACCCGCCCGAGGCACGAATCCACGCTCTCGATCATGGCGGCGTACGCCGCGTTCTTGTGGCGCCCACGCTGCTTGGCCTCGTATTTTCGCACTAGATCCGGCCGTCCCTGGATCGGCGTGTGCACGGCATAGTGCGACAGGTAGAGGAAGAAAGGCCGGTCCTTGCTCGTGGTGATGAAATCGACGGCTTCGTCGGCTTCGCGATCGGTGAGGTACTCCCCCTCGCGCCGCGGCGCGAGGGTCGGGATAGGACCGTGCTTCTCGTTGGTGTAAGGATCGAAGTAGCTCGGCGGATGGCCGTAGTCGCAGCCCCCCAGGTTGCGATCGAATCCCTGCCGCTGCGGATACCAGTCGTCGAATCCAAGGTGCCATTTGCCGATGTGACAGGTGGTGTATCCTTCCGCTTTCAGCGCCTCGGCGATGGTGACCTCGTCGAGTTCCATCCAGAGTGCGTTGCGCGGGCAGAGCAGGCGGTGCTTGGCCGCCCCCTCGTAGCCTGTCGGGTTCTTGCCGTCCGGCGGCACCTTGCCACCCTGGAAGCTGGCCCGGATCCAGTCGGTGATCCCCAGCCGCGCGGGGTAGCGTCCGGTCAGGATCGACGCGCGGGTGGGCGAGCACACCGCCGCCGCGGCATAAGCATCGGTGAAGCGCATGCCCTCCCGAGCCAGACGGTCGATGTTGGGCGTTTCGTAGAAATCGCTCCCCAGACAGCCGCCGTCGCTCCAGCCCAGGTCGTCAACGAGCACGAATATTACGTTGGGAGGGCTGCGAGCCTCTTTCAGCGGCTCGCGCGGGCAGCCGGGCAGCGCAAGGGCCGCGGCGCCTGCACCCAGCCATCGCATGAAATCTCTCCGCGTGGTTCTCTTCCCGGTCATCGCTCCACCCTCCTCGTTCCCGAAAATCCAGCCCTCGGCCTTCGGCACGTCGTCAGCGGTGAAACATGGCATCGCCGCCGGCATGCACCGATCGATGCGTCCCGATTCGGATGCTCCTTTTTAAAGAGCTTTCTCGGAGAGACCGAGCTTTTTTTTGAGAACACGCGGCGCTTCCCTCTTCGGAGCGCCCTTCAACGAGTGGCGAAATCCGATCGATTACCTGGTCTCGAGCACCAGATCCGCTTGCAGAACTTCATCGGCCGCCAGATCGACATGCAGGGTCTGATGCTCGTAGTGTCTACTCTTGACGAACACAGAATAGGAGCCCGGTTCCAGCCTGAACGCATAATACCCCGACCTGCTCAATCGACCCGGAATCCGACGTTTGTCGCGAACGATACCCTTCTCGATGCACACCTCCACCCGCGGTCCCTGCAACAACCTGCTGCCCCGGATCAGATTGCCAAGACCATCTCGGATGCGGCCATGGATCAAACAAGTCTCATTGACAGCCAGCACGATCTCGCGGTCGCCCCCCCTGTAGAGATCCTCGTCACCGAAAGCGTATTCGATGGGAGCGCTGTGCCGAAAGGCCTTGATATAAAACTGCTTGCCCGGATCGATCCCTCTGAGCGTGAAGCGCCCCGTCGTGTCTGTGAGATTCGTACCCGTTGCGCCCCTGGTTCCGGTGCCTTCCTTCGGCCTGAGAACGATCACGGCGCCCGGGACAGGTCCGCCCTGAGCGTCTCTCACGATACCGGAGATGAATCCGCTCTTCTTCAATACGATCCTCTTGTGGAAGCTTTTCCCTGGCGGAATGAAAACGACATCGCCGGCCTCGTAACGTTCGTCGTAGTTGTAGAAACCCCAGCGTGAGACGAAGATCCTCTTGTAAGAGTCGATGTCGAGCTCGAACCGCCCCTGCTCATCGGTCATCGCACGGGACAAGGAGCCGTTCGGATCCTCGACCATGACCCAGGCTCCCGGTATCGGCCGGCCGCCTTCAGCAACGATCTCTCCTGCGATACTGCTCTTGAAATCGTAGACGAGCTCGCCGATGTAGCTCCCCGCCGCGTCGGCAAGGAATCCCTCCAACACGCGCTGAAAGGAGTTCTCCTTCTCCAGACGGAGATCGAAGGTCACACCGAGCGGAACGTCGTCGAGTATGAATGCACCGTCCGTCGAGCTCACCGCCGGCGCCACCGCATCGCTCATACTCTCGATCTCTTCGGATCGTGAAAAAAAAGCTGATACGCGGACCTGGCCGACCGGATTCCCTTGATAGTCGATAATGTGACCGTAGCATCGTCCGGACGGCGTCAACTCGACCTCATAGATCGTGCCTTCCTTCATGAGCTCTGTGATCAAAACCTTTCTGCAGTAATTGTCGGCCTGCACCACGATTTCGTCTTCATCCACCGCCTGGTCGATCAGATGAACGCCCCGGCTGTCGGCCCTCGAGCGATTGCCGCTAAACAGGACCTCGTCGATGGGATCGTGGCTGCGATCGCGTACAATGAAGCATAGCGCGACCTTGGCTCTCGGGAAGATCTCGATATCAGTCTCGCCTAGGTAGCGGGATGGCAGCCTGAAGAGCCTGACGGGATCGTAGTTCTCGGCCTCGACCTCGATGGAGCTCAAAAACTCGGGTGCCGTCTCGAATACGAACTTTCCCATGGCGTCGGTTTTTGTACACAGCGCCGTCTCAAAAGGCCCCGAATCGTAGCGCAGTGCAACCCGCGCACCTACGACAGGCGAAGTGCTGGTTCCATCGATGATACGGCCGGCGATGGCGCAGTGCGACCGCTCCATGATGATGATGCGGTGCTCTCCCGAGGGAGCGTGAAAGAGCACCGGTAGATAGCCGCTCTTCACGGCCAGTAGATGATACCGGAAGTCCGGCCTGACACGGACGGCGAAAGCGCCATCGGCGGAAGTTGTCACGAAGAGCATGCTGTCGGTCACAAAATCACTCACCTCCGGGGACGGACCGGTATCGAGCGGATCCACCTTCAGGTAGATTCTCACATCCGGCACAGCTCTCCCGTCGCTCTCCAGAATGCGGCCCGTCACCGATCTTGGATCGGTGAGATCATCGAACCAACCGCTTGCATTATCTTCAGATGATCGCGACGAGATTTGCTCCCTCGAAGATGTCTCCATCGGCAAATCAGGCAGACCGTTCAGCTCCGCCTGGTCGTTTGAGGACAGCTCTCGATCGATGAAACCGAGATCCCCTCTGTTCTGGCTATCGTTTTCAAAGAACACGATTACAAAAACAACAGTGATGAGAACGATGCCGAGAGTCATACCCAGCAAAATCGGCTTGCGAGTCATTGTTCCGTGGGTCCCGTCGGATTTGATCGTCTTTTCGTAGCGCCGAAGTCAACGACAGTTCATGACGAGGGGAACACTGCTGAACAACAGTGTCCCCCTCACCCACTCCGTTACGGCTGCACACTCTCCTTCCACCAGCTACCTTTCGTGTAGCCGCATGTCCTGGCGGTATTCTCCGGAATCGTCACAGACACATCCGTGCCCGAGTCGGGAAAGATTCCCACAGGTTCGTCGCCCGCCTTGACTTCTTTGGTTTTCGCCTGACCGTTGGCCGTGTAGTGGACCGTCATCGTCTGTTTGGATCCCGCTTTGTTTTCGATGTAGAAATGGTTCTTGCCATCTCCATCATCCAGGTCATCTTCCAGGTCGGTGTTGTTGTGCAGTTTGATCGCTCGGACGGTCGGAGTGGGCTCACCGGGATCCACGGGTTCATTGGCTTTCGCGATCTCGAAAACACAGAGCAGAAGAACAAACAGTATCACTGCTGATGCGATACATTTGACCGTTGTGGATTTCATGACAGTCTCCTTTTTCAATCAACAAAAAACAACACGACAATGAAGAACATCAAGCATCGCGGGCAGGAGAGGATTCCGACCGCAATGGAGCTCGAAGCAGTTCTTGTCGTGGCAGACAGAAATCCCAGCGTGATCATCTCGATTTCGGCGGTTCGAAAAAATCGCTCGAAATCGTTGGGGCCAGCGACACACGGTGACTCCTCGCAGGAAGACACCTTGCATCATCAACGCAAGTTTATTGAGTAAAGTCCGCCACTCTCGTGGGATTATTAAGAAGCCGATTCGGGACCAGAAGTCAACGCCAAATTGCGGGAAATCCCTAATATCAATCCGCTTGCATCGAATTCCATGAAAATCCTCATAGCCCCGGTCGCGCTGTCCTACCCTGGATTTCCCCTTTCATTGGGGGACTTTATCTGATAGAGTACCGGGACTCTAGATGTGTCTTCAGCCTGGGCACGCTTTCTATCGTTTACACCTCATTGTGGCTATATTGGAGGGTTACGTTATGAACAAAATTCTCTTTACGGCAGGGTGGATAACCCTGCTTACGCTCTTCATAGGTCTGGGCCAGGCCAGCGCCCAGAACCTGGTTCCCAACGGGGACTTCGAGATGAAGGCCCGCGACAACTGGGAACTGACCGGGCAGAACACCGGCGCGCTCTGCGCCATGTATGACTGCAGCGGCCAGGGAAGAACGTCTTGGTGCTGGAGGCGGACGCCCGGAACGACCAACGGCAATGGTGGACTGATGCAGGACGTCTGCCTCTTCGGCGGAGTCACGTACAATTTTTCGGCCTACGTGGTCTACACGGAGACAGGGTGAGGCTCGCAGAGTGACGGCGGCGCTTTCGACGTCGAGATCAACGGGGTGTTGATCACCAGTCATAAATGCGGGTATCTCAGCTCAACAAAACGCGCAACCCTCTCCGCAACCTATACTCCTCAAACGACCGGGCTGTACACGATCGAGTTCTATAACTATCGCAATTCCGCTCCCACCTGTGTCTACAACTACATCGATGAGATCTTCATGACTCCCGTCTACGAAGACATCTCCGTAAACGTCCCCAACATCAGCTCCGCCACCGGCGGCCTGATCAACCTTACGCTCGACGCAGGCGCAACCCACGCGGGTGAGGACTACCTCCTGTTGGCCAGCTTCGGCGATTTCCCAGGTTTCAAGATCGACGGATTCCACATCCCGCTCAACAACAAGGATGCGCTCTTCAACTTTTCGCTGAACCATCCCAACGGCCAGATGTTCCTCAATTCCAAGGGAAAGCTCGATTCAGCCGGTACGGCCTGGGCGATGTTCAGCACGATGGGTCCCGTGAGTTCGCAGTACTTGGGAGACGAGATCTATTTCGCCTACGTGCTGCTCTCTGGTCCGAGCCAGCGGCCGGTAACCTACGTCTCGAATCCGCTCATGATCACCTTTATCAACTAGCAGATCGGCGGCATCGGGCAGGGCGGTCGATCCGTCACTCCGAGCGCTGATTCACGAGAAAACACGAACAGCTGTCTCTTCGATTTCGTGTGAAAAACCGCGGGAACAACCTCCGCGGTTTTTTTTACCAACATTTGCGGCTCGCGCGCGTCACACTCTTAGCGTCCCCGTTGAAACCTCATCCGACTGGCTTGCTGTGCGAGGTCAGCGGCGCCCTCTCTTCGACGCTTGGCTGACTGCCGATGGAGACCGATCAATGCCTCATTTCCAACTGCCTGTCATCGTGCTCTTGTCTCTGGCCACGCTCGGTTTCCTTCTTTGCTCGTGCTGCAAGACCGCAGACGAAGGAACACCCACCTTGCGCCTCTCCATCGTGTTCAACAACGAACCGTTCAACCAAGATCTCCAAACGGAACGGGGCTTCTCATGCGTGATCGAAGGTCTCGACCAGACCATCCTCTTCGATACTGGAGGCAACGGCGACGTCCTGCTCGGAAACATGCAGGGAATGCAGATCCTGCCGGGAGACAGCGATCTGGTGCTCCTCTCCCACTTTCATGGCGACCATACCCTGGGGCTGCAAGCGATCACCGAGAGCAATCCTCAGGCCCGCGTTTACCTGCCGCAATCCTTTCCGGCAGAATTTTGGGCAAGATCATTACGATTTGACCCGTGCGAGTCGAAACGCTCGAAGGGGATGGACGAGGAGTGGGTCCCGCCTCCAGTCCCGCCTCCAGGCCGGAAGCGGAATACGACGAGCTCGCAGGTTGAATCTCGAGCCATCTCCAACGTCCACAAATAGGATAAATTCACTGTTTTCCACTGCGATCACCCAGAACGATTGCATCGCAAGGCGCCGGCCTTGTATAAATGGTGCGAGGCCGATCACATGAGACGACACAACCTGAAATCGGACACCCTGCTGCTCTGCGCCGCGATGATCTGGGGTTTCGCCTTCGTGGCTCAGCGCAAGGGCATGGAGTACGTCGGCCCGTTCCTCTTCAACGGCATACGGTTCGCTCTGGGCGCGCTCGTTCTGGTTCCGTTCCTCCTGAGGCGCTCACGCGAAGCAGGAGAGGGCGACGACCGAGCGGCTCCTGGGAATCTCCCGCTGAATCCCGGCCCGCCCCACACCCCGCGGCGGCGCCTGCACCTCGCGCTCGGCACCCTGCTCGCCGGCCTGACCGTTTTTGGCGGCGCCTCCTTCCAGCAGATGGGGCTCGTCCGGACCACGGCGAGCAACGCCGGGTTCATTACCGGCCTTTACGTATTGATCGTGCCGATCCTGGGGCTCTTCTGGAACCAACGCCCCGGCGCCGTCACCTGGATCGGAGCCACGCTGGCCGCCGGCGGGCTCTACTTTCTCAGCGTGGGAGAAGGATTCACCATCGCGCCCGGCGATCTGCTCGTGCTGGTGTGCGCCTTCATCTGGGCCTGCCATGTCCATCTCATCGGCTGGCTGTCGCCGCGCACGACCAATCCCTTGCGGCTGGCTTTCTTGCAGTTCGCCATCTGCTCGCTGCTCAGCCTGGTCGTCGCCTTCTTCCGAGAAGAGATTGCACTCGAGGCCATCCTCGACGCCTCCATCCCCATCGTCTACGGGGGAGCTATCTCGGTGGGGATCGCCTACACTCTCCAAGTCGTGGCTCAGCGACGGGCCCATCCCTCGCACGCCGCGATCCTGCTCAGCCTGGAAGCGGTCTTCGCGGCACTCGGCGGCTGGCTCCTGCTTGGCGAAACCCTTTCTCAGCGCGGAATCGCAGGATGCACTCTGATGCTCACAGGTATGTTACTCTCGCAAGTCGGCGGCGGTTCACGGCGGCACACTACGGTTACGGAATCCACTCATGAAGCCAACAACCGATCTTCTGCCACCTATCACGACACCCTTCGTTGACGGCGCGGTCGCCCCGGAGAAGGTACGTGCCAACGTGGAGGCCCTGCAGCGCTTCGATATGACCGGCCTGGTGGTGGCCGGAACTACCGGCGAGGCGCCGCTGCTCGAGGAACCCGAGCGCGCGGAACTAGTCGAGGCGGTGCGTAACGCCCTGCCCGACGACAAGCTGCTCATGGCGGGCATCGGCTGCGAATCGCAACTCGCCACGATCCGGCTCGGACGCAGGCTTCACGCCGCCGGCGCCGATGTCTTCCTGGTGCTGACACCCCATTTCTATCGTAAGCTGATGACCACGGAAGCTCTGATCGCCTTCTATCAGGCGGTCGCCGACAAGCTCCCCGCGCCGCTCTACCTCTACAACAATCCCCGCGTGACCGGAATCGACCTCTCCCTTGAGGTGATCGAAACGCTCAGCCGGCACGAACGGATCGTGGGGCTCAAGGACAGCTCGGGCGACTTCAGCTTCCTGCTGGCGCTGCTCGAGCGCCTGCCGACCCGCTTCCGCCTGCTCGTCGGCAGCGCACCTATCGTCGTCCCCTCCCTCGCGGTCGGTGCTCACGGCGCGATCCTGGGGATCGCCAACGTCCTGCCCGAACCGGTGGCCCGCCTGCGCGCGCTCCTCGACGCCGGCCGGCTCGCCGAGGCGATGAGTCTTCAAGCCCGGCTGGCCGCCGCAGCGCGCATCATCCTGTCGGAAGGCGGCGTACCCGGCGTGAAGGCCGCCATGGATCTGCGCGGCCTCTACGGCGGGCCGCCCCGCCCGCCGCTGCAACCCGTCTCGCCCCGCACGGTGAGCGACATCGACACGCTGCTCGACACGCTGGCGAGCGAAGGGGTGATCCCGAAGAAGCGTATCGTGTCATGACCCTGCCAGGAAACAATCCCGATACCTGGTTCATCAGCCGCGAGAACTCTCTCATAGTGAAAAAGGAACTGCACTCCAGCGTCGTCCGCTTGTCCACACCCAGTCGACAGCGACATCAAACTTCCTCGGGCTTTCACCGATGATGACAGCAACGATTAAGACCGCGATAAAAGCACAGAGCCCGGCAATGATGAAGTAACAGGACCGAACGGCACTGATCCAGCTCTTGGCGCTGCTCATCTCCCGGGTGGTTCTCAGATCATCAGCCTTGGCTATCCGTGTCGCCGTGCGTATTTCTTTCTCGCTGAACGACGCTTCATGCAGGTCTCCACCGCACTCGACGCAGTGCTTGGATTTTTTTTCGGGATTGAACGCCTTGCAGTGGGGACAGGTCAGGCCTTTGAGATTGATATCGCTCCATCCACTCCGGGGGCGCGGTGCGCGCGCCGGATCCACCTCCAGAGGACAGTCGCACTCTTTGCATCGATATTTTTTGTCTACCGAGGGTATTTTGTAGCGTTTGTGACAGGAATGACAGACGGCAAGCGGCATCGTGAGTCCTCCCCGTGACTAATCGATCTATATAAGATCTAAATAAGATCTAAATAAATTGTGCAATCGAGTATCTGACCTGATCCTTAATTATCTCATATATCATCTCCATCAGCTCAAAGAGTGCAATAATTTTATTGTAAATTAGTTGTCCGCTCCGATTGCCGGCTTTCGGATCTCATAAATCTATTTTTATGTCACAGTCAAAGTGTATCGATTCGCATCGATAGGCATGCAAATTGGGTATGGAGATATTCTAGCCGCCGTGCTTTTCCCGCAGCAGTGCGGCGGCTTCCGCGATGCGGCGCA
>Ga0190283_1001561_pt1 | contig 9966 bp, 8 predicted proteins | sample 48691801_MG_FD_161669 | JGI IMG/M metagenome (GOLD analysis project Ga0190283, IMG submission 161669) | Hydrothermal vent microbial mat bacterial communities from Southern Trench, Guaymas Basin, Mexico - 4869-18-0-1_MG | ecosystem: Environmental > Aquatic > Marine > Hydrothermal vents > Microbial...
GTGCCGCTCCTTTGGATAAAGAAACGCAACTTTTACCACGGCAGCCCTCCTCCGAACATATTTGACAGCCACATCCGGTTCAGGTCCATCTGAGAATAATTATAATTCGGATAATGATGCCAGACATTGCGTATGAGGGTTCTGCCTTCCGGTTTGTCCACCATAAACAGATCACCGGGCTGGGCAAGCCGGACAAAAGTTTCGCTGTGTGTGTTGATGAAAATCTGGAAGTCATCGCTTTTTTCTCTGAAAATACGCACCATTTCCTGGATGGCCATGGGATTAAGCCCTCTTTCCGGCTCTTCAATCATTGCCATTCCGCCCCGGGTGCTGAAAAGAATTGCCAGGACGGAGAGGGCATATATGGTTCCGTCAGATATCAGGCGGGAGGGGAACGGCTGCTGAATCCCCATTTCTGTGAACGTGAGCGTCATCCTGTTGCTCAGATTTTCCCGGACAACACTGATCTCCTCAATTCCGGGCACAATGGCACTTATCTCATCCAGAATCACACATTGCTTTTCCTTATCTTTTCGGAAATTGTCAAGGACCGAGGTCAGGTTGGCGACATGACGGTCAGGAAACTCCTGGGAAAAAAAATCATCCGGCTCCCTGGCCCTGGCCGGATCAATCAGGTAACATTGCACATAGCCCAGCCATTCGGTAAACGGGGCCGCTGTATCTGTCACCATGTCCAGCACGGATTTGTCCTGCGAGTATCTGATGTCAATTTTTTTGCCATTAATGAAGATATCATTTTCTCTTGATGCAATATCTTTTTCATTTACAAGAAACTTTTCCCGGAGAGCAGGGCGCGTATCCATCTGCTGAAGCTCAAGTTTGTGCCTATATATCTGTTCCTTAAGTTTAACGCTGATCTCGAACAGAAACGTCCCTGCCTGGTCCCGGGGCAACTGATGAGGCCGGATATCCTCATAGCCGCCATGTCTGCTCAGAGCATGGCGTGCCCCTGTGGTGACAATATCTTTGTAAAATTCAACCGCCTGAAAAAAATTGCTCTTGCCTGATCCGTTCGCACCTGCAAAAACAGCAAAGGCAGGTATGTCAGAAAGCCTGATATCGTATATGCTTTTAAAATTTTTTATTCTCAGGTTTTGAATTTTCATTTTTGAACCTCAATATTAGGAACTCGGAAAAAACGCATTATCCCGCCTGTGCGGGATGCAAAAAACCGCTTCGCTTAATTTTTGCACTCCTTTGCGAATTTTCATGGGGTAATGCGTTTTTTCCGGGTCCCTTACACTTTGTTGAGAAACCTGGGAAAGTAATCCCCGTGGCAGCTATGTCGTGGTAGGTATGCCATGGATATTCCTGATTCTAACGCTTTTTGTGGTTTCTCCCAGTCAATATGACACCGGATTTCAGGATTGAACGGATGTCCCCTGATCCACCGTCATGTTCCCGACATCTCCACGGGACTTTTGGGGGAGTTTTATGATAAACGTCGAGCCGACTCCTTTTTCCGATTCCGCTTCAATGATGCCCTCATGCCCGTCAACGGTTTTTTTGGTTATCATCAGGCCGATGCCGGTGCCCCGGGTCCCTTTGGTCGTAAAAAAACTCTGGAATATTTTCTCTCTGATTTCATTCTCCATTCCGCAGCAGTTGTCACTGACCCGGTATTCAACGCTCCAGCCATCCCTTCTGACCGTTTCGAGAATCACCTCTTTTTCGTGACCGCATGGTTCGCAGTCCATGCAGGCATCCATGGCATTTGCGACAAGGTTCAGGAGACAGCGGTGAATCCCTTCAGGATCAAACCAGAAAGGTTTCAGACCCGGATCAAGGATTACTTTCAGATCAATTTTCCGCTCCCTTGCAGTGGGCGTCATCAGGTCACCCACTTCCTTAGCCGGGGTGTTGGGATCACACAACTGGTAATTGACTTCAACGGCTTTGGCGTAATTGAGCAGATCCAGGGACAGATTTTTTATCTTGTCAACATTCCCCTTCACCATTTCCCAGCCCTGGAGCAGGTATTTTTTGTTGTCCAGTTCGATCCCTTTTTCCAGGACAAATGCACCGCCTTTGAGACCGCCGGCAATATTTTTTATGGCATGGGACAGCCCTGCAACGGTCTGGCCCACAGCCGCCAGTCTTTCCGCTTCGAGAAGTTTTTCGGTTTTTTCTTCCACCAGTTGCTCAAGATTTTCCGTATATGCCCTGATCTGCTGTCTCATGCTGATCCGTTCCCGACATCTTTTCAAGGCGATTTCAAGAACTTCGTCGTTTATCGGCTTGGTGACAAAATCGGTGGCCTCAAATTTGAGACTCTTTATTGCCAGATTGATATCACCGTGGCCGGTAATCATAATCACCTCAGTATCAGGGCTTTCCTGTTTCAGCCTGCGGAGAAGTTCGATGCCGTCCATGCCCGGCATTTTTATATCGGTGAGAACAATCGGAGGATTTGTTTCTCTGAAAATGTCCAGAGCTGCCTCGCCGTTTTCGGCCGTATATACCTCATATCCGATATCCTCCAGCGCTATGCCCAGAACCTTTCGGATCCCCTCCTCATCGTCCACCAGCAATATTGACCATTTTTTATCAGATAGGTCCATCAGTCCTCATCCTGTATAGGGAATTGTATGATAAAGCAGGTGCCGTCAGTTTTATTCGGTGCGACCTGTATGGCTCCGCCGCAGTCGTTTATAATGCCATAACTGATGGAAAGGCCAAGCCCTGTGCCTTCGCCTACTTTTTTGGTTGTGAAAAAAGGCTCGAACACCTTCTCTGCAATGTCATCAGGAATCCCGGTACCCGTGTCGCTGACTTCAACAAAGACCGTCTTTTCATCGGATCCGGTTTTCAGGGTTATTTTTTTGTCACCTTTCTGATGCGCCTGTGTTTTCCATTTTTCATCAATGGCATCACGGGCATTGATAAGCAGATTGATAAAAACCTGTTCCAGCCGGCCGGCATCCGCGGTTATCAAAGGCAACGATTCCTCAATATCCCATGTCACTTCGATCTCCCTGAGTTTCAACTGCTGGCTGAAAATCTCAAATGCTTTTTTCAGCACCTCGTTCACCTGGATTTTTCCCAGGGTCATGTCGGATTTCCGCCCAAATTCTCTCATGTGATTAATGATTTTTGTGGCTCTGTCAACATGGCTGTCTATCTCCTGTGACATGGTGAAAAGGATTTCATCCCTGATCTTCTCATTTTTTCTGATCTTTTTCATAAAAAAGCTGCTTGCGATCTTTATGACGGAAAGCGGCTGATTAAGTTCGTGCGCGACACCTGTGGCCATCTCGCCGAGCGTCGCCATCTTGCTGGCCTGAATCAACTGCTGCTCGGCTTCGAGCCGGGAGGTGATATCACTGGTGGTGACAAGAAGCACCTTCTGCCCGGGATATTCTGATGGCGAAACCCTGATATTGACAAAAATTGTTTTTCCCTGACGGGTGATATGCCTGACCTGGTTTATGACAGATGATGTCTTTATCTTTGAGTCATACATATCTCTTTCCTCATCTTTGAAAATATCCAGAAAAGGCCGCCTGATTATCTGGTCTTTTGAATATTCATAAACCGTGTTCACACTTTCATTGCAGTCAACGACCTTCAGGGTGTCCATATCCAGCACAAACACGGGGTTCGGTATGTTGTTGAAAATTGCATAATATTTTTTTTCTGATATTTCAAGTTTTTCTTCAAGCTGCTTTCTCCGGGTAATATCAAGGTTCATCTCCATTGCCGCGATGATTTCACCTTTGTCGTTTCTGATCGGCGAGGTGGTGACAAGCCAATGGGTCAGTTTTCCCTCCTTGTTAAATCCGCTCTCCTCGCTGTAGTGGGGCATACCGTCTTCAAAGGTTTTTTCCACCGGACAGTCCACGCATTTCTCATCTCGTCCCTTATACGCACGAAAACAGTAATCCCCGGGAACAGGGTCAAATTTTTCGGCAAACTCCCGATTATACCTGACAAGTCTGTAATTTCTGTCCTGAACAGTCACAATGCAGGGAACCAGTTCAAACAGATTCTGATATTCATCTCTCTGCTTGTTCAGCTCACCCTGCTTTTCGCCAATTTCCCTGCCCATCCGGTTGATGGCAGAGGCCAACTGTCCCAGTTCATCTCCCTCCTTCACTTCAGGATTAATGGAATATTCACCTTTGGCGATTAACCGTGTTCCGTTTATCAGTTTTCTGATGGGGCGGTTTACAAATTCAATCACAAATATAAAAATAATTCCTGATGTTACCAGAAAGACAAAGAGCGCAAGGACAATCATTCCTTTTTCAGAATTGAATATCTCTTTATCTGTTTCCTCAAGTGAAACAACAACATCAAGCGCGCCCAGAATTTTTTTCCCCTCGGGATGGACATGACAGGCATCTGCCGAACAACTGGGTTCATTATAAATAGGGCTGATAATACCCAGCAGACGATACCCTGCGGGAGAATAGAATATCCGTGTCCTTTCAGCAAGGTCAAGGGCAACCAGCGGCGGGTCGGTTCTGTGACAGATATCACAGGCTTCTGCCTTTATATTGGTTGTCCGGTCAACTTCCAAAGTCCTGCTGGAAAATTTTATCTGACCGTTTTTATTATAAATGCGTATGTTTTCAATATCCTGCTGCCTGGCAATATTATTTATGATCTGGTTAATGTCATCTCCTGAGTTGCTCATCATGGCATAATGGGTGCCGAGTTTAATGGTATTACTTAATTTATCGGCCCCTGCGGCAACATTTTCCATCATTTTTTTCTTCTGGTACTTGATGTTAAAGTATGCCCACCCGGAAATGGTGAGGAGCAGGGTGATTCCTACTGTGAGGATCAGCTTTAAAACAAGACTGTGGCGAAGACTTTTTGTGAGTTCTGACATTGTTCACACGCTTATATGTTTCTGATTTTAACGGATTTTGTGGCTGCAGATAGCTGTGATCCCTGCAAACCGCAGATTAACGCTGATTAACGCTGATGCTCCCGCACTCTGACCGGATGCACAGGCCGTGAGCGTCTGTCTGCGTTCATCCGCGTTCATCTGCGGATCATATCGGAAACCACAAAAACCGTTAGAACCAGATATGTTTCAGGTTCTATGTAAGAATGCCGAAAATGTTTAGTATCTGTGACCGAACAACTTCCCCATTCGATGCTCCTGCCGGACTGACAAATCTGCTTCGGATTTGTCAGTTCGGGTATGTTTTTGGTCATGGTTGCTTAAATCAGTTCTTTTAACAGATTTCCGGGCTGCATTCAACACTTTTTATACAGCGGATCGGATTCAGGCATTTTTCGGCTTAAAACATTGCTTTGAAAGCCATAGAAATGGGAGAAATTTTTGACTTGCTTTATCAGGTGGAAGATACTATTATCAGATTTTAAGAAAAAAGCGACGAATTGGCCCTTCGACAGGGGCCGGCTTCGAAATTCGGGAATATTCCGTGAACTGACTCGGCAAAACAGGACAGAAACTGCTTTTTGAAAACAAAAATCACTGATTATAACGGATTTAGGGGAGGCCTGTAAAGCCCCGTAGGGGCGGCATATTTGTAGCTGCAAACATGCCGCCCCCTACGGGGCTTGGTTCGGAGCTTCCCCTAAATCCGTTATAATCAGAAAAGTGGGAAGCCTGGCAAATCCGAACCGGATCTGCCGGATTTATCAATCTGGAAATGCAAAAAATTCGCAAAATCATCCATATTGACATGGACGCTTTTTACGCGTCTGTGGAGCAGCGGGACAGACCCGAGTTGAGAGGAAAGCCGGTGATTGTCGGCGGCGATCCGAACAGCAGAGGGGTCGTGGCTGCATGCTCTTATGAGGCGAGAAAATTCGGCATTCATTCTGCAATGAGCTGCGCAAGAGCATACAAACTCTGTCCGCACTCGGTTTTCCTGAGACCAAGATTTGATGTCTATCAGGCAGCATCTGCCGATATAAGGGAAATATTTCAGGAATATACCGACCTTGTGGAGCCGTTGTCGTTGGACGAGGCATTTCTTGATGTGACGGACAATAAAAAAGGAATGCCTTTTGCTACACAGATCGCCAGGGAGATAAGAAAAAGGATTTACGAAAAAACAGGTCTCACCGCATCTGCCGGCGTCTCTTTCAACAAATTCCTCGCCAAAGTCGCCTCGGATTTCAACAAGCCCGACGGCCTGACTGTGATAACGCCCAGTCAGGCAGATGAATTTATTGACAGGCTTCCCATCAGAAAATTTTTCGGCGTCGGGAAGGTCACAGAGAAAAAAATGTACAAACTGGGAATAAGAACCGGTGCTGATCTCAAAAAGCTGACAAGGAGCGAACTGGTCCTCCATTTCGGGAAATCCGGGAACTATTTCTATGAGATTGCATATAACGAGGATAACCGGCCGGTTGACTCAAACCGCATAAGAAAGTCAATTGGCAAGGAGACAACATTCAGTGAGGATATTGACGACATAGAGCAGATGCTTGAAATCCTGGAGCAGATTGCCATGAAAATTGAGAATCTGATGAAAAAACATGAAGCAAAAGGGATGACAGTTACGCTCAAGATAAAATATTTTGATTTCCAGACCATTACGAGAAGCATCACCCTCGAGGAGCCTGTGACGGAAGCCGGGACCGTGATGCAGTATGTCAGATCATTGCTTTGCAACACCAAGGCAGGGAAGAAAAAAGTCCGTCTGCTGGGGATTACGATCTCCAATTTTATGGATGATAACCGTAAAACCAGGAAGTACAGGCAACTGCTTTTGCCGTTTTGAGTCTGTAGGTGGGTGAAGCGCAGCGGAACCCACCATTAATGGAGACTCCGAACACAAACCCATAACCCGCAGGAGGATCGCCATGATGCAACTTGAAGATATACGAAATGATATGGATCTGATCAATGCCATAGACTGGGACATGACACCCGAAGAAGCAGTCCGGCTTTATCTGGAATGGGGAAATAACTGGGCACGCGGAAACTATGTGATCCGATCCAAGGATGATGTCACACACTATTTTGTGGTAAACACATGGAAAGAACAACCTGTAATCTTTTTCATACGCCGGAACTCGGATGAAGCTGTGGAACTGGCCGAAATCACCATGCCCGAAGATATGAACGAGCGTTTCCTGGAATCAGTCGGCCATAACAAGGGAGTTTATGCTGTTGAGGGTGAGATAAGGGACTGGCTCAGAGAGCAGCTAAATGTGAAATGACAACTGACCGGAAATCAGGGCGAGGGGATTCATTCCGCCTCGCCTTTCCCTAAAAATTCAACTGGATATGTGCAAACGCTGAGGGCTTTGACTGTCCAACGGAACTGTCTTCTTTTCCGACAGGGAACCGGGCGGAAAATTTTATGGTAAAGTCGTCTCCTGTACTCCAGATCAGCCAGGGGTTCAGTATGACCGAAGGATCATTTGCATTGATAATATTATAAAGTTCAATGGATGTCTTATGGGCAAAGGGATATTTTGCGCCCAGAAAAACATTGTCCCTGCCTAAGGAATCAGATTCGTTGGAAAGATACCCCAGCCTGTCGTTTAACGTATATCTGTCAGGCGAAGTTTTACCCTGCCCGTCCTGGTAATACTCCAGCACCAGATACAGTTCGTTTTCAAACGTATAATCAATGCCGACAAGAAAGCTCGAATGATCTTTTGCAAAGGTTTTTTCAGCGGATTCATCTGCCTTGTCATCAACACTGAGCCATGCATGCCCCCCTTCCGCGTGAAGGCCGATCCCCTTGATCCTGCTGCTCACCCTGGCTGAAACAAGTTGCCATCTGACCGGGATTGTTGCATTTTCAGGCAACACTGAGCCTGAGATCAGCCCTTGGTAATCCGTCCGATTCTGTTTTGCCTCTGTATAATGAATGGCCAGGTCCAATATCTCTGTGTGCGTTTTCATTTTGAGCTGGTAATCGCCGTCCCTGATTCTTGGATACGCGTCTTCCCCGTTTTTTCCGAAAGAATAGAAGGTGCTGATTTCATGCCCGCCGAAAGCATAAGACATGAAAACGCTGTCAATTCCTTCAGGTTCAAATAAGGGATACAGATTTTTTTTCGGATTGTTGAAAAGGTCTGTGGGATTCCATCCGTAACCCAGGCGGAACCCAACAATATCCCCGGGACTGAAAAAGCCATGAGATTCCTGCAAACGGATATCCTTTGTATAAAGATAATATTCCGGAACCGTCGGAACAGGCGGCCCATATTCTTCAAAATGCCGGAATTTGAAAAATGAAGCACCCCTGGCATGGCTTCCGGAATCAAAACTGATTTCCTCAGCCTTTGCATGAAACGGCAGACAGAAAATGATGGCCGCCGTAATAAAAGGCAATATTGTCTTTAATCGCTTCATTTTTATTTCTCAAAATTCAGGGAAAATGCAGGGTGCAGCGAAACCCACCTTGTGCAGATACTGGTGGGTTCTGCTACGCTGCACTCACCCTGCAATTTTGTTGTTTTGTTGCCGGACGCTCTGCTCTATTTTTGTGGGATTGGCAAATCCGGGGGAATTGTCCTGATTTGGCAATCCAGGCGAAAATCAGTTCTGCCAACGTATAAGCGGGAGCCGCCAGAATGCTTCAAAAGCAATGGCCGCGGTCATTTTGCTTTTGCCCACGTTTCGGTCAACAAACAGGATTGGCAATTCCACGATGCGCGCACCGGTTCGGAAGGCAAAAAATGTGGTTTCCGCCTGAAAGCCATAGCCGCCTGAACTGATGGGATAACTCAGAACCTGCTCAAGCAGTTCCCGGTGCCAGGCTTTGAACCCGCCGGTTATGTCACGGACGGGCAAACTCAGGCACAGGCGGGCGTACAATGACCCGAATCGGCTGATCAGTCGCCTGCACAAGCCCCAGTTCTGTGTGCCACCGCCCGCAACATAGCGGGACCCGATGACAAGATCGGCTTCCGAAGCCGCCTGAATCATATCAGGCAGCCGGTCCGGGGGGTGAGAGAAGTCCGCATCCATCTGCACAATGACCTTCGCGTCAGAATGGTTCAGAACAGTTCGGAATCCCTCGACATAAGCCCGGCCCAGCCCCTCTTTCCGGGACCGGTGCAACACCGAAACCTGCGGGTTTTCCCGGGCCATCCGGTCTGCAATTGCGCCGGTGCCGTCAGGGGAATTGTCGTCAATCACGAGGATTGAGGTCTCAGGCAGTGCCCGAAGAATCGCCTCCGTGATCCGGGGGAGGTTCCGGGCCTCATTATATGTGGGCAGGCAAATCACGGTTTTCATTGAAGGAGCATTATGTGTCATAGATTTTTCTGTTATGGTATCAGATTGCGACGTTATAACTTCCATTAATTCAAATCCTTTCTTACTTTGGACTTGAACCTATTCATTTGCGGGCGAGGCCCGCAACTCTGTGCCTCCTCTGTGACCTCTGTGGTTTATTGACAGGCAGAACCACAAAATCCATCAAAACCAGAACCATTTTATAATTCACAATACACAATGTCAAGAATTGTATCAAAAAAAGTGTTATATCAGAAGAACGCGGAATGTGCCCGCCTAAGTGCTCTGTTTCATAAATAATGTTCTTGATTCTAACGGATTTTGTGGTTCTGCATAATTTCAGGCTGTCAGGAAACCGCAGAGATCAGGAGGTTCTGTGTCCTTTGTGGTTTCTCTGTGTCTTTTATGACATTTTTCATAAAAATGGTTGACATATCGGCATATCGGGTGTAATAAGGTCGTCATCGGTCATCTGCACGGATTGGCGATTGGCAGGGATTACGGGTTCCCGGTTGGATGTGATCATCTGCAAGAATTGTGGTTAAGAAAGGATTATTCCGAACCTTTCCGTAATCGGCCCTTCGGATATGACTGAAGCTGCCCATCTACAAGGATTATGGCTAAAGGATCTGATCATAACGGATTCAGGGGAGGATGGCACTGGTTCAGTTCAATGGGATTTTTTAAGAAAATCAGCCCATATACCGTTTGAAAACAGACAGTTATCAGTCTTTTTGCATATTTTGACAACCACT
>Ga0190283_1001563_pt1 | contig 9956 bp, 10 predicted proteins | sample 48691801_MG_FD_161669 | JGI IMG/M metagenome (GOLD analysis project Ga0190283, IMG submission 161669) | Hydrothermal vent microbial mat bacterial communities from Southern Trench, Guaymas Basin, Mexico - 4869-18-0-1_MG | ecosystem: Environmental > Aquatic > Marine > Hydrothermal vents > Microbial...
TTTTCTTGCCAGGAGCATTACAGGATACCCCGGAGCATGGAGCACACTATCTGAATAGGATGAATTGTTCAAAACACCGTATGTGTTCATAATACGTGAACAACTATTTTTATTGAACAATCTAAAACCATCTCTTCTAAAAATACGTTCCAAATTAATTTATTAAAAAATAGGGGCTGAGATGGAACCGGCCATTCAAAATCCCCTGCAAATCATTCAAACGGTAACGTGAGATAGCAAAAAAATTCAAGAAGGCAAGAGAAAAAAGCGGTGGTTCTGATTTGAGACGTTCATGTTTCTACACATCAAATCTCTCAAAGGCTTTGACATTGACCCTTTGGCCTGAAAAAGTGATGACCGCTCCGGCATTGTTGAAAAAAAACCTTTCGGATCCCAAACTCTCTGAAAGAAAAGCGGCCGGTCTCATACCGGTACAGTGAGAAACCCCAACCTTTTGGACCTTCATATCCTGTAGCGCCTTGAGCGTTTGCTGCTGCTGGATCGGCGAAGTGTTCAACAGATGGGTTCCGCCGATAACCATGTATATTTCCTGAATGCCTGTCCTCTTCTGGGCATGGAGAATAGTATTCACCATGCCCCTGTGGGCGCAACCCAAAATAATGATGAGTCCCTTGCTGGTTAAAATAAACACTGACTGGTCGTCATCGACAGCGCTGTTCACATACTCGTTATTTTTCTTCAGATAGCATATGGGCGATACGGATTCAAAATCAGTTGTCAGGGGCACTTCCCCACTTAACAAAATGTTCTCGCTTAACCAGGTTGGTTCAGCAGAGGTTTTGAACTTTGCCCCGAGACTGATCAATTCTTCAATTGCATGCGGGCATCCTCGATAAAAGTACTGCTCCCCATGATTGACGTATTGGGGTTCAATGGCCTCCGGGTGGCATAAAATATCGACATGGGTCCTATTTGGATTCTCTTGTTTGATTCTTTTGAGAACGGACCTGAGGCCTCCAGTATGATCGGAGTGGCCATGACTGAGTAGAATCATGTCCACCTCTGACAGCCTGATTCCAGCGACAGTTGCATTATATATGCAAGCGTTCCGGAAACCCGTATCAAAGAGTATCGAGAGACCGCCTTCGATTGAAATATGGACGCTAAAACCCCATTCCGCCACATAGTATATATCTGCGACCGTATTTTCACTTAATGTTGTTATCTTTATCTTTTCAATGTCTAACATTTGACATATCCCGTCTTTAATTTGTTAGCAATTTCCAGCACAAAAAATACTTTTTTGTTCCTTGCCAATCCATGCTATCCATAGGCCGTATTCGGCAACCAGAGGACCAGTTCAGGCCAGAACATAACGATTGCCAGACCGAGAAGCTGCAGGATGACAAATGGTAACATCCCTTTGTAAATATCCAGGAGAACCACATTTGGCGGCGCTACGCCCTGAAGGAAGAAGATGGTGAAACCCACCGGTGGCGTCAGAAAAGAAGTCTGAAGGGTGACAGCAACGAGGAGGGTGAACCAGACCAGTTCAGGCTTTTCGACTGCCCCGAAGGCGCTGTAATCCAGACCAAGTGCGGAAACGACCGGCGCCAACAGGGGTAGAAAAATAAGACTGATTTCTATCCAATCCAGAAAAAAGCCCATGAGAAAGACGATGCCCAGAATTGCAGCAACCGTTCCCTGCGGTCCAAACGGCAAGCTGGTCAGGGCCCTTTCGATGAATTCGTCGCCTCCGAGCATCCTTAAGACGATGGCGAAGGCCTGTGCTCCGAAAAAAATCCCGAAAATATAGCCGCAGGTTTTGAAGGTCTTGATATTCACATCTTTCAAAACCTTAAAGCTAAATTTCTTATTATACCAGGCCAGTAAGCAAGCGCCGAGAGCCCCAACCCCGCTGGCCTCGGTCGGAGTGGCCATCCCGGCAAATATGGACCCCAACACCACAACAATCAGCCCAATGGGAGGCAGTATAGTTTTCAGGACATCCGCAAATACCCGCCAGTTGAGATCACGGCGCGTTTCCGGAAGCGGGGCCGCCTTGGGCCTGAGGTATGCAACCGTAAGGATATAAAGGATATAAAGTATGCTCAGGACAATGCCCGGGAACACCGCGCCCATGAAAAGGTCCCCCACCGAAAGGCTCACTTGATCCGCCATGATCACGAGCATGATACTGGGTGGGATAAGTATCCCCAGGGTACCGGAGGCACCCACTGTTCCGAGGGCCAAAGACTTGCTATACCCCTGTTTCAACATCACAGGGAGGGATAGAACTCCCAGAAGAACAACGGAAGCGCCGATGATGCCCGTTGAGGCGGCGAGGACGATCCCGATCACGGCAACGGTGACGGCCAGCCCCCCACGAACCTTTCCAAAAAGATCCTGCATGGCATTCATCATCTTCTCGGCGATGCCCGAATTGTCCAACATCAGCCCCATGAAAACGAACATGGGAATGGCTACGAGCACCCAATTGCTCATCAGCTTGAATACCCTGCTGACGATCATGCCCAGCACATTATAGTCCAACCCGGTCATGGTCCCGAGATACTGGTCGGCCAGACTGCCGAGTAGGGCAAAAAGCACGGCCACGCCACCGAGCACAAAGGCGATGGGGAATCCGGAAAACAGGAGAGCGATAAATGTTAAAAACATCAAAATGATTAAGACATCAGTAATTTCCATGGCACTATTCCCCTTTGACCCTGTTTTTCATCAAAATAATCGCCGCGGCACGGACCATTCGGGATACAGAAGCCGTAATGATGAGGAACATGCTGACGGGAATGACCGATTTAATCATCCAGCGCCAGGGAAGTCCCAAAGGATGCGCCGACTTTTCATTTACTCGCCAGGCGCTTTCCACAAAATCGAGGCCGTGCATCAATAAGATGGTGATCAAAGGCAGGATAAAAAATAGAATGCCGAAAAACTCAACATATTCTTTTTTCACGGGTGAAAATTTGTGATGCAGAAGATCCAGGCGAACATGATCATTGGAAACGATGCAGTAGGGGATGGCAAACATGATGCAAATACTATAGAGATGCCATTGCATCTCCTCCAGCCATATCTTTCCCTCACCCAGAGCATAACGCATGAAGACCTGAACGATAATGTTTATGACGAGGAGGGAAATGAGCCAGGCAATGGCCCTGCCTAAACCATTGATGAATCCGTCAATTTTCCGACAAAAAATGGGAATATCATCAGTCTTGTTGTTCATGGGAATCCTTACCCGGGGCCGAGAGCGGTCCCTCTCTCCTTAGTTGTGTGGTAAACCCCATATAAAAATGGAGTCTCCGCAGAGGTCCTTAATCAGAGTCAACCTAAAAGTACATCCGACAATTCTATGCGCCTGATTGCGGAAGACGGCTTTGAGATTTCCGCCTTCCGCAAGACCCAGCCAAGATAGTCGAATTATTTTGCCGGACCGGTCGTTCGCGGCAGGAATCCCAGCCGGCTGTAGATCTTGTAGGTGGTCTGGAAGGCAGCGAAATCGTCCCAGACTTTCTTGAAGAAGGGGTCTTCCGCGCACTTTTCATCGCGGACCTCTACCCAGGCAGCTTCAAAAGCGGCCAGTTGCTCCGGGGACCAGTACATATTGTGGACACCGCGTTTTTCGGCGTTCTCCTTTATGACTTCGCCCTGGTTTCCTTCACCCACGGCCTGCGACTGCAACAGCGACGCACGTACAGCCATTTCTATCAGGGCCTGTTGGGCCGGGGACATTTTCTTCCATACATCTTTGTTGATGATCAATTCATGGATGGATGTCTGCTGGTGCCACCCCGGAAAATAGTTGTACTTCACAACTTTGTAAAATCCCTGATTCTGATCAACATAGGGGCTGGAAAACTCGGCAGCATCAATGGCACCCTTTTCCAGCGCCGGAAAAATCTCTGCGGGTGGCAACATTGTTGCGGAAGCACCCAGTTTTTCAATCACGGCGCCGCCAAGACCGTAAAAACGCATTTTGATTCCCTTCATGTCTTTGACTGTTTTTATTTCCTTGGCGAACCAGCCGGAGGTTTCAGGCGGGCACAGGATGACGGGAAAGACTTTTACATTATATCCGGCCCTGTCGTATGCTTCCTGCCAGAGTTTCAGACCATTTCCTACAAACATCCAGGCCATATATTCCGGCCCCTCCGGTCCGAAAGGCACGCTCCCGAAAATTGGCGCCGTGGAAACCTTTCCCATCCAAAAACCCGGCGCGGCATAGCCTGCCTGGATGTGGCCCTTGGATACCGATTCCAGAATTTCCACCACGGGAACCAGTTTTCCGGGATCGTAGAGCTTGAATATGATTTGTCCGTCGCTTACCTTCTTCACCTCGTCAGAAAACCAGACCAGACCGTCTCCCAACAGCGGTACCGCCAAGGGAAACATGGATTGGGTTTTCAGGATCATCCTTTTGGCAAGCACCTGCGAAGTGGGCACGATTAACGCCAGCGATACCAATAAAGCAGCCACAAAAATAAGTTTTTTCTTTTTCATTTTTTTTCTCCTTATCCAATTGCTTTCCAGGTTAATGTGATTGTTTCCGCCTTAAAATTCATACCTCCTCTCTTTTTGTTTTAGAAAACCTGATTGTTTTAGGATATGCCAATAAACCGGTGGTTTAGGGGTGGCGCACTCCCGATATGCGTAAACCACCGCCGCTGATGCCATTTGTACTGCCATGATCAAAAAATGTATTTTACTGGGCTACTGGTCTGACCGCTAACAAAACTATCAGAAAGAATTTCTGTTGTCAACAAAAAAAATACAAAAAAAAGATTGTAACATAACCGTTTGATAATATTGTATGTATAGCTCTATTGTCGATATGATATGGGTTTTTCGCTTGACTTGTAAGTGGAAAACCTATATTAAGATAATATGTATGCTGGTCGTACCAGATAGGGTCGACGGCTGCTTTAAATACAGTATGGAAAAGCATACTTTCCCCATGGGCCGTGTTTCGACCTGTGTTTTATGATCACGCATTACAGGTGCCGTCCTTGGTTGTCCCAACAACGAGAAACTGAATTTTATCGCGGATTTCAGGATGACGCAATTATGGTTTTAAAACCAATTACAAAAACTCGATTGTCCGAGGCGGCTATCGAACAGATTAAGGAATTGATTATCAGCAATAACATGGAACCCGGTTCCAAATTGCCCTCTGAAAGAGCGCTGGTAAATTCCCTTTGCATCAGCAGAACCTCTATCCGAGAGGCCTTGCGCATGTTGGAAATCATGGGTTTGGTGGAGGTCAAACCAGGTAAGGGAATATACGTTAAGGGTTTGACAGGCGATCTGTTTATGCCTTTATCCTCTCTGCTTTCCACCCACAGGGAGACGTTGCACCACCATTTTGAGGCCCGTCTCGTGCTGGAGCCTGAAGCCGCAGCTCTGGCGGCCAAGAGAGCTTCCAAAACCGATATTAAACGGCTAAAGAAAGTAATGGCAACATTTCAGGAGAATCTTGACAAAAACAACCTTGTTGCCTTTATCAGGGCGGATATCCAATTTCACCGCTTGATCGCCAATGCCACCTCCAACCGAACCATCGAAATCCTGATGAACACCATTACCCGCCATGATTTTGATGGGTGGAGAATGACTCTGAGAACAAAGGGGAGACCACTCAAAACCGTAGCTGAACACAACAAAATATTTAAAGCCATTGCCGAAGGGGATGAAAAAAAAGCAAGAAGCGCCATGAGATCCCATTTAAAGGGAGCCATCAGAAATCTTCAGGAAGCCGGTTTTGAATCAGCGATCGCCGATGGGTGAAAAGGGGGCGCTGTGGACGGGTGCGTACGGCTTTTCCATCCTTTGCTGTCTGTGATAATGTCATGATGGACCTCTTGAATATTACTGACGCCCAGGTGACGGCACTGAAGACCCTGAGATTTGGCCCACCGGTAACTCATGTCTATAATCCCCTTGAATACGCGCGGGGGGCATATGACGCATATCTGAGAAAATATGGCGGCAAACCCAGGGAGATTGTTCTGATCGGGATGAATCCGGGCCCCTGGGGTATGGCGCAGACAGGTATACCGTTCGGTGAAATCACAGTGGCAAGAGACTGGCTGGGTATTCATACGCCTATTGGGAAACCGGTGAAAATACACCCCAAGCGCCCTGTAGACGGTTTTCATTGTAAACGGAGTGAAGTCAGCGGAAAACGGCTGTGGGGATGGGCCAAAAAGGAGTTTGTCACACCTGCAAAGTTTTTTGCTCGTTTTTTTGTGGCCAACTACTGCCCCTTGATGTTTATCGAAAAAAGCGGCCGGAACCGAACGCCCAACAACATTTGCTCATCAGAGCGCAAGCCCCTTCTCTCCATATGCGATCAGACCCTGCGTGATACCGCGCTCTATTTTAAACCTCGCTATGTTATTGGCATTGGAGAGTTCGCTGCCGGTCGGGCAAAAAATGCTCTCGCTGATCTCGATGTCATTGTCGGCCGGATTACACACCCGAGTCCAGCTAATCCTAAGGCCAATAGAGGCTGGGAGCCGCTCATAGGAAAAGAGCTCTTACAACTGGGAATCAAAATCTGAACCTGCCCCATTCTTGGCCCAAATCATCCAAAACCAGCTAAACCCTAACGTTGCATAAAATTTGAGTTCAAAACGCTTTAGATTAGGTCAGCACGGGACGTTGGGCCGTTTTCAAGGATGAAAGCGTATTGAACATAGGACACAGTCTTGAAAATGGACCAATGTTTCTTGATGGCCTCATATAGAGCGAGCGTAGCGGTTTTGGGCCGAAGGTTTATGCAACGTTAGGGTAAACTCTCGGGTTGTTTATTGCTAAGACTGGGAAAAAGCAACTTTCAAATCTGCGAACTTAATGTCTCGTGACGGTGCCTGAACTTCCCCATCAGATGCCTGTGGTAGTGACTGTGAAGGGCGCTTGAATCTCCATCATAGACAATTTGACCGTTTTGCACACTATAGATGTCGCGAGTTGTGCGGGCTAAGAAATCGTACTCGTGGGAAACGATGATATAGCCGATGTCGAGACTGTTCAGGAGGGTGATAATTCGGATATTTGTGTCCTCGTCAAGACCGGTGGTGGGTTCATCCAAGAGAAGCGCCTTTGGCTCCATTACCAGGACCGTTGCAAGCGCCACAAGCTTTTTCTCCCCCCCGGAAAGCTTGTGAGTCACACGCTCCTCAAAGCCTTTTAGATTTAGCCTTTCTAAGGTTTCCATGGCCATTTTGCGGGCCTCTGTTGGACTTTTTCCGAGATTGAGGGGGCCGAAGGCAATATCCTCCAGGACCGTTGGGCAGAAGAGCTGGTCGTCAGCGTCTTGGAACAGAAATCCTATTTTGCGTCTTACATCAAGGAAATCTTTTTTTGTTTCAATCGGTTTTCCGAAGGCCCGGATAGTGCCGGATGAGGGTTTGAGGAGCCCCATGATTATATGCAACATGGTGGTCTTGCCACTTCCATTATGGCCGATAATTCCCAATTTCGCCCCTTCTTCGAGGGTGAAGCAGAGATCATCTAACACCGGTTTACCCCCTGCGTACGAAAAATCAATATTTTCAAGCTGAATTATCACGCTATTTTCACCCATTCTAAAATCTCCAGTCCAATGATGACAATCGTCATAACGACCAACCAGATCAAATCGAGCCGTGAGAACGAGAACTCATGAAGGGAATAAAATTTTCCGGCAAACCCGCGGCAAAGCATGGCATTATACACACGTTCCGCGCGGTCCGAGGCCTTCACAAATAGTATGCCGATTAGATACGCGTATGTCTTGTAGGTGTGCAAGTTCGAAGCCGGCCGAAAGCCGCGGATACTCGCTGATCTTAGCAAACGACGATACTCTTCCTCCATCACAAATATATATCGATAGTTCAGCAACAGGAGGTAAATGATCTTCGCAGGAATCTTCAGGCGACTCAGTGCGCTTCCCAATGTGGCAACAGTGCTCGAAGCGATCAGGGCTATAAAGGCCAAGAGAATAGCGTTAGATTTGAGCGTTATCCGGGCTGAAACAAGGACGCCTTCACGGCTCACCCCAAAAGGCCCCAAATAGTAAATGGATTGACCGTCATAGGTAAGGGGAACGACAACCCACAAAAAAACAATAAAGCCGTTTACCAGAGCAATCCGCTTGGCGACTTCCAGGAAACCCAACCGGCACAAACCGATTAGAGCAAAAGAGAAGATGAGGGCCGCAATGAGGGCCGGAAAACTATTTGAAAGGGCAACAACAAAGGCATAGACCGTTGCCAAGACCATCTTGAATCTCGGGTCGAGACGGTGTATCTGGGAGTTTCCTGTGGAAAATGGCTCTTGCAGCATAGATCAGTCCGTTTTCTTCCCTTCCATTTCAGCCGATTTGCGACGATAGTTAAAATAGGCTGCAACCCCCACTAAACCCAGGATGTAGCCAATACCACCAACGATATCTCTGAAGGTAGGACGGTTTTCCCGCGACTCAACGAGGATTTTCATTACCGGTTTGAGCCTCTTGTCAAGGGCTTGTTCCACAATCTGCCGGATCTCACCCAAAGTGATGTCGCATGTTTCTTCCTGGTCTTCAGCTTTTTTTGGGGCAATTTTCTGAGATGTGGTTATTTCTGTCTGTGGTCCGGCCACATCTTCGAGCTCGCTAACGGGGATGGTCCATTCTCCCCGATGTCCCATACCGGCGATAAGGACAATTTTCAAGGAAGTCCTTTTAGGAATCTCAAAAGAGAATTCTCCCTTGTCATCGGTTTTTCCTTTAAGGAGCTGGTTATCTTCCAAATCATAAACGATGATATCTCCTTGCTTGACCGGTCTTCCACCACTAAACTTGCTTTCGGTGAATATTTTTTCCCCTTCTACCCATGCGAAGATAATCGCTCTATGGGCCATCACAGGGCCGGCCCAGACAACACAAGCCATCATGAAAAGCATAAAGCCAACAATTTTTCTGCAACACATACAATTTCTTGTCAAACTGTTTGTACGCATCTTTTCCTCCAGCGGGTAATAGAAACCCTCAAGAACTCATTGCCGCCCTCCCAAAAACTACCATCAATCTCCGGCAGTTTCTTTTGACGGCGTAAAGGATGTTTGTTTTGAGTATCCTGGAAGCATGTCAGGCTGCACTTTTCTGAGAAATGCCACACAAAACGCGGTGATGATCCCCTCTATGATCATCACGGGAAGGTGCGCAATTACCACCAAATAGGAGACCTTGAGAAAGTTCTCCTCCGTGAAGGTCAAGGCCAGCCCGACCATAACGGCGCCAAAGAAGACTGAAAGGGCGCCGCAGGCGAACGCGGCAGGCATGGCGATATGGGGTCGCTTGCCGACCAGGCGGCCGAAAAGATAGTAGCAGAAAACTGCCGGCAATGCCATGATCATCGTGTTGACTCCAAGGGTTGTGATGCCTCCGAACTGGAATAACATGGCCTGGAGCGTCAGGGCCACTAATATGACCGGGAAAGCGCCCCATCCCAGGATGAGCCCGATAATGCCGTTGAGGATAAGATGAACGCTCGAAGGGCCGATGGGAACATGGATCAGGGAGGCCACAAAAAAAGAGGCGGAAAGGATCGCGGCGCGGGGAATACGGTCGTAATCCAATTTTTTTAGTCCAATGGCCGTGCCGGCTGCAGCTAACGCAATTCCCGAGATCAGGACCGGACCGGATAAAATTCCTTCAGATATGTGCATGATAATAGCCTATGTAGAACAAAACAGATAATTACGCAACCAGAGGGATTGCTCCCTGATATATTTTCTTCCGCTCCAAGGCCGATTAGGCAGGGAATCGCCGGGTTTTTCCCCTGAATGTTCCGAATGAGAGACAAGGCCATCTCGCCCAGGCTGACGAAACGGCCTTGCCTATGGACCGAGGAGAGAGTAAGTTCATTTTGTGATGCTTTAAAATTCCGCTGTCATCCGCAGCCCAAAAATCCAGCCTCTCGGGTTGTCGCCCTCTTCCATTGAGTCTT
>Ga0190283_1001566_pt1 | contig 9930 bp, 10 predicted proteins | sample 48691801_MG_FD_161669 | JGI IMG/M metagenome (GOLD analysis project Ga0190283, IMG submission 161669) | Hydrothermal vent microbial mat bacterial communities from Southern Trench, Guaymas Basin, Mexico - 4869-18-0-1_MG | ecosystem: Environmental > Aquatic > Marine > Hydrothermal vents > Microbial...
TTCTTCGTTTGTGTGTTTGTCAAGGTGGGTTGCGGGTTTCGTTTTTTACTGCGTAAAAAATCGAAATCCTCCACCCACCCTACAATCCGGGATTTTCTTATGTGCGTATGTCATCGGCGAGGCTGATGCCATGGGCCGCTCCTTTCACGGTTTCAGTGTTTTGAAATAACGCTGTTTTCCGTTTCTGATTTCCATAATCACCGCGCTTTTGACCGGATCGCCGTTTGCATTAAAGGTAATGGTTCCGGTCACGCCTTTGAAAAAACGGGTGTTTGCCAAAGCCTCACGGATTTTGGCTCTGTCGGTGGAACCCGAACGTGTGATTGCATCCGCCATAACCATGACCGCATCATATCCCAGAGCTGTGGCCGAATCGTACTTATGTTTTTTCACAAAGGACCGGGAAATTTCCGAATCCGTGAATTCCGACCAATGTGTGCAGCAATATCCCCGCTTCAGTTCTGAACCACCTTTGGCAAAAAAGCTCTGTCCGGTCCATCCGTCCCCTCCGATCGGAATGGACGTTATTCCGGCATTCTGCGCCTGTCTGATGATAAGGCCGCTTTCATCGTGACCGGAAAGAAATAATACATCCGCACCTGCATTTTTAGCCTGGGTTATCTGTTCATCAAATCTTTCCTGTTTTGGTTTGTATTCCAGTTCAGCCAGAATTTTGCCGCCCGAGTGTTCAAAATTTTTTTTAAATATCTCGGACAGTTTCAGGCTGTAATCACTCGTCAGATTGGTAAAAACAACAGCAGTGGCCGCGTTCAGTTCCTTCCTTGCGAACCGGGCCATCACGCTGCCCTGAAAATCATCCGTAAAACAGACCCTGAAGATGTGGTTCCCGATTTTTGTGACATCCGGATGAGTGGACATATTGGATATCATAGGAATTTCCCGTGCCTGAGCCACCTTGGCGATGGCAAGGGAATGCGTACTCCAGGTTGCCCCGATAATGCAGGCCACATCTGCTTTGGCAGCCTTTTCAGCGGCAATACTCGAGCCGATCGGAGAACTGAGGTTGTCATAAGTCAGCAGATTGATTTGCCTTCCCAAAATTCCGCCCTGCCGGTTAATATCTTCCACTCCCAGGCGCACACCCCGGAGTGAAGCTGCGTTATCTTCCGTTGCCTTACCTGTCAGGGCGTATATGGCAGCAATGCTGATCGTGTCTTCCGCAAAGGCTGTCGAAAAAAACAGCGTCATCATCAGACACAGCAGGTAAAATTGAATTTTTTTCATAAATCCTCCTGTATTTTGGTCTCACCACGAAATCCCAAACAACGTGAGCATCTGCGTCTGAAAGCTGTAAAACAGCAGACAACTGACAACTTCAGAACCCGAATCCTATCACCGTCACATCATCCTGCCTTTCATATTCTCCTCTGTATGCTTTCAAAGCCTGAAGGAGTAATTCCTGCTGCTTTTCAAAGGGCAACTCCGCATTTTTTTTCAGCAAATTTTTGAATCGTCTCATACCCAGACGCCGGCCGTTTTCTCCGCCCAACTGATCTTCAAACCCGTCACTGAACATATAAAAGGACATTCCTCTTTCGAGTTTGACAACGTGATTGGTAAAATCAAAGTCCAAGTCGGCTGTCTGATAACCGATGCTTTGTCTGTCCCCTTTGATAACCTCTCCCTGGCCATTATGAACATAAATCAGCGGCATCTTCGCGCTGGCAAAGGTGATTTGTCGTTCGTTGTCAGCGGTTCGCTGTTCGTTGTCATGGACTGCTGACAACGGTCCATTGTCAACGGACCACTGACCACTGACAAAACATATTGCTGCGTCCATGCCGTCATCGGAGACACGCTCAGAATTCTGGTGAATCATGGTTTTGACAATAAAATTCAGCTTTTTCAGAATCTGAGCAGGATCATGACAGCCTTCGTCACGAACGATCCTCCTCAGTGCGGAGTACGCAAGCATGGTCATAAAAGCGCCGGGAACACCATGACCGGTACAGTCTATGACGGCCATGACAAAGCCGTCTTCAAAAAAATCAGCGAAAAAAATATCTCCTCCGACAATCTCCTTGGGCATCCAGATAAAAAAGCTGTCAGGGAGAGCGGTTTTATCATTCCAGGCAAAATTGAATCTCAACGATTTGAAATCCTCCTGAAAGTCCTCTCCAAATTCAAGACTGTCTTTATAAATCCAGTTTACATCTGCCGGACGGGGTTTGCAACCCCGTCCGGCAAGAAGGACTGTCTTCATCGTCTTCTTCATAAATCCAGTTTACGGAAATCATTCTGGACAAAATTGAATCTCAACGATTTGAAATCCTCCTGAAAGTCCTCTCCGAATTCCAGACTGTCTTCATCGTCTTCTTCATAAATCCAGTTTACGGAAATTTTTTTGCCCTTGTTCACCGAGTTTTCCAGTTTTCTGAAAAAATCGGTAAATATCATTGATGAACCGCTGTTGAAATAAATAATTTCCATATTAACGGCAACTTCCTGATCTTCCAACTGCTCAAGATAGTTCTCCAGCCAAGAAAAGACGGGCGCGTAAACCTCCTCGATATTTGCCGGGTAAGACACGCCTTTTATTTCAAGGAGATTATCTTCGCTGTCAAAAGATATCTCAGGAGAGGATTTCGTTGCTTCTATTTTCAGTTTATCCATTATTTTCTCCGTAAACATCAAGCATCAGACCTTGCTGTGATAAAGGGCTTTCAGCGTCACGCACAACATGAAAAATCATCAGTATCAGGTTTTGAAAGGAAATGCAAGGGGAAAATCAACAATCGGTTTCAAAAGACCTCTTCCAAGAGGTCTCCCCATAAAGCGGTTTCTTTTCATCTGCATCTGAAAGCTGTAAAACAGCAAACAAGTTCAAAACCTGAATTCCACCACACTCAGGATAAAATGTAAGCGTTTCTTCTGATCATCTGACCGTCCGACATTAAAGGCTGTCCGGAAATCTGAAATTTTTTTGTCCTGTACACAGGCAAAAGTCATATTTTTGCATCCTTATGATAAAAAATTGCGGCTTTCTGTTTGTATTTTCTTTAAAATCGTGATAATCAGAAAATTTCGTTTTGAAAATTTCCCATCTTCCGATGGCCAGGAGGTTGCGCTCAAGACGATTCAGCGGTGCAGGTCTCAACAACACGCCATATACTTCGGACATTATTCAAAAAAATGAGGATATGCTTGGGGAATTGAATTTATTAAGGATATCGTCAGTCGTCATGGCCGCTTATCTTATGGCCGCTTATGCGATGAGCGGTTCCTGGGTGGAATGGCGCGTCTATATTAAGGGTGTCCCGACGGTTGTGTTTCTGGATTCCCGGGGAAAGGAACGACGTGATCTGCGTCTGGCGGATTTTCTGCCGGCAGATCAGTTTCTTGACAGGCCATGAAAACGCCGCCCGGGTCCAAATGATAAAAAGTTCGTAGTTCCGCCTTCAGGCGGTGCCGCGGCACTACGAACTTTTCGGCCGCACCGCCTAAAGGCGGAACTACGAACAAAAGCCGGGTTTCTGTCCCTCCGACTTTTCCAGAAGATGCGGATATTCTGTTTTTATTTGCATTTTGAGTTCCAGATCAAATTCAGCTTTATATAATGTTTTCACATCTGAGAGTTGTTTCACCTTTAAACCTTTGGCTTTCCGGAGTTTGGCTCCCATAAGATTGCTTCCGATGAGTATGGTTCCGCGAAGGTCCGCTTCCTGAAGCACAGCATTTCGGAGATTTGCTCTCCACAGGTCTGCTTCCCGGAGGTCTGCTTTCCAGAATATGGCATTTTGGAGGTCAGCACCGGTGAGGTCCGCTTCCTGAAGATTTGCCCCTTCCAAGTCAGCTCCTTTCAGGTTGACCCTCCAAAGGTCCGCTTCCTGGAAAATGGCATTCTGGAGATCCGCTCTTCCGAGATCGGCTAACCGGAGATCGGCTCCCATAAGATTGGCATCCCGAAGGTTCGCCCGCCACAGGTCTGTTTCACGAAGGTCTGTTTCACGAAGGTCCGCCCCCTGCAAGTCCGCTTCCATAAGGTTGGCCTTCCGGAGATCAGCCCCTCGAAGATTGGCCCCTTGGAGGTTGGCCCCTCTGAGGTTGGTTTCCTGAAGGTCGGCCTCTCGGAGATTCACTTCCATGAGTACAGCTCTTCGGAGATCTGTTTTCCAAAGGTCAGCTCCCCGGAGGTTCGCCTTCCAGAGTACGGCGTTCCGGAGGTCAGCTTTCAGAATGTCAGCTTCCCGGAGTTCAGCCTCCTGAAGCATGGCATTTCGGAGATTCGCTTCCCAGAAATTTGCCTTTTGGCGTTTGATGTTCCAGAGTATATTTCTCATGAATTTCTCCTATATTCAGCTATAAAATTCCAAATCTCAATACCCGAATTGTTATTTGAGATTTGGGATTTATTTGGAATTTGGACATTGAAATTTGGGATTTATTTGGAATTTGGACATTGAGATTTGGGATTTATTTGGAATTTGGACATTGAGATTTGGGATTTATTTGGAATTTGGACATTGAGATTTGGGATTTATTTGGAATTTGGACATTGAAATTTGGGATTTATTTGGAATTTGGACATTGAGATTTGGGATTTATTTGGAATTTGGATATTGAGATTTGGGATTTATTTGGAATTTGGACATTGAGATTTGGGATTTATTTGGAATTTGGACATTGAGATTTGGGATTTATTTGGAATTTGAGATTTGGGATTTATTTAATCATAACCTCCCTGAGAAGTCTGATTCTCCCAAGCATCTTGCCCGAACCCATTACAACAGGTGATCAGGGATAACTTTCAATTTTTCACTCTCAATAAAATCAAACCCTGATCTGTTCGAGAACGCCGGTGTTGTCAAGCGTCTTCCCTGAACCAAGCGCCACTGTCAATAGCGGATTCTCGGCCACGATTATTGGAAGACCGGTTTCCTCGCTGAGAAATTTGTCCAAATTTTTTAACAAAGCAACACCGCCGGTTAATGTGATTCCGCTTCTGACAACATCTGCGGTCAGCTCGTGAGGTGTGTGATCCAAGACAAATTTGACCGCGTTGACAATGGCATACATCTGCTCCAGAATGGCCTCCCGGACTTCCTTGGAATCAATGGAAAGCACCCGTGGTTTTCCCGATACAATATCCCAGCCTTTGATTTCCATGACTTCCGGATTCTGATTGTCAGGATGTGCGTTCCCGATGGTTATCTTTATCTTCTCAGCTGTTCTCTCACCAATGATAAAATTATATTTTTTCTTTATATATCGAATAATTGAATCATCCATCCTGTCTCCGGCAACCCGGAGAGATCTGCTGGAAACAATACCGGTAAGAGAAATTACCGCCACTTCTGTGGTGCCGCCGCCGATATCAACCACCATATTGCACCTGGGCTTGGTAATATCAAGACCAGATCCGATTGCTGCGGCCATAGGCTCTTCAATCAGAAACACTTTCCTGACACCTGCCCGTTCCGCGGCATCCTTGACAGCCCGCTTTTCGACCGGCGTAATTCCGAACGGAACAGCGATGACAATTCTTGGTCTGAAGAACGACATTCCATTGCGCACTTTTTTTATAAAATGTCTGAGCATGGCCTCGGCGATCTCGAAATTTGCAATCACGCCGTCGCGCATCGGACGAATGGCAATGATATTTGCCGGCACTTTTCCCAGCATTTTTTTCGCATCAGTACCGACTGACAGTATCTGCTTCTCCATCCTGCTGTTTGTGCGTAATGCGACAACTGAAGGTTCGTTTAAGACGATGCCCTTTCCCTTTGTATAAATGAGCGTATTGGCTGTTCCCAGATCAATCGCCAGATCTCTTGAAAATACATCCAAAAGAAAATTCAGTCTGCCGGGTGAGGACCTGAAAAAAGACCTTGCTGCTGTATCTTTTCTGGGTTTGGCCTTGCGTTTTTGTGGCAATTCCGGGGGAATTGCCGAATCTCTTTCTGCTTTAAAACCGGAGGCCGGAGCTGGCAGAGATTTTCCCTCAGGAGAAGCGTCTGTCTTTCCAGACTGCCCACGGGGAACAGAACCGGAGGCCGGAGATGGCGGATGCTTGCCCTCGACAGAAGCATCTGTCTTTTCAGAATGTTCATGGCCATTACATGAACGAGATGTAAGCCTGTCTGTTGTGCGCTCACGCTTTTTATCTGTCCTGCTGTGATTTTTCTGAGTATTTTGTCTGCATTCTCCCGGCTCCCCTTCTGTCCGGGGCTTCATTAAAAAAAAACGGGCCTGGCATTTAAAGCATCGTGCATAACCCCCTTTGTCAGGGATTTTTGAATCGGATATTTTATAGGCAGCTTCACATTTCGGGCACTGAACTTTCATTAATTGCACTCCTACTTTTTAAAAAACAGGCCATAAAGTTGACACTTGTTCGCTTATGGCATGAAACAAAGTGACATTTCAATAGGGTGAAAAGAGTAATTTGATGGGGAAACATCCTACTCTCAGACAACCCACTGTAATTCCTCTGATTACAAACCTTGAGAATAAGAAATTTGTCAAAGAATTCCAAAATGCTTTTGGCAACTATCCTAAAGTCGGGGCCTTATATGGCTATATTGCCGCGACCTTTATTGCAAAAGCTTACGAAAAAGCAGGCAAAACTGACACTGAAAAATTCATTGACGCGCTTGAGGGGATGAGTGTTGACAGTCCGGTGGCAAACTGACCGTGCGGGCGTATGATCGTCCCGGGATAAAAGCGATCCTGATTCAGGCTTTTGCCTTGTGAGGTCAGACAGACAAACGATCTGCAAAATTGATTTACATGATCGTCCCTATATCCCGCGTCAGATATTTTTCTTCTATGAAATCTGCCAGCCTCCCGATCTCTTCCAGACCGAACCGGGGAACATTCAGGTCTGTGTCTGTATCCGTGACAAGGGCGATGAGGCCGTTATTCTCCTGAGAAAGCGGCGTTTTGTGTGCTGTTGCACGAAAGACCTCTATTTTGGGCTTGTTCTCCCTTTTGTAACCTTCGGTAATGATAATATCCACATCCTGAAAATATGTCTGAAAGCTGTCCAGTCTTTCGGAATGATGATCTTTCATCATTGCAATGCTTCCGCCGGAAGCGACAATCACCGTGTCTGCGCCGGCTGCCTTATGACGCCAACTGTCTTTTCCTTTCTTGTCAATATCAAATTTATGAAATGCATGCTTTATGATACCGATTCTGTATCCCCGCTTTTTCAGCTCGGGAATCAGTTTCTCAATGAGCGTTGTCTTGCCTGATCCGGATTTGCCTACAATGGAAATAATCTGCGGCATAATAAATTCACCTTTTTCTGAATAATCAAATTGTTAAATATCCCTGGCACTGACGGTTTTTGTGGTCTGGATAATACGCTGGAAGGACATTAAGCCATGCTCCTTATTTGCTTCTCATAAATCCCTGCTCTGAGGATCACATTCTCATCCGGAATTTTCAGCACATAGTACTTAGGCAATTTTAAAAAAAGAACATCCCACTACCACTGAGATGCAGGCTGGGTGGAGCGCAGCGCAACCCACCAGACACCTCCGGCCATCCGCACAAGGTGGGTTACGCTGCGCTCCACCCACCCTACGTTGCCATAGCACAAGGTGGGTTACGCTGCGCTCCACCCACCCTACGTTGCCATAGTGGGAGATTCTTTTCTGGAAATCACCTTAAAGGTTTCCCGAAATTCTTTTTCCTGATCTGTACCCCCTGTCAGACAGGGATTTATGATTCCTTATTTATATAAGAGCCGTTATTAATTGGATTTTTTCGCCCTTGAATTCCAACTTTCTGTAAATATCAACTTTTTCCCAAAAGATTTCGGAATCCGATGACCGGTTATTCAGAATATGAAAATATGATGATCTGCCGACTTTTAAATTAAAAATATTGCTGCTTCTAATGGTTTTTATGGTTTCCGATATAAACGCAGACAGACACATACTGCCTGTGCGTCGGTCAGAGTGCGGGGGCATCAGCGTTCATCTGCGGTTTGCAGGAAATTCGTTCCGATATTTGCCAATCCGAGCCGGGCAAGGATGCATCCGTTCCGATATCACCTGAAAAAATTCATATTGGGTCTTGAAACAAGATCAGGCGCATCTTCAAAAAAGCTGTGAAGGATGTCTTTCGCTTCCTCCATATCCTGAGAATTCAGGAGCTTTATATAAAGGGTATGTCCGAACCGGAAATTGGCGGAAAAATATAATGCGAATTTTCTGAAACGTCTGATGGCTCTTGTCGGATCATAATGCCTGGCAAGAAGCGTCGCCATATTTACAGCGGAATCAAGGTAAATATCCGGGCCTGGCTTGAAACCGTCGGCCAATTCAGCAAATATACAAGGTCTTGCGACTGCCATCCGGCCGATGGCAACGCCATCGCATCCTGTCTGCTGCAACATATTCCGGCAGTCGTCATGGTCAAAAACATTGCCGTTCCCAAAAACCGGAACTGACACGGCCTGCTTTATCATTCCGATATATTCCCATCGGGGAGGGCGCGCCCGACGGTCAGGCGCGACCCTGGGATGAAATGTCAGGGCATCCGCGCCCGCGTCTTCAAATCGTTTCGCCAGATCGATTGCAATCCGGGGATCATCTTTCCAGCCTGTGCGGAACTTGGCAAAAATCGGGATGGAAACCGCTTTTCTGACATCCGCCACAATTTGGGCTGCAAGTGCGGGGTTTTCCAGAAGGGCCGCGCCGGAGTTCTGACGACATATAGAAGGGGCGGTGCATCCGAAGTTGATATCAACGCCGAAAAACCCCTCTTTTTCAATCCGGCGTGCGGCTGTCGCCATAATTTCAGGGTCAGATCCGAAAATCTGACAGACCAGGCAGGAGAGTTCCTCATCTCTCCACCTGAAATAAGGAGACACATATCTGTTCTCATGCGGAACTGATTTCGCACGGCACATCTCCGTGAACAGCAGCCCGTAACCGCCGAATGAGGAAACAAGCTCCCGAAACGCGATATTCCCGATAAAACTCATGGGGGCAAGAACAAGTCTTTTTTCAATGCGCCTGTTTCCCACACAAAGGGACTGGTTAAGATTGTTGGAAAGCTCTGTAATCATTTTTACCTGAATTATGTAATTAAGGATTTCCCAATAAATAACATATACGTCTTTTCTCTATACAACGATTCATAAATTCTCCCCCCCCTTCCGCTCCTGCGGGATTGCCAAATCCGGCGGCTTAGTTTTAACAATCGTTCGACGGCTCGTCTGAACTCGCCTAAGTCCGAACTGAGCGGCACGAGGATGAACGCAGACAAAACCTGCACAGTGAGGCTCCGTCGCTGCAAGGTGTCGTTTTTTTGAGTATTAAGCTGAATCAGACGCACCTGAGCTGTATTCAGCTATCTATCCTTAGTATAATGTGAATGTCAATAGTTTTTTGGGCAGTTGTATGAATTTTTGTGTAATTAATTAATTAAAAAACTGCTGAGACTCGGCAAAAATGACCGATGGAAACTGGACAGGGATGAGAAATTCATGGAACGGAGGCTCCTGCCGGACGGGGTTTGCAACCCCGTCCGGTAATCGTCCTTCCTCAGACCGATCATCAACGGCAGGGGCTTTGAGTCCAAGTAGCCGAATATGGGGGATGAGCGCCAAATACATCAAGCTGAGATTGCCGGACGGGGTTTGCAACCCCTATCTCCTGATTTACGATTTCAGGAAAAAGAAGGAATACAGGCAGGAGGAGATTCTGTTTCAGGATAAGCGGATATTTGCTGAAAGGAGAAAACACCATGCGAAAGAAACTTAACAACACCGGGCTGTGTATTTCATGAAGGATGTAAGGAACTCGGAAAAAACGCATTATCCCGCCTGCAAAAAACCGCTTCGCTTAATTTTTGCACTCCTTGCGAACTTTCATGCAAAAAACCGCTTCGCTTAATTTTTGCACTCCTTGCGAACTTTCATGCAAAAAACCGCTTCGCTTAATTTTTGCACTC
>Ga0190283_1001567_pt1 | contig 9929 bp, 8 predicted proteins | sample 48691801_MG_FD_161669 | JGI IMG/M metagenome (GOLD analysis project Ga0190283, IMG submission 161669) | Hydrothermal vent microbial mat bacterial communities from Southern Trench, Guaymas Basin, Mexico - 4869-18-0-1_MG | ecosystem: Environmental > Aquatic > Marine > Hydrothermal vents > Microbial...
GTTCGATGTTTGATGTTCGATGTTCGATGTTCGATGTTCGATGTTCGATGTTCGATGTTCGATGTTCGATGTTCGATGTTCGATGTTCGATGTTCGATGTTCGATGTTCGATGTTCGATGTTTGATGCTGGAGTTAGATGTTTGATGCTGGATCGAATATCAAACATCAACCATCAAACATCAAACATCAACCATCAACCATCAAACATCAAACATCAACCATCAAACATCAAACATCAACCATCAAACATCCAATTAAGGAGATAAAATGTACGAAATACGTTTTCATGGCCGAGGCGGACAGGGAGCGGTTATGGCTTCCAAAATCCTGGCAAAAGCCTTGGCGGAAGAAGGTAAGTTCGTGAAATCCATTCCTTCGTTTGGCTTTGAGCGTCGCGGGGCACCCGTATCTGCCTTTCTTCGCTTTGACGAAAAGTATATTCGGAAGATAACCAATATTTATCATCCGGATTGTATTGTCTGCCTTGATCCGACCCTTCCCCGTGCAGTGGATATTTTTGAAGGAATGAACAGTAACGGGGCTTGGATTCAGGCAACAAAAAAGTCCGCGGAGCAATTCGACATTCCCAAAACCGTGTCCAAAGTGGGACTTTGCGACGGGTTCGGGATTGCAATGGAAATTATCGGCAGGCCCATTACCAATACCATCATGCTGGGAGTTTTGGCAAAAACAACCGGTATTGTTTCCCTTGATTCGCTGAATAAGGGTATGGAATCCATTGCCTTCCGCGATGCAGCTTTGGAGAAAAATATGGAAGCTGTCCGACGGGGCTATGAAGAAACCGCTGTTCATGAAGTCAACTGATTGGTCATTCGACATCTGAGACGTTTGATGCTGGAAACTGGAACAAACATCGAACATCAAACATCGAATGCGAAAGGAGAGAGGATGAAATTACAAGCGAGAAAGCCTTTTGACCAGTCAACGATTCCGAATGATCTGTGCCCGATTGCGACAGAGTATTCTGTCCTGAAGACGGGAGACTGGCGGGCAGAACGGCCCATAGTGGATCGCGACAAGTGCGTCAAGTGTGCAAATTGCTGGCTCTATTGTCCGACCCAGTGTATCAAGGAAAAACCGGCATGGTTTGAGGCCAATCTGATAATCTGCAAGGGCTGCGGGATATGCGCCCAGGAATGCCCGCATCATGCAATAACCATGATAGAAGAATTAGAGGATTAGCAATGTCAAAGACTATTGTATGCGATGGAAACGAAGCGGCTGCCTGGGGTGTGGTCAAAGCCCGGCCGGACATGGTGGCGGTCTATCCCATCACGCCCCAGTCATCTCTGGCCGAATATATCTCCCAGTTTGTGGCCGACGGCCTTATTGAGGCTGATCTGATGGACGTGGAAGGCGAACACAGCGTTCTTTCCGTACTCCAGGGGGCCTGCCTCGCAGGTGCCAGAACATTCACTGCCACCTGCGGCCAGGGACTGGCGTTTATGTTCGAGCCTTATTTCCGCACACCTCCGCTGAGACTGCCCATTGTGATGTCCTTAGTCACCCGGGATGGCATTTCCCCACAGTGTGTGTGGGGAGGTCAGCAGGATGCCATGACCGTGCGCGAGGTGGGTTGGATACAGATGTACTGTGAGACAAATCAGGAAATTCTGGATACAATCATCATGGCCTACAAAATTGCCGAACATCGCGACGTGATGCTGCCGACCAATGTATGCCATGACGGGAATTATCAGTCCTACGGCGTGGAACAGGTGGAAATTCCCGACCAGGGAGATGTGGATGCTTTTCTGGGAGAGAAAAATACCAACTGGCATGTGGCCCTGGACCCTGACAGACCCATGGGCGTGGATCCGCTGACCGGCGGAGCTGCTGCATCAGGAGCGTCGCTTTTTGTGCGATACAGGAAAGGAACATGCAAAGGCATGCAGAATGCGCTCCGTGTCATTGCCGAAGTTCATGAGGAATGGGGCCGGAAGATTGGACGTCATTATTCGCCTCTTGTGGAAGAATACAGACTGGATGACGCTGACTATGCCATTGTCACCATCGGCGGAATGACCGGAGCAGGCAAGGACGCGGTTGACATGGCCCGGGAAGCCGGGGAGAAAGTCGGCCTGATTAAAGTCAAGACGTTTCGTCCCTATCCGCTTCAGGCCATGTTGCAGGCAGTTTCCAAGGTAAAGGCGGTGGGGATAGTGGATCGTTCCGTAAGTTTTGGGTGGAACGCAGGCCCGGTCTATCAGGAAGTGCTTTCCACACTCTATCATAGAAAAGAGCGAATTCCTGCGGTAAGCTTTATCGGAGGACTTGCCGGTGCCGACATCACTGAGGATCACTTCAGCCAGATCATTGAGACTACTGCGCGGACCCTCAGGGACGAAATTCCGGAAGGGCCGATTTGGATTAATGAGTAAATTGATTGACATGAAGGGAGCATAATATGTCCCATACCAAATATCTGATCGTGGGTTGCAGTCATGCGGGTCTTACGGCCATGGAAACGATTCGTCTGCAGGATAGCGAAGGGGCGATCACCATGGTCACCCGGGAGGAAACGCTGCCCTATTCTCCCACGATTTTACCATACTTTATCGCAGGGCAGGTGCCTCAGGAACAAATTTTCCTGCGCGACCAAGCCTATTTTGACAAGCTCAATGTCACACTTTTGAAAGGAGCCGCAGTTGTCGGGGCAGATTCTGCCGCGAAAACCATCCGACTTGCTTCAGGGGATGAAATCCATTATGAGAAACTGCTCCTCGCCACCGGAGCAGGTGCCACAGTTCCTCCTTTTCCCGGCATAGAAAATGTACGGTACCAAGTAGTCCGTGACCTGAATGATGCGCTGAAATTGCGGGAAACAATGAATCAGGCCAAGTCCGCCATTGTCATCGGTGCGGGGCTGATCGCCATGCATTCGGCTGAAAATCTGGCGCATGCAGGCTTGAAGGTTTCCATGGTGGTGCGGCGGAAAGTTTCGCTTTTTGCCTACTTTGACGTGGCAGCCGCAGGCCTGATTGAGAAAATATTTGAAGATAACGGCGTTCATATCGCCACCGGGAGCGGGGTTGCCAAAATATCCCCTTCTGATGGCGGCAGATGTGTTGTAACGCTGGAGTCAGGTGAGGATTTAACCGGAGATGTGCTGCTGCTGGCCGCGGGAGTGCGTCCGAGAATTGAATACCTGGAGGGTTCGGGAATAGAGACGGACGCGGGTATTCTGGTGGATAACAGCATGCGGACCAGTGCGGCAGATATCTGGGCCGCGGGCGATGTGGCCCAGGCTCCCCAGTTTTTTGAACCGGGAAAGACGGTGAATGCGACGTTGCCGAACGCTGTCACCCAGGGACGGGTTGCAGGCATGGACATGGTCAGCGATCCTGCGTTCAAACCGTACAGCGGGAGCAGCGGACTGAACACCTTCAACTTCTTCGGGCATCATGCCTTCTCCGTAGGGCTGGCAACGATTGCCGAACCCACAGAGGATATAGAAGTCAACACAACGCTTCTGCCCAGCGGCCTGCGCTACCAGAAACTTGTGTTTCAAAAGGATCGGCTTGTGGGGGTTTCCGCGATCAATGCTGCTCTTGACCCGGGTATCATGCGGGAACTCATCCGGAGGCAGACCGATCTGGGCGCGATCAAAGAAAAATTTGTCTCGGCCCCTCTTGAAACCGGACGATTGCTGATGTCGAAACTTTGGCGTTGACATAAGAAGGTTAAGGATTAAGAGTTAAGGACAGGTTTCTTAAAACCTAAAACCTAAAACTTAAAACTTAAAACCTTCCTGAAAGGAGATATAATTTTGGATAAAAGTTATCATACCATCGCTTTCTATCCGCAAAAATGCAACGGCTGCAATGATTGTATTGAAGCCTGTGCACGAATCAATACCGGCGAGGTCAGTCCGGCGCATTCCCGGATAGCGATTGTAAAGGATTCTGAAGACGGCTCATTCGGGCTGGCCCTGTGCCGACAATGCGGAGAGCCTCGCTGTGTCATGGACTGCCCCGCAGGTGCGCTGTCCAAAAATGAGGATACAGGTGTCATCCAATGGGAAGAGACAAAATGCGTCAACTGCCAGCTTTGCACCCTGGCCTGCTCGTATGCCGGTATCACCTACAATCCTGTCACCAGGAAGGTCATGAAGTGCGATATGTGTGGCGGAGACCCTGCATGCGCCAAGGTTTGTGGAAGAGGAGCACTGGAGTATCTTACGTCATCCGACCTCTACGATAAATGGGGAGATATGGAGGATCTTTTTGTTCCTGGTATTTCAGCCTGTCTGGGATGCAATTCGGAGCTTCTTATCCGCCACACATTGCGCCGTATCGGACCTGAAACCGTTGTTGCCACACCTCCGGGATGTGTCGCGGGTGTGGGATCAGTCGGTGTCAACGGCTTTACCGCCACAAAGACACCGGTTTTTCATCCCCTGCTGACTAATACTGCCTCCATGCTGGCTGGCGCACGACGCTACTACAATCGCATTGGCAGGGATATCACCATGCTCGCATTTGGCGGAGATGGCGGAACAGCGGATGTCGGGTTTCAGTCCCTTTCCGGAGCTGCGGAACGGGGCGAGCAGATGATTTATATCTGCATAGACAACGAAGGATATATGAACACAGGAGTTCAGCGTTCAAGCACAACGCCTTACGGGGCCTGGACATCAACCACGCCGGTGGGGTCTGTGCTGCGCGGCAAGACCCAGGATGCCAAGCCCATGCCGGTTCTCATGATGATGCATAACTGCGCGTATGTTGCCACCGCGTCCACTGCATTTATGGAGGATTACTACGCAAAGCTGGACAAAGCCGTTGCAGCAGCCAAGCACGGCATGGCTTATATTCACGTTTTTTCTCCCTGCCCGACAGGATGGAGATTTCCGCCTGCGATGCTGATTGAGATCGCCAGAAAGGGCGTGGAAACGAATACAGTCCCACTTTGGGAATATATCAATGACGGGAATGAGTTCCATTTTACGCATTCTGTGGATAATCCGCTGCCTGTTCAGGAGTTTTTGTCCCTCATCGGCAAATACCGACACCTTGACGCGGATCAGATTGATCATATTCAGAAGATGAACAAAAGACGCATTGAAATGCTGAAAATGTTCTCGGAGCAGGAAGAGAGACGGGCCAGTTAAAAACGCATGCTGTCTGACTGGCATTCGGATGAACCGGATGTCAGGTCCAACATTTGAAATTTATATTATAATAGGGGGAATTTATGGCTGAAAAGAATAAAGCCGTTGTCCAAAATTCAGTTAAACCGGGAAAATGGGTTAACTCAACCTGCAAAATGTGTCTTCACTCATGCAATGTCAGAATTCATGTGGGCGAAGATGGCACCGTCAACAAAGTGGAAGGGAATTCAACCAGCCCGAGCAACTTCAGCGGTTTGTGTCCCAAGGGAAACTCTTCACTTCAGCGTCTCTATGATCCAAATCGGATCAAAACGCCGCTCAAACGGACCAACCCCAGAAAAGGACCTAAGGATGATCCCGGATGGGTTCCGATCTCCTGGGACGAAGCCCTTGATATTGTGGCGACAGAACTGAAAAAGACCCTTGAGGATGATCCTCGCAAACTTCTTCCGGCAATTAACGATTTTCAGAAACTTTATCTGTGGGCCTGGCCGGCAGCTTTCGGAGGAAACGCCAACTACTTTTCGGTGGTGGGAACCTTCTGCGGAGGCGGCTATCATCCCATGAACGGCATGGTCCATTCCGCATTTGCCGGAGCCAACGATTCAGACTACTGCAACTACTGGATTAATGACGGCGGCGGGGACGGGTTTTCATCTCATCTCCATGTGGCTGCCGCGGCCCGATATATGGCCAACGCACGGGTCAAACGAGGTATGCGCGTGGTAACAGTGGAGCCTCGGCTTTCCATTTCAGCTGCAAAATCCGAGGAATGGATTCCGATCCGGCCTGCCACGGATAAGCAGTTTGCGCTGGGATTGTGCCATGTGCTGGTCAATGAAAATCTTTATGACGAGCAATCGCTGAAAAAAGATACCAACGCCGTATATCTGGTAGGCCCGGACGGTTATTTTGTACGAAGCGAAGATGATAAGGCTTATGTATGGGATCCGGTTGACAACGTGGCCAAAACTTGGGATGATGAGACAATCAAGGACTTTGCGATTGAGGGCGTGTATGAGGTGGAAGGTGTAACTGCCAAACCGGCCTTTCAGTTGTTTAAAGATATTCTGGAAGACTGCACACCCGAAAAGATGTCGGAAATTACAACCATCTCCGCGGACACCATCCGCCGTATTGCCCGTGAATTCGCAGAGGCAGCCAGTATCGGTTCAACCATCAGGATTGAGGGACGGGATTTGCCGCTCCGGCCGGCAGCCTTCAATTATTATCGCGGCGCCCAGGGACATAAAACCGGAAGCATGACAAACCATGCCTATAAACTGGTCAATTTCCTGGTCGGAAGCATTGACGCACCTGGCGGGCATATCGGTGCGACTCTGGATGATTATTGGGAGGACAGGGGCCATATATGGGAAGGCAAGGACGGGATGATTCTGCCTACGCCTCATCAGTTGCATCCCGAGGTTCCGTTTGCCTATCCGCCCAATACAGCTCATCTGATGGATTATTTTCCGCTGGGCGTTGATCCGGGGCATCTGATTGCGGACACCTTTTTCAACCCGGAGAAATACGGGTATGACTTCACGCCGGACACCATGCTGATCTGCCACTCCAACCCGCTCTGGCACATGAACGGCGACCAGGAAAAGCTCTTTGAGATCATGCGCCGCATGCGCTTCATCGTGGGCATTGATATTCTTATCAATGAAACCAATATATGGGCAGATATCATTCTGCCGGCCCATGACAATCTGGAACGCTGGAACATGACCATGATCGAGCCGCCCAACACAGAAGGGCCGTGTCTGACCCAGCCTGTCATTGAACCGATGTATGACACTAAGAGCGAAGAAGATATTTTTAATGAGATATCTGAACGGATCGGTATTCTTGATACTTGGAACCAGGTGCTGAACTTTGCAAACCATTTTGCTGATCACAAGCCGGAGCTCGCGTTGGAGCCGGGGATCAAGTATTCTGACAAGGACATTGCCGAGCGTAAGGGCAAACTCTGGAACGGGAAGGATCTCGACTGGTATATGGAGCATGGCCATGCCGTGACCAAGCGGAGACCGGAAAAATTTTACCGCGCGTGGGAGGGGATGAGGATTCACTTCTATCTTGAGATTGTTGTTGAGGAAAGAGACAAACTCAGGAAAAATATGGAAGAAGCCAATGTGCCTTTCCTGAATGAATGGGAGTGGGATGACTATCAGCCGCTGCCCCTGCCGGTTCTGGACCCTGTCCACAAGGAGCCTGAGGAATATGATCTGTATGCGATTTCGTTCAAGGATGTGCAACTCAACTTTACCGAGAACCTGAGCATTCCCTGGATTGCAGACATCGTTCACAGGGATCCGGTCCACATGGGAGTTCTGCTCAATCCCAAGACCGCGGCTGGCCGCAACATTGAAGACGGGGATATCATTGAAATCACATCCCCTTATGGTTCGGTTAAGGGAATTGCAAAGGTAATGGAAGGGGTTCACACGGATTGTGTGGCGATTTCCAATGCTGTGACCCGTTGGACTGAAGACCATCCGATAGTCAAAGCAGGGGGAGGAAATTACAATCGGCTTCTGCCTGCTGATCTGAAAAACACCGACGGGTGCAGCGGTCAGATGGAATGCACGGCAAAGGTGAAAATCAGCAAGTTTATATCTAAGATCAAGGATCCTGATGAGGCAAACGCATTGCTGCGAAGATATGCTTTTCCGGATTCGGAATAAGAAATCCGTCTTTTCAGAAAGACGCTGATTTCTCAAAATAAATTAGGAGGATTGATATGCCACGATGGGGAATGGTTTTGGACCTGAAACGATGTGTCGGGTGCAACGCGTGTGCGGTTGCCTGTATGCAGGAGAACAGCTTGCCCAGCGGGATGATGTGGACGAAAACAGTGAGTGAGGAAATCGGTATTTATCCGAATGTGACAAGAGCCTACATTCCCATGCTCTGCAATCACTGTGAAAATGCGCCGTGCGAGCGGGTCTGTCCGACAAAAGCCACCTACATCACCGATGACGGTCTTATTATGGTGGATGAAAATAAATGTATCGGGTGCGGTGCGTGTTATACAGCGTGTCCCTACAAAAACCGCCATCTTATGGAAAAGAAACATTTGAAGAAAGGTCATTATGGGGCGGAACTGACACCGTTTGAAGCCCAGGGATACCCGCGTTTTGAGGTGGGAACCATGGTCAAATGCACGTTCTGTCATGAGCGGATAGCCGAAGGTCTGGATCCGGCGTGCGTGTTCACCTGTCCGACTGAGGCAAGGGTTTTCGGTGATCTGGATGATCCGGAAAGCGAGGTGCGGAGACTCATCCAGTCGAGAAAAGGTTATCAGCCCCTTGCCCAGCATAATACGAAAAGCAAGGTTTTTTACATTGATTAAACAATTTGTCAGTGGTTCGTTGCAACGGATAACGGATAAAAATAAAACGCGGTTTTTTATATTTGCTCAAACAATTTGTCAGTGTTCCGTTGCAAAACGGACAACAGGCAACGAACTAAGATAGAGGAGAAATACATTATGTCTTCTGAATCATATCCGCTGGTCAGAGATGAGTTCATACTCGGCTATCGGAATCAGACCGAATGGGGTTGGAAAATTGCTTCGGCTTTCTTTTTTGGCGAGGTCGGCGCAGGTCTGTTCTTCTTTTCCGCATTCTTCGACTTTATTCTCGGCATGGTTATCGGATGGTTCATGGTCACGGTATGCAAACCCGCACCGCTTTTCATGCATCTGGGCCGGCCCCTGCGGGCCTGGCGGGCGATCATGAATCTGAGGAATTCCTGGATCAGCCGCGGCTTGCTCAGTAACGCGAGTCTCACGGCTTTCGGGTTTATTCATATTGTCAATCAGCAGTACGGAATACTGCCCGAGTCTCTTTCCACGGTGGTGTTCATGCTGGCATTGGCAGCGAGTTTCATGGTGATGATTTATCTGGGGTTTGTCATGTCGTATTCTTCGGCACTCAGCCTTTGGAATTCGGGTCTGATGCCTGTTATCAGTCTGACTTACGGACTCATGGGCGGTGTCACCCTGCTGATCCTGCTGACTCACAACTCGTTTCTGGCCGGGGATCCCATGACACTGGCATTCCTTAAAAAATTGGAGTTTGTGCTGGTGATTGCCTGCATGGTGATGATCGTGAGCCTGCTCCACGGAGCAGCTTATGGGAGCGGTGCGGGGAAAAAGTCGGTCTGGCTTCTGTTGAAAGGAGATTATTCCCAATATTTTATAACCTTTGTGGTGTTTATCGGGATTGTGCTTACCGCGTTGCTCATCTGGTTCGGGCCTGTATCTCTCGCAGTGCTCATGACGATAGCCATTGCTGAGTTAGTCGGGGATATCGGTCTCAAACTGCTTTTGTTCAAAGCAGCCACTTATGAACCGACGCTTTCTCATTCACGTTTTTAAACTGCCTGCTTCCGTGGGATTGACAAATCCCACGGGAACAGGGTTAGGATTTGTCAATCCGAACCGGACAGACTTTATAATCTGCCTGCTCCTGACAATCTGCCTGCTCCTGACAATCTGCCTGCTCACGATAATCTGCCTGCTCCCGTGGGATTGACAAATCCCACGGAAACAGGGTTCGGATTTGTCAATCCGAACCGGGCAGACTTCATAATCTGCCTGCTCCCGATAATCTGTCTGCTCCCGATAATCTGCCTGCTCCCGTGGGATTGATAAATCCCACGGAAACGGGGTCTGTATGACAAAAAGAAACAGACCGGGTATCGGGTCTGGCTTGATCTTGACTGATCCCTGCAGCGATGATGCCGAGGAATATTCAAAAAAAATGTAGGGTGGGTGAAGGA
>Ga0190283_1001568_pt1 | contig 9929 bp, 13 predicted proteins | sample 48691801_MG_FD_161669 | JGI IMG/M metagenome (GOLD analysis project Ga0190283, IMG submission 161669) | Hydrothermal vent microbial mat bacterial communities from Southern Trench, Guaymas Basin, Mexico - 4869-18-0-1_MG | ecosystem: Environmental > Aquatic > Marine > Hydrothermal vents > Microbial...
CATTTTATATAATTGCATATTATACATATATTTTAAATAATATGCAACTTATTTTTTAATATATTTTAATTTAGAAATAATTATTTTTATTCCTCATTAGAAGGAAATATATTAATAAAATCCTTAAAGCTATTAAAAGAATTTTGAAAGGATATTAAAAATGTCTAAAACAAAGAAAAAAGCAATGCCATTAAAATCAAATATATCCAGTAAATTCAAGTCTCAACACAAATCTGGTGACAAGAAGTCACGTGAAATAAAATCTACAGTAATCTTGGATCAGCTTGATAAACTTAAGAAAAAAGGGTCTATAACAGAAGAACAATATAAAAGCAGGAAAAAACAGATCTTTGGTTCAAATAATAAAGTATCTGGAGAGAAGAAAAAGTAATTTAGCTTTTTTTCAGCTTATTAATTAGTAAACTCAATCAAAGTTATAAATGGAATTATATAATTACAAAAAAAGTGATAAATTAGATTATAGTATAGAAGAATTAACTTTAGATCATACAAAAGAGGACTCACCAGTAAAATATACCATAACCTACAATTCACCTTTTAAAACAAATATAAAAAATGACAGGGTTTATTCTGAGTTGTTTTTACCTAGGAGCGTGTCCTAAAATCATCAATTAAATTCAATAGTATCATTACCAAACTTCTTACATTGTTCTATAGCTTCATAATCCGGATTCCATAAGACCTTTAGTCCTTCATTGATAATTTCAAATCCTGCTTCTTTTAGCTCTTGTGTTATTATTTTTACCCCTTCCCCGCTCCAGCCGAAACATCCAAAGGCAGCCGCCTTCTTGCCCTTGAACATAAGTCCTTTGATAAGTTCAAAGACCGAAGCCATAGAAGACAGTATGCCGCTGTTTACAGTAGGAGAACCAACAAGTATTACTTTTGACTTAAATACCTCTGTTATTATGGTATTCTTATCAGACCTGGCAGTGTTAAATAGTTTAATACAGGTTTTTCTACCAGTCTCTTTTATGCCTTCTGCTATAGCTTCTGCCATTTTTCTGGTACCATCCCACATAGTGTCATATATTATGGTTATCTGGTCCTTCTGGTAATCTTCTGACCACTGCATGTATTTGTTGACAATCTGTAAGGGGTCCTTTCTCCAGATAACTCCATGGCTTGGGCAAATTTAGATCTACGGGAAGTTTAAGTTCCAAGAGTTCATTTATTTTGTTATTTACAAGCTTACTAAAGGGAGTAAGGATATTGGCATAATATTTTATGGCTTCCTGGTAAAGTTCTTCAGTATCTATCAGATCATTATATATGAGCTCTGTGGCATAGTGTTGACCGAAAGCATCATTGGAAAACAGGATATTGTCCCCTGTAAGGTAACAGAACATGCTATCGGGCCAGTGAAGCATTTTAGCTTCCACAAATATAAGGTCCTTTTGTCCCAGGTTTAGTTTGTCTCCAGTTTTTACTGTCTTAAAGTTCCAGTCTTTATGGTAATGACCTTAAAAGACTTCAGGCCATTTTTAGTGCAGTAGATGGGAGTACCGGGTATTTCCTCCATAAGGTCTCAGGCAGGGCTCCGCTGTGGTCAATCTCGGCATGATTGGCTATGACATAGTCTATTTTGGATAGATCTATTTCCTTTTTAAGGTTTCTTATATACTCTTTGGAAAAGGGTTTCCATACTGAATCTATTAATGCTACTTTTTTATCTTTTACAAGATAAGAATTATAAGTTGTGCCCCTATAAGTAGAATATTCTTCCCCATGAAAGCTTCGAATCTCCCAGTCAACTTTTCCTACCCAGGTAACATTTTTATTGATTTTCATTGACATTTTAACCTCACATCATTTATTTATATCATTATTTAAATTTTATCAGATATAAAATAGAATTTATAATCAGTTGAAATTTTCTAACCAGTCAGCTTTTTATTAACCTTCGTTCGCCTGATACCAACTTATTGTGAGTTTTTAAAAAGAAAAATAGAATTATCCTTCATATAAATTTTTTAGTTTCAGACCATCGGTAAGCAGCTGTGAATGAAACTGAGGCAAATATTCCAATACCAGATGACCTTCATATTTTATTTTTTTTAGGAAAGATAAAATCTGATTAAAATCAAGAGCCACTTTTTCTTCATCATAGTAAACAGGATAATGCTGCTTTATGCTATTACTTTTTCTATTGGATAGGTGAAAGATTTTTATAATATCAATATTTTCTTTTAAGTCTTTAAGTATTTTACTCTGCTCTTTATGTACGTGGGAAAAATCATAGCAGATACAGTAAGGGCCAGTATCTTTACAAAATTTAAACATATTATCTATTCCACCAAATATTCTTCTTTTGCTTTCAAAGGTCTCCCAGCATAAATATGATCCTTTTCTTTTAAGGACCGGATTTATCTTTTCATTTAAAAACCTCTTTAGCTGGTCATACTTACCCATGCTGGGATGAATGACTACAAGATTGCAGTTTAGCAGGTCAGCAATCTTTACTATTTTGTCAAACACTCTTAGAAATAGATCAAGTTTTAACAGATTAAACTGTGCAAAGTGTATGGATGAGACTTCAATGCTTGTTTTTTTAAAAGGCATTATAATATCTTTTTCATTTGCATCCAAAAATAATTCAGGATCAAGAAATGCAACTTCTACAAAGCCGATATTTTCATAGGACTTAACAGATTCAAAACAGTTATATTTTCCACTTTCCGGATAAGCAGTCCGGACTGAAAATTTCATAATTGCCTTACTTTAACATAGAAAGTAAAGTTGTCATATTTGCAGGTTTTTTATCTCTTTTAACTTTTTCTCAACTGAAGATCTTATTCTTTTTTCCGGGATTTTATCAATCCACTTGGCTACTTTTTTAAAACTAAATGAGCTGGTAAAATTGAGCTCCGGGAAATAACCAAACTGTTTTTTCTTTCTGGTAGACAGGTAAATACTATCAAACAAAGCTTTCTCCGGTTCTGCTATAAGAAAACTCCCTTCTCCCCTATACCAATCAAACCCGTCAAAAAGAGGTGGGGATATGCGATGAATGGAAAGCATGCCAAGCTTAGTTTTAATCTTTTTTGTATGAACTATCGAAGCCAGGGTTATTTCCTGAGGAATCTGCTCGATTATGCCATGCAGATGCAGTGCACTAATAAAGGAAACATAAGTCCTGTTTTTAGGAAGCAAGAGAGGAATAATACTATATGGGCTTAGTTTTTCATTTTCAGTTTCTGCCCAAATACCACGGGTCACTTTTAAAACAAGCCCCCTACGTTCAAGAGTTCTTAACATTTTTGAAGCATTAGAAAGTGAACTGCCTGAAAGAATTGCTGCTTCCCTGGTAGTAAATACAGGTCTGTTTAGCTTTTTTATAAATGTTAAAATGGATTTTCTAACCATGTCTTTTTATCAACTCATCCAGTAAATTTGCTACTTTTAATTTTATTTCATCCCAAAATATTGAGGAGCTGTAACTGGCTTGCTCATCAGGTGATAAAAATGATACTACGCTGTCACGGAACTGCTCAAAAGTCACAGAGAATAAATTCTCATATGCTCTTTCCAGTTTTTCTTTTTTAGGTGTTTTAAAACTATTTACTTCAGAATCATTTAGCTTTGGACTTAAGATATATAAGTCAAAAATATCTCTTGCCTGAACTGCTGGTCTGGAAGCAAGTGCGTTTATCTTTTGTAAGGTTGCAGCCACAGCATTATAATGTGGTACTATCACAGGTATTAGCTTATAAGCACGCAGTATAGAATCAGGCACGGCACTTGCCACAATACCGTCTTTTAGACCCCTCCTGGAAAATTCAACTTTGGTAAAGAGATCTTCTCCTGCAAAAGTTTTAAGGTGTATTTTAAATCTTTGTGTTGTTTGGGTTTGTTTTGCTTTTACCATATCTGGAACAGAAATACTTTGTATACTGTATGGTCTTAGATTATCAATAAAATTTTGTGATCTAAGTATTTGCAATACTATATCCTGGATAGCATCTACTCTTACCTGGGTAAGATCAAGATCCATATCTTCGGAGTATCTTATGCTTCCAAAGAAAAACCTCATGTTTACTCCACCTTTTAAGGCATAGTATCTGGGATCAACCTTTCGGCTGAACCACCTTAAAAATTCAAGATGGAATACTTCTCTCTGTTGTAATGAATCATACATAATTATGTATTATAGTTTACTAATAAGTAAATTACAATACATAATTAATTATAAAGAACCTGTAATTATTGTTCACTATTTTTACTTGTTCACTGATAATGAACATTGCTTGTAACTGAACAAATGATGTTTGAAGCTCATAAGAAAATCCCGGTTTGAATTGAATTCACTCACTACTTTTGCTCTCTATTTTAAATTTACTAAAAATTTCATAATAGTTTAAACTGCATATTTACAATTTCCCATACAAAATATAAAGCAAGGGCAATAAGTACTGCTCCGGATATCTTCTCTATAAGGTGCTGGTATTTTGAGACCTTTTTTAGGTTTTTAAGTATCACAAACACACTTTTATATATTTTTTTATAAATAACATACACACTTTTTCCTTTATAGAGACTTCAATTTACTGCTGAGAGACTTCTCTAAAATAATCCATAGTGCACCCTGGATGAACTTCCTCTCTTAACCAATCAACTATATAATCTCTTTTAGCCGATAATATTGGAAATTCTCCTAAATCTGTTATCTCCCAACATAATCCATCGTTTTTAAATAATTGCTTCACATGAGCATTGTAGTCCTGCACAGAATCTCTAAAAGAATAGGAATCCCAAACACCTTGCTTAAATAAAGTAGTGTCAATCCTAGTAGAAATTTTTTCTTCATTCAAAAGTTTCTCGAATTCCTCCATTTTTAAATACTCAAAACCTTCTCTATTTAAATCTTCGAATGATGGCAGATCAAAGACGTTTAGGTATGCTTCTAAAATATGTGTTGAGAGTTCTGAATGTATTATCTGTTCCAGCCATGTATCTGTGTAGCCCCATTTCTCCCCTTTATTTACTATATAGATATTACCATTGCTCGTATTAAAACCACCGCCAATCTCATAACCTATATTTATAGAATCTAAAATATACAACTTATTGAAATTTATGTTAATTAGAACTTCTTCAAAATGTTTTTTTATAGAACGATATGCCACATCCGTAGTTCACCTGGCTTGATCTTTGCATTGCTCCAATAACTCTCTGCTGTGTTATTTTATTCTGTTAAAATATTCCTGGATAATCTGTAATTGTTTTTTCAGAATATTTTTCCATAGAAATTTCGGTATTTCTTTGCTTCTGTAGGAAACTTTGGTCCTTTTTAACACTCCATCACTAACGAATTTCCTGTATTAATAATGACCAGTAATCTTTATATCTCCATCTCAAGCACTACCGGGCAGTGGTCGGAACCCATAACATTACTGAGAATATATGAATCCATTAAATTACTCTTTAGCTCTTCTGATACAAAAAAGTAATCAAGCCTCCAACCGACATTTCTTTCCCTGGCCCTTGTCTTATAATCCCACCATGAATATTGTCCGCCTTCACTATTGAACAAGCGGAATGTGTCCAGATACCCGGATCTTACCACTTTATCTATCCAGGCTCTTTCCTGTGGTAAAAAACCAGTATTTTTTTCATTTGCTTTTGGCCTCGCAAGATCGATCTCCTTATGAGCCGTATTGATATCACCACAGAATATTACTTTTTTACCCTCATCCCTTAGTTTGTCTATAAATCTTAGAAAATGATCATAGAAATCCATCTTATACTCAAGTCTTGCCGGTGAGGCTCCTCCATTTGGAAAATATACATTTAAAAGCACATAGTCTTCAAAGTCCAGTATCAGCACCCTTCCCTCTTCATCAAATCTTGATACGCCCAGCTCATAGCTGACTTTCCGTGGTTTTATCCTGGTATAAACAGCAACCCCGCTATAACCTTTCCTGGCAGGGGAAGAAAAATACGTGCGATATCCGCCTATTTCTTTAAACTCCGGAGGTATTTGCTCAGGTTTTGCTTTTGTTTCCTGGAAACAGTACATATCTGCTTCCTCTTTATATATGAAATCGGCCAATCCCTTTTTAAATACTGCCCTTATCCCATTAACATTCCAGGAGATCATCTTGATTTTCTGCATCTGATCCCTTTCCAGAGTAGATAAGCGGCTGCTGAAACAGCAGTGAGTATCAGGTAGATATGTAGCAGAAGATCACCATATTTTGCATAGAAAGTCTTATTTTCCATCAAATATATCTCGCCATATATCACATCCTTTTGCATCAGGTCAGCCTTTTCCTTTATATCTCCATCAGGTGATATTATTGCGGAAAATCCAGTGATGGAGCTATGGACCACATAGCATCCATTCTCAATCGCCCTCACTTTCGAAAAGATAAGATGATGCCATGGGGCCATACTATCATTAAGGCTGGAATCATCAGAAACGACTACTATGGCTTCGGCCCCATTGTTCCTGAACTGCCTGGCAATACCAGGAAGTGTGGACTCGTAGCAGATATTAAATCCCAGATACCCTTTATTTGGCAAAAGTACAGGTGAAGTGTCTCTTCCTGGTTCAAGATTGACTATAGAAAAATCAAGAAACCTTAAGAATCCAAGCATGTCGGGATGAGGCATGTACTGGCTGAATGGGACCGGGTGAATCTCATCATACTTCCCTAAAATATTCATCTGCCGGCCATACAATAATATTGAATTGTGCCAGACCTCTTTATTGCCGTCATGAGTGTACTGCCCGATCAAAATATTAAGGTCCTCTTCCTCCATAATACCCAGTGCCCATTCTGAAAATACAGGATTTTCATCAATATTGCCCCATAAGGCACTCTCCGGGAATATCACAAGTTCCGTCCCCGGTTTAAAATAGAAGTCCGTGCTATACCGTTCCGGGATGATTTCCAGACCCCTTCCGGAATATTTATTTCCAAACAGTACCTTCGGTTGAACGGAAGCAATATCTAGCTGTTCATATCCCTTTTCTTTAATTACTCTATCAAGCGTGTGGTTTACGCTATTTAAGCCGTAGATAATAAAAAGGATCAGTATCGAAAAACTTATTACTAAAAATTTTAATTTAAATCTCCTGTTTCCATTGAAATATATAATGGTCTCAAACAGTGCCATATTGAAGAGAAGTATGATAAAGGAAACTCCGTAGATCCCTGTAAAACGTGTTATATGCATCAAGGGTAAAAAATTATGCTGGGAATAACCCAAAATACCTATTGTAAATGCCAAAAAAGTTTGAGATCTCACAAATTCTACCAGTACCCACAAAGCAGGTATCATAAACATGCGCAGATATGAATTCTGGATCTTATTGATTATAAAATATGCAGCTATACCGAATATTATAAAATAAATACTGAGAGCAGCAAACACAAGGGGCCATATATACTTAACATACAGTTCTACAAGCCAGAAGGTCATCCCTGCAAAAAATCCCATTCCACAAACAAAACTGTATAGTACTGTCATCTTTGGGCTTGAACCTTTTATTACAAATAGAAATGGTATAAGCGCAAACCAGATAAAAAACCCAAGGTCCATAAAACTCAAGAAAAGCAGAAGTGCAGAAAGAAGAGATAGAATGATCTTCTGATATGTCTTCACAAATATCTCCCCTGTACTTATTCTATTTACGGTATACACAAACGCAGTGCAACAACCCACTGCCCGTAATTAGAATTATACAAGAATAAGGATATGTAATGAATGACTAATATTTATTCCAGATCAGAAAAATACTCCTTTAGACTTGAGCTCCTTGAAGGATGCCTTAATTTTTCAAGAGCTTTATTCTCGATCTGCCTTATTCTTTCCCTGGTAAGCTTAAAGTTCCTGCCCACTTCCTCAAGAGTCTTTGGCTGTCCGTTCTGAAGCCCATATCTTTGCTTTATTATATTTTTTTCCCTATCATCGAGAGTGTCCAATATTGTTGTGACTTGTCTGCTCAAACTTGATTTTGAGGCACTTTTATCTGGACCCTCTATGGTCCGGTCCTCAATAAAATTTCCAAATATTTCATCCTGCTCCTCACCGTAAGGTTCTTCAAGAGATAGTGGTTCCTGGGATATCTCTAACAGTAATTCAATTTTTTCTACATCCATATTCAATGCTTTAGATATTTCCTTACTTTCCGGTTCTCTTCCAAGTTTTTCCCTTAGCTTCCCCTGCACAGCATACAATTTATATATCTGTGTTATCATATGAACAGGTTTTCTTATTACCCTGGCCTTATCAGCAATAGCCCTGGTGATACCCTGTCTTATCCACCATGTAGCATAGGTCGAAAATTTAAATCCTCTTTTATGGTCAAATTTTTCAGCCGCCCTTATAAGACCCAGGTTTCCCTCCTGCACCAGATCCAGAAAATTAAGACCTTTATCCAGATATTTCTTTGCCACACTTATCACAAGTCTCAGGTTTGCTTCTACGAGTTTTTTCTTAGCGTCTTCATTTCCCATCTGTATTTTAAGTGCAAGCATCTGCTCTTCTACATTGTTTAGAAGCTTTATTTTCCCAATATCCCTTAAATATATTTTAGCGGAATTATTATTTGCAAATTCCCTTCTTAAATTAGTTTTTGTAGCCATTTTTTACCTCTTCTTTTAAGAAATAAATCATACGGTTCACAAATAAGCTTACTGCCGAATATAAATTACTACTATTACTATGTATACTATCAATTTAGTAATATATATTTCATTAAATATCTCATACTTCTTTTAAATTGTCAAATATTTTGCAAGATCTTTATTGATAGTATTCGGAGCCATACTAAAATCCTAAGTAAAAAATAAATATCATCCAGGATCATCCCGGCATGCATAAGCAGTAAATGGCACTACGGTATGAGGATAAGATTTTTTTAACCTAAGCCCTGAGGCTGGCATTAAAGTTTTTTCTGAGATTTTCCATTATTCTATTTGTAATTATTTCCACTTCGCTGTCTTTTAGCGTTCTGTTTTCTCCCCTGAAGCTAAGAGAGTAAGCAAGGCTTTTCTTACCCTGTTCCACTTGCTTGCCTCTATAAATATCAAATAGTCTTATATGCTTTAAAATATCTGTACCGGATTTTCTTATAATTTCTATTATATCTTTATTTTTTATTTTCTCATCTATGACAATAGCAAGGTCTATCTCTACTGATGGAAAAGCTGATATGGGTTTATATTCTCTTAAACCCTTCATGTTCGCAGTAAAAAGATCCAGGTCCATTTCTGCATAAAAAATATCCTGGTCTATTTCTATATTTTCTAAGATTGTAGGATTAACTTTTCCAAGTATGCCCATATGTTTTCCTCCTATTATCAGATCACCACTGATCTTCGGATGGAAAAAAACATATTCTTTATCAGATATATCTATTTTTGGATCAATATAAAATTTATAGGCTATGCTTTCAAGTATACCTTTAAGATCAAAGAAATCGAATTCCCTCTCATTCTCATTCCAGCTTTTGGAAGCCGCTTTACCGGTAAGCAATATCCCAAGTTTCAATATCTCTTCAGGTAATTCACTTGATTTTTTTTCAATAAATACTTTAGATATTTCAAATATCGAAATATCCCTGGTGCTCCTATCAATATTATTCTTTGCAGTATTGATAAGTGAAGGCAGAAGTATCGTCCTCATTATCTTGAAATCTTCATTTATAGGATTTATGATCTCAATATAGTTTTTAAAGTCTTTTTCCTTATCAAGACCAAGATTTGAGAAATCGTCCATACTTATAAATGAATAGTTTATTACTTCATTTAAGAAAGTGTCAGCCAGAAGCTGTCTTATGCCTTTAATAGTTGACTGCGCTTTGCTGTATTTGCCGCGGTTTTTACTCAGGACAGTCGGCTGTGAATTAATATTATCATACCCGAATATCCTTGCGATCTCTTCGATAAGGTCGACCT
>Ga0190283_1001569_pt1 | contig 9929 bp, 8 predicted proteins | sample 48691801_MG_FD_161669 | JGI IMG/M metagenome (GOLD analysis project Ga0190283, IMG submission 161669) | Hydrothermal vent microbial mat bacterial communities from Southern Trench, Guaymas Basin, Mexico - 4869-18-0-1_MG | ecosystem: Environmental > Aquatic > Marine > Hydrothermal vents > Microbial...
GTTTGACGGAGTTGAATATGTCCCCGGTGATGAGGAACAATCCCTTCTTCTTACTCACGGTCTGATCAAGGCCGAAGGGAAAAATCTCTTTGTCAGTAACCCCATCTATAAAAGCCGGTTTACCAGAACTTTTTTTCGGGAGGCCGGGGCTGGCGCAGATATAGCAGACGAATATTTTGCTGCCGACGGATTCCTGAATATGGAGGCCATCCTTTCTGATTTTGAGGAATGTATCATCCAAATAGGAGTAAACGCCTTTTATACGAACAAAAAGCCATATGAGAAGACCGGCCAATTTCTCTTAACCGCCTGGCTGTACCAGTTTGTGGAGGGTGGCAAGGGCGATCTTCGCCATGAGGCGCGCTCCGGATTAGGAAGAATGGACATCCTCCTCACCTACGGGGGACGAAAGTACATCATAGAAACAAAAATAAACCGCTCGAATATCGACACAACCATTGACAGGGCGGTTGAACAGATCTGTGGGAAATATCTTTTGACCGAAAAGGCGGGCGAGGGATACGTTGTGATGTTTGATGTCAAAACAAAGGTCGGTGAAATGCGCGCGCCCCGGAAGCAGTTGGTTGAAGGAAAAGAGATATTGATCTTCGAGATTGGGATAGGAAGAAGCCAATAGTATTTTAACGAGCAGCCTTCTCTCCCGCTGGGGAGGGTCAAGGAAGGGATCAAATCTTCTGTACATAAACTCTCCGTGAGGCATTCTCAGCAAAGGATCGAAAGATCTCTTTTGCTGCATCCAAATCCTTCAAACCCGATGTCTCCTTCATCAAGGATTCGTTCTCAAAGAGCGCTTCTTTTACAAAGCGAGTTTCACTCTCAGCGACCTGCCAGACATCGTAGGAGTGGCAGCCTTTCGATTCCCATAAAGGTTTAATCTTTTCACGTGTTATCTTCAGGTACGCTTCCTGTTTTTCGATCGCCACATCAAACTCATATATCACTTTTACCATGTCACTTTACCTCCTTTTTGGTAATGTTTCAATTAGATCATTTTCCGAATTCCTAATTTTCAAGTCAATCCCCTTCCTCAAATCCGCACGTTTCCAATCAAATTTTTCAAGGGGCAGAGGTATACGAGTATTCGCTAATAACTTGCGGAAGCCTCCCGACCATATCTTTGTCTCACCTGACCAGGCTTCCATCACCGGATTATTCAAAGTCCGTTCGACCTGAATTGCAGGCCAGGGGAAAAGTTTTGAAAAAAGGCGTTTCTTAATTTGAGGAAGAATAATTTTTTGGGGAACCACATAGCAGATGGGTGGGTTCGCAGAAATCCGTGTGCTCTGAAACTCCCGCCTACCATTGGATTCCAGTTTTTTTAAAATACTACGGGCAGCCAGCCTACCTTCAAGGGCGCACAGGTCGTGCATGTCCGCACCCCGCAAAAGATTACCGGCTGCAAAGATGTTCGGCGCTGAGGTCATAAGATTCATATCCACGACGGGACCGAGCGTGGCCTTATCCTGTTCGATTTGAGTATTCTCAATCAGCATGGAGTCGGGTCTGAATTTACCGGTAAGAATGACGGTATCACATCCAACCCTCCATTGCTTTTTCTTCTTTTTGCTTATAAGATCGACTGCTTCCACTCGCCTGTTCCCCTGAATGGACAAAATGGATGTCTCTTTGTAGATTGGAAAATTAAAGATTCCGCTCATGGCCCTTGCCGGGTGAAGACAGGTCTGGAGTTCGAGATCCTTTTCCACCAACCCGACAATGGACATGCCGGCCCGTTTGAGCGTCAGCACACTGGAAAGGGCCACATGCTCGCTGCCCACAATGAGGGCTTTGCGACCCGGTTTCAGTTGTCTTTGATTGACCAGTTGTTGAAGTTGCCCTGTGGTGAATATACCGGCAGGCCGAGCACCGGGGATCTTTCTCGCAGAGCGCGGGCTCTCGAAACAACCAGTGGCCAGAACGACGAACCGGCATTGATACTCATTCAACCCGGATGGGGACAGGACTTGTATAAAATGGGGTGTTCTCGAACCTCCGGAAGTGATTTCAAGGACTCTCGCCTCGGTATGTATGTCAATACCTGTTTTACGAATCAAGCTGTTCAATTTTCGGGCGTAGGCCGGGCCGGTTTGAAGACGTCCCTGATCTCTCATTCCGAAAAAGAGGTGGCAGCTGCGGGGCATGCCTCCCAAATCCGGGTCACCTTCGAAAAGCCCAATCTTCAGGCTTGAGGATCTCGAAAGCTCGAGACAGGCCGATATTCCTGCAGGACCACCTCCGATAACGGCCACATCCACATGATTAGAGTGATTCATTCTATTAGAAGTCATCATCAACGGGGATCAGGATATTTGATCCCGGCCCCTTTTTTGTTATACTTTTCAAAGGCTGCCTTAACTCCCTGGCCAGGATTTCCGTCACTTTCATACCACAATAATTCCCCTGACACTTCCCCATTCCTGCTCTTGTGCGGAATTTGACACCGTCAAGCGTGGCGGCGCCTCGCGAGATGGCATCATTAATCTCTCCTTCGGATACTTTTTCACAGCGACAAACGACCCGGCCATAACGTGAGTCTTCTTCCGTGAGCACTCTAATTTGATCTAACGATGCGTTACGGAGACAGGGTTTCTTTACCCTGCGAGGATTGAAATCGGCCTTGCTTCGGAGGGACACTCCGCAATCCCTTAATATCTCAGCCACCCGTCTCCCAATCACGGGTGAACAGGTGACCGCCGGAGCAGGTAAGGCTACGTTGATAAATGCCTTGTTTTTTTTGGAAGGCTCTATGATGAAGTCATTTCTATTAACCTTCGCCCCCTTGCCCGAATAAGAGGCGATAATAAATTTTTCAAAATCCACACCCGGTAACAGGTCCCTTGCGCTCTCGATAATGCGTTCAAAAGTATCTCTATGAACGTTACAGTCATCAATCCCATGTGCCGGTACGGGGATGGGAGTGTATATTAGGAGGTTTCCTCCATAAGTGGGCATCACCAGTTTAAAACTTGTATATTTTTGTAAATCCGCAAAGCCGTTTACGATATGGCTGACCATATGGCCCAGGGAACTATCCAGAATCAGACAGGTACTTTTCGTGGCATAGGAGACCTCAAATTCGTCCGCCCCCACCATCTGGGCAACCTTTTGAGCATAAAGACCGGAGGCGTTTACTACATAGGATGTTTGAATTTGACCTTGATCGGTGTCAACAATGAATTGTCCATCCTCAGCAACAATCCCAATGACCTCTGTGTTCAGCATCATCCGGACGCCGTTATCACGTGCATTCTCAAACAGGGCATGAACAACGTCGAATGGATTAAAGAGACCGGCGCTCGGCATGTACAGGGCCGCAACAGCCTTGGGATTTACGCGAGGTTCCAAACGTCTTACCTCATCACCGCCGATAATTTCAAGGCCCGGGACTTTTATATGCTCACCCTGTTTTTTTATAATTTTCAGGACATTCAGTTCGTCTTTGTTAAAGGCCAGGCCCAGTTCCCCGGTTTTCTTGAACTCAATGTCGAGCTCATCAATGAACTGATTCATGATCCCATTGGCCTCGGCAATCATTTTCTGAGCTAATGTGCCGGGCGGCCATCTGGCACCGGGATGGCACATGGCATAGCTCGCCTTGGTTTGTCCCCATCCCACATCGGCCTCTTTTTCAGCGAGAATCACATCCAACTGATATTTAGACAGCTCGCGGGCAATGGAGACGCCGGCCACGCCTCCACCTATAATCAGAATGTCCGTTTTAACAGGCATAAGAAGGATGTATCCTATACAACAATGATCGATTCATTGCATCTACTATAGTTTCCCTGCAGCACGGTCGGATTGCCTTGACCCCCAAGGCCACCCCCGCTATACTCCCCTCATAAAAAGGTGAGTTTTATCCCCCCGCCTTGAATGAGAGGAGGCAACATGAGTAAAAAAGAAGAGAAATACATTGACTTAGTGTTCGTTAGGCACGGTAACACTGATGACGCAGATCCCGAGCTTCTTCAAAGTGGTGATGCGCCTTTATCAGATGAGGGTCGTGGCCAGGCAGCATATGTTGGAAAGACACTTCTAACCGGCATGGAGTTTGATTTACTGGTTCGCGGCGCCTTGACTCGTATGAGACAAACCATGAAACACATCAGAAATCACGTTACATTTAAGAAATGGATTTGTGACACTCGGATTGATCCCAGGGATAATTTAAGAGAGGGGAACCTTTATCCCGAGGGATCCAATACCAGTATGGTTCACGAATATTTGCCAATAGCTATTGCTTTCTTACAAAACCTGGCCAGCCGCTTTCCCAATGGCGGGAAAGTGCTTGCAATCGGAAGTTCGGCCTATGTTATGCCCTGAGAGCAATAGCTGCCGGGATAGTGCCTCTTAATGAAGAGCATTATCGAGAGGCGCTAAAGCCCTTCAGTGTTGAACCAGGCGCCGTTTGCTGTTTTAGATTGTGGCTGGATTCCGGCAAGCTCCAAGCTATAAACCTCGAAGAAATGAAAGTTTGAGGGCAGGAAAATCACCTTCTTCTAACGAAGTTGTGCAATAACGCGTATCTCCACCCGTGCGCCCGGCATGAATAATTCGTTGATACCGATAGCCGTCCATGCCGGCCAGGGCTCGCTTAATACTTCGTCCCGTGCTTTCATGAACGCCTTCATATTCTTACTTAGATCCACGTGATAGCTGGCATACTCAACGATGTCCTCGAAACCGAGGCCGGCTTCTTTCAGCACTTCACCCACGGCCTGCCACGCATTTCGAAATTCATCCTCCGCGCTTTCGGGAACAGAATGATCCGGGTTGGTCCCGATCTGGCCGGAGCACAAGAGAAGACCGCCACTTTTTACAGCTTGTGAAAAATGAAAATGTTTATAAGCCGATTTTGCCGATTCAGGCACTACTGTGTCAATACTCATTTTGGTTCTCCTTTATGCATCATTTCTATGCATCATTTCATCGAGGGCATCGCAAATAGCAGTGGTAAAGACCGGATCTTCCATCCAGGCGTTTATCTCTTTCACCGCAATTTCCGGTTTTAGCTCTTGCTTTAAGACATTAACGAATGCTTGATCCGCTTCCGGATCATCAAGGGCCCTGCCCGGGCCATCAAAATTCGACCACCCTTTTGATGGTATTAAAAACCTCACAGGCCCCCTGGATTTGTTCAGCTTACCGGCAAGGCTTTTTGCGGCCCGGGTCAGTTCTTCAACGTTCGATCTCAAAAGCACCCTGAGCTTATCAGGTTGATAGCTTTTTCGTGTTTTGTATTCAGGGATATAGGCAGATCGACGTGGAGCTATAAACTCTAATCCGGCAGGTCCGATAACTTGCGGAATACCTCTTTTCCCTGCCGCCTCAAACCGGGTGGGAGAAGCTATACGAGATCCCCCTTCGATTAACCCATCCATAATATTTCCAGGAGAAAGGTCTATCACAGCATCAAATAGACCTCTTTCTATGAATTCTTCCATAGCTGTATCACTTACGCCGGTAGCCATGAAATTGACAGTCCTATAACCTCTCTCTTCTAACATTGTCTTTAAGCAATTCATAGTCTCAGCGCTGATCGCAAGCTCACAGACTGCAACTTTTGGTTTGCCTGCAATATCTGAAACTATAAGACGATCTGTTTCAACCATCGCACAGATCGCGGCGGCTGCCTGCTTAAGTAAGACAGTAAGCATGTCATTAATTCCAACAATATCTACGACTGTATGCATCATTGTTATATCGGAGTGGCCGAAATACCTTGAAGCAAAACCACGTAGTCCCGCATTGGCGGAAACCATGAACTTTGGCACGCCAAAAGGCAGAGATTTCATTATATTCGTGCCCATTAGCGTCCCACCAGCACCCCCAATAGATATGACGCCGTCTAAATCGCCGTTACCGTAAAGCTCCTTTAACTTCTTGATTGCGCCGTCTGTCACTATTTTGTTGATTGTCCGTCTATCCGGATTGCCCCAGATATTATCGATATGCCCTCCGCCGAGGCGTGCAATTTCCTCCGCTGAAATATCTGGTGAGACCATTGGCTTACTGCCGACACTTATGTCTAAGATGAGCCCCTGACATCGCCTTGCCTCAATCTGTTTCTTAACAAGAAATATCGCCTCTGATTTCGTATCCAGAGTGCCGATTATGACTATTTTTCTCAACGCCATCTCCCGGTTGTATTCCGTTTTCGATATGTCTCTTCATAAATCACGTTGTATATAATCTAACCGTTCTTCGGCAAATCTATCCTTTCTTTCCAGTCAAGACCAAATGTTTTGTTAAAAAGGGGTTCAAATTGATCAATAATTTCTTTCCAGGCCGCCCTGCCACCTTCGAGAAGTACAACTTCAAGAAACTCTTTGAGTTTCCACATCTTTTCCTTTGGAATAAAACCCGAGGCACCGAGGTCCGTGGATTTTGCCAATGCACCCGATGTCAGGGCGTTGGCAGTAAGCATGACGGTCGGGAATCCCCGTTCAACTGAAACTTTAAGGAGTTCAAAACCATCAACACCCATAATATCCAGGACAACAATATCATATGTGTCATTTTTAAGGGATTGAAGGGCGGTATCGTAATCGACTGCTTTATGAACCTGGGACGTATCCAGCATTTCTGCCACAGTTTCGACTATGTCAGGCTCATCGTCTACAACCAGGACTTTTTTGTCCTTTAAGCCGTCGCGGGCAAATTCCAGAAACATGTCCATGAGGAATTGTGATGCAGGCTTCTCTTTAGCCTTTATGGTCACGGGTCGCGCCTGAACTAAAAATACGTTTTGGGGAAATGGCAAATCATTATCTATGGCCCACTCAATATCCATTGGGACCTCATAATGGGTGTCAATAAACTTAAAATATTTTGCTAATGTGAAAACTTCATCATCATTTATGCAGCATACATTCTGCATCTCAACCGGAACATCCTCTTCTTCCGTGCCATTTTCTTTCATTGAATATTGTCTTAACTTCTTATTTATAGTTTTTTGCTCTACTTGAAGGGTTTTTTTGTCGATTATAAATTGATCCGGCGTTACAATTCCCTGTACCACGCTTTCACCAACGCCAAAATTTCCTTCCATAAGGATCTTCGAGGGGTCCTGCGTAGATGGAAGAAGCGTATATGCAACACCAGAGGCCTTGGAGTTGACCATTTTCATCACTGCGACGCTCATTCCTCCCTCTAAAATAGGCATTTTCTGTCTCACGCGGTAAGATATACCACGAGCAGTAAATGTACTGGCCCAACATTCGAGCAGCTTTTCTAAGACTTCCTCCTTCCCTTTAACATTGAGATAAGAATCATACTGTCCTGCAAAACTCGCTGTCGGACTATCCTCTGCGACCCCGCTTGACCTGACCGCGACAGGCATGTCTTTAATATTATATCGATCACAAAGAGTTTCATATGCTTTGCTTACACCATTGCTAATCTCTACCGGCATCTTCTTTGCTAATATGATTTCCTGGTATGCCTTTTCCATCTCATTAAACTCATCTATTGTCGATGGTTCTTCTGAAAACTGGGTTGAGCATTTCTTTAGCTCATCAAGGGTGCCTGTTTCTTTTAAAAAAAAGTCAAATGCCTCAGTGGTCACTGCAAAACCAGGTGGAACAGGGACGCCGATCTTGGACATTTCCCCAAGACTCGCGCATTTCCCTCCAACGATACTAACATCTTCTATTCCGAATTCCTCAAAAAAAGCGATCATCTTTTTATCCACTATAGAACCTCCCTGAATCTAAAAACCTATTGGTAGTAAAATAGTTGTTCATATCTATAAGCCTTAAAAAATTCTTCAAGTGAAGTGATAATTTTGACGGGCTCCATGGCTTTCATCGAAAGTGGTGAAGCACAAAAGGCATCCTATATAAATCAACCTTACCTCCCAGAGGTGGTCTTGCTTGCAATATTCTTATAAGGATCTTTAACCTTGGGATGCGAAGGATGGATCTCAGGATGAGATCCATCCTTCTGATTTAGGGTAATATTGAACAGCATTATATTAGTCTAATTTGTAAACCCTCATCTTGTTAGCATCAATTTTGACCCTATCTCCTGTCTTGAGCTTTTGAGTGCCAAAAGTAGTTCCACATACCGCAGGTATCCCATACTCACGACTAACATTTACAGGATGTGACAGCTCCCCTCCTGAATCAGTTATGAGCCCGCTGATTATGCCGAACAGTGGTGTCCATGTTGCGCTGGTCATGGGACAAACCATTATTTCCCCTGGTTTTACTGTATTAAAACCTTTCTCGTCCATTACAAGACGAACCGTCCCCTCAACTACGCCCGGGGCTCCAGCCGACCCTGTCAAAAGTGCACCGACTTCATCAGGGTCCTCTAAGGGCGGTCGCGTGATGGTTGGCCCAAGCGCCATATCTTTCGATAGCATCACCATTATTTGTTCAGGATCGCCGATAAATGGAGGGACTTCATCCATATTTTTTGTTAAACTTACATAATACTCCCATTCCTTTCTACGATCCTGCACAAGCGAAATATAACGTCCTTTTTCATGATTGGCCAGGGCCGCGATTATTTCATCCGGGAAAAGCATCCATACATCCTCTGGATTCTCGATAACCCCGTCCCCTGCCATCCTTCTGCCACATGCCATAAAGCACCGTCTACCCACTGCCATGCGTCTCATATCACAACCCCAAGCCGCGCTTTCAAGCCAATAATTAGCAATACGGGCGAGTTTAAGCAGTTGATTTGCTTCGTCCTTCCTTTCTGGAGGCACCTTTGACATCAATGCACTCTCTGCCGCCTCACGCTCATCAACCCTTAAACGGTGCTCATTTTCCAAATCTTTACCGCCCCCTGCCTCAACATATTGACCGATGACTGGGAAAACCAATGTCGGATCTTCATACCAGCCCGGTTCACAAAATTCATAGTGACGCAAAGTCCGGAAGCCATGTACTGCCATGAAATCATTGAACTGTGCAAGCCAGTTCTTGCCAGCTTCAGATTGCTCCATTGCCGGAATTACTTCTTCAGGAGGATTATTCAAGAATAATCCATCTAAACCATCCTTAACGGCCTGCTGGGCAAGCTTCCCGAGTATCGTGTTAGTCTCTTGCAGGCGATTAGGATATCCACCTAACAAATGTGAATACTCAACATCTGTAGTCCCAATCCCTGCCACGTCACGTATCAGGTCTTGGAAACCTGAAACCCAAGGTGCAAAGGTGTTCCATCCCACCCAATTTTCAAAGATTATTTTATTTTGGAAATCAAGCATATCATAAACGTGGGTTAGGAGTTCCCCATCGTCCATTTCGTCGGGTTTCAGAGGCAGGAAAGGCTCAACTAAATCGTCCATACCTTTAAGATTATCTCTTGCAGCTTTATCAGGATCCCTAAGAACCGGAGCCATCTTTTTCTTGAAGGCAGCTTCCCGCTCCGGGATCTCTTCTTCTCTTGGTAGTGCGAGTGTCATATAACCATGGCCCTTATACATTTTCCAGATAGGCCCCATAGTTGTGGGTGTCTTAAGATAATCACTTACTTTCCTCCAGTTTAACATCATATACCCACAAAACATCTCAACGTAAAGCGGGGTAAGAACCGGCTCTGTGTGAAGGGGTGTCCTGAGCCATACCGGATAATAATCCAGTTCAAAATCTGTAAGATCCCAGATCGTTCTACCATAATGCATAACCATACCTCCTTTATGTTTAAGATTAAATTACCCAACAAATTTCCGGCCTGCCGACTAACCACCCATAGCATCACCTCCTCTTCTTAAAGCGATTTTACAGGTCCGTCCTCGAAGGTGGGGTAGATCACTTTATGACTACTCCTACTTGGTCCCATCTGCCAGCTCTTTCTCAAGCATGCTTTTAAGGGTTTTTTTATCGATCTTGGAATCGCTTACAAGTGGCATACTCTCTATGTGCTCTATTCTCTCAGGGATCTTGTAGGCG